>Ga0310690_10003895_pt1 | contig 21839 bp, 15 predicted proteins | sample AusTroGonzalo_MG_2_FD_207661 | JGI IMG/M metagenome (GOLD analysis project Ga0310690, IMG submission 207661) | Bovine rumen microbial communities from tropical cattle in Woodstock, Queensland, Australia - Gonzalo_04 (v2) (version 2) | ecosystem: Host-associated > Mammals > Digestive system >... | reverse complement strand
GCTCTCCGCGAAGTCCCGGTTGTGCACGAGCTTCAGCGTGAGCTCGGCGATGCTGTCCTGGACGGCCTGCACCTCGCCGGACACGGCCTTCGCAAAGTCGTCGAGCGTCGTGACGGTCTGCCCGTTGACCGTCTTCTCGGTCCCCTCCGTGAAGCCGTACTGCCGCGCAAGGTGCGCGACGGCGATGTCGCGCATCTCGCTCTGCTGGAAGAACTTGACGTTGTCGGCCGACAGCCACGCGGCCATGAACTTGCGCGCGGCGGCCTCGTACTCGGCGTCGGACTTCGCGCGTATCTCCTCGCGGGAGACCCCGAGGTTCCTGCGCTGGGCCTCGCGTGTCTCCTCGATCCTGCGGTCGAGCTCCTCGCGGCGCGTCCCGAGCTCCTCGAGCTGCGCGGCGATCTGCTCCCGCTGCGACGCGTCGTCCGCCTTCAGCGCCTGCGCGCGCTCCCGCAGCTTCGCCTCGTCCTCCTCGATCTTCCTGCGGTCCTCCTCGAACTTCTCGAGCCGCCCGCCGCGCGAGCGCACGATGTCGTCGAAGGCCTTGCCGTCGTACTTCTTCGAGAGGCTGGTGAGCGCGTCGACGAACCCCTCGTCGAACCCGCGGTCCACCATCGACCACGACGCGGGGTTCATCTGGGCGAGCGACAGGTCGCCGGTGACGATCGCGCCCGCGATGCCGGCCACGCGGGACGCTATGCGGTTCCAGAACGGCACGTGCTCCCCGGGACCCACGGTCTGCATGTCGTCGAGCGTGCGCCCGATGGAGCCCGCCTCCTTCACGAGGAACTCGTAGATGGCCGCTGCGCGGGCGGTCGACTGCGCCGTGTACGTCTCGTGGCGGCGCGCGGTCGCCTCGTCCTCGACCTGCGTGTTGGGGGCCTCGAGGAACCGGATCCTGTCGGACATCTCCTGCGCCGCGCCGCCGATCGACTCGGACACCCGCCTGCGCTGGTCGCGCGCGGCGGCGAGGGCCGTGCGCAGCCTGGTCTTCTCACGCCCGTCCGGAGCCGCGTCCGCCTGCTCCTGCAACCTGACGATCCGGTCGTCCATCTCCTTGAACCACTGGTTCGTCTTCGTCTCGACGAACGTGCCCGCGTGCAGGTTCTGCAACTGGTCGGCCCAGTACTGGAGCTTGTTGAGCCTCGATCCGCCGGCCGAGCGCTGCACGTGGTTCACCGCGATGCGCACGCCCATCGGCACGGAGAAGCCCACGGCCTCCGCGACGAGCTGGTCCCAGCCGGGCCACAGGTTGCGGAACGCCTGGGCGACGTTCTTGATGAGCCCCTTCTCGTCGCCGGAGCGCTCGTCCCACCCGAAGAGCCCCTTCGCGAAGTCGCTGTAGCGCTCCTCGAGCATCTCCTGGACGAGCCCGTCGTAGCCCGCGTTGCGGAGCCAGTCGACGGTCTTGTCCGGCGTGAGCCCCATGCGGTACATCTTGTCCGCGACAACGAACTGCCCGTACCGCTTGAACGTGACGCCGACCTCCTGCCGCTCGATCGCGTCCTTGACGGCGGACTTCAGGAACTGCTCGTAGCCGCCCCTGGACGACACGAGCTCCGCGGCCTCCCTGCTGCCGAGCGCAGCGAGGTCCCGGCCCTCACTGACGATGAACCTCTGCAAGGCGTCCTCCTCGACGCGCGTGAACCCCCGGCCCGCTTTGGCCGCGGCCTCCTCCGCGTTGCGAAACGCCGCGCGGAGGGCGGCCTCCTTGTTGGACGCGATGCCCTTCGCCATGTCGGACCCGGTGCCGAACGCCTTGTGGAGCATGTTGCGGAACCAGCTGCCGGCCTCGCGCATCGAGTCCTTCGAGATTATCCCGTCGGACACGTCGAGCACGCCGTCGATGGCCGTGCGGCCGAGCTTCTTCGCGGAGACGAGCGGCGTGCCGGCGGCGCGGAGCAGCGAGTTGAACCCGCGACCCGACGACTCCGACGCATACTCGAGGAAGCTGAGGCCGAAGGCTATGGCGTGGGCGGACGACATCAGCTGCTTGTTTCCGGTGCGCAGGGCCGCCAGCTGGAGCGACAGCTCCGACTCGCTCACCGTGCGTCCGTCCTGGCCCACGAACTGCCCGAGCACCGGGTTCACCACGAACTGCTGCGGGGCCATCACGAGCGCGCCGCGGAGCGGAGCCTCCACGAGGAACGTGCTCATGGCGTCGCCGAGGTACGACCACGCCGAGCCGAGGCCCTTGGGGTCGAGCGTGGAGACCTCGGTGCCGTACTTCCCGAAGTCCATGAGCGCCCGGGACGCGTGGTCCATGACGGAGCGCTGCGTCCCGACCCACCACTTCTTCATGGCCGTGTCGGCGGAGTTGCGGAGTATCTGGCGCTCGAGCGCGATCGTGGCCCTGCGCTTCGCGGTGGCCTTCGCTATCTCGCTCGTGGCCGCGACGCCGAGGTCGTCGGCCACGGTCGCCGTTATCTTCGTGGTTATGCCGTTGAGGATGTCGTCGTAGAGGTCCTTCCCGGCGGCGGTGTGGAGCGCCTTCCACCCGCCCGCGACGGCCTCCGCCGCCGAGCCGTACTTCGTGCGGATGAGCGCGCCGGCGAAGTGCCCGGCGTAGCTGTCCGTCGCCATCTTCGTGGTGCGCGAGAGCCCGACGCGCGCCATCCAGTTCGCGGAGCCCTTTGCCCCGGCCACGACGGCCTGGCGTGCGCCGGCGTAGAGTCCGCCCGTCAGGAAGAACTCCGTCATGAAGCCAGGGGCCGCGCGCACGATGTCGCCGATCATCGAGCCGATGCCGCCGGTCGAGCGGTATTCCTGCTCCGCCATGTAGAGACGCGTCTTGATGAGCTCGTCGTCCGTGACCTGCTCGCCGTTCTGGAGCTTCTTCATCGTGTCGGACACGGTGACGGCGTCGGCTATCGTCCCGACGGACGCGAAGAGCGACATGAACGGAAGGTCCGACCAGGAGAAGTCCGTCAAAGCCTCGAGGAACCCGCGCTTGTGCCCGGCGCGGTTGTTGCGGGCGATCTCGAGAAGCCTGCGCCCGGCGTCCGACTGGATGAGCTGCTCGTACCCCATCTCGCGTCCGAACACGTTGAGGGACAGGACGTCGGTGGTGGAATACGGCTTCCCGACCCGGCGCCCGTAGTCCTGCGTCTTCGTGCCGAACGGGTCGGCGTCGAGAGTCCAGGGGTCGGGCGAGTGCGCCACCACGAACGCCGGCTGCTGGTACTTGTCGGCGAAGTTCACGTTCAGCCGTCCCGGCTGCACCGGAACGGGGTCTGGCATGGTGCGCGACCTGGACGAGACGAACGCGTTGTACAGGGAGTCGGAAGCCGCGTCCGGGTCCCTTTCGTCGAATGGAGATGCCACGCTTGCCGGGGCGAACGTGGCGGATGCGAACGGGTCGAGCGTTGCGTCAGATGCCATAGCCTTGTTTCTCCTTGAATTGCCGCATATTATACCATGAAAGGCCCCCGCCGGTCAACGGCGGAGGCCCCGAAAAGCACGCCGGGTGCGACGCTACTGCTGCTCGCCCGCGTATGCCTGCGGGTCTTCCCTCGCGAGGGCCCGCAGCGCGGCGATCCGCTGCGCGTCGAGTTCCTTGCCCTCTATGCCGATCTGCCGGAACAGGGACTCCAGCACCTCCGGGTGCGCGGCGTACATGCCGGGCTTCACGCTGACCTTCTGCCCGCGCAGGTGCAGCTCGGCGTCGAGCTTGTTGGCGTGGTCGATCACCATGTGCGTGCGCGTGTGCTTGCCGTTCGCGTCGAACGTCTGCCTCGGGACGAGCGTGAGGTCGGAGAGGAACGTGTCGAACGGGGCGCGCCAGTCCTTGCCGAGGGCCTTCAGCCGGGACGCCCTCGCGCTCGCCTGCGACGTGAGCATGGCGGCGTAGTACGGGTCCATGCCGAACGCGCCGACGAGCTTCTGCTGCATCTGGGACGCGAGGTCGCCGAACAGCGCCGCGTCCTTGACGTTCGCGTCCACCCATCCGCGCAGGGAGTCCTTCGCGTCCGACGAGAGCTTCACCCCGTCCGGCGTGCGGCCCTCGGCCATGTCCGTTATCAGCTTCTGCATCCCGACGGCGCCGCCCCTCGCGTCCGACTCGTGGTCGAGCATGTAGCGCGTGAGCGCGGACGCGGCCTCCGCCGCGCCGCGGCCCGGAAGCGCGCGGGCGAACGCGTCCGCCATCCGGCCCGCGTAGCCCTCGACGAGCGCCTGGTCGCGGCGGATGAGGGTCATGGCGTCGCGGTGGGACACGCCGCGCTTGTACATGATAGGCAGGATCGACTGGGCGCGGGCGCGGTTCACGCCGGTCAGCAGCGCGTCCGCCCCCGGGCACGTCGACGAGCCGCCGTTGCGCCGGTCGAGGCTCGACCAGTAGTCGGCGGCGGAATGGGTCGTCCCGTACACGGCAGACGCGAAGTCGACGCCGCCCGTGTACCGCTTCGAGTCCTCGAAGAAGGCCTTCGCGTTCTCCACGGAACTGCCGGGGTTCGCCACCCCGAGGAGCGTCATCGCCATGTCGGTGTTGACGTCCACGCCGTTGCGGCGCGCCTCGCGCATCATGTTCACCCCGGAGACCTTCATCTTCGCGACGAGATCGCCGAGCTCCGACGCCCTCGCGCGGGCGGCGGGGTTCGAGAGGTCGAAGTCGACGTCCATGCGGGACAGGGCGGAGACCGCGCCGGCGAGGGCCGCGTTCTGCTCGTTGAGCCCCACGTCGTCCGGGTCGGGCTGCTCGCCGGGCCGGAGCCTGCGCTCGGTCTTCGTGACGGCGGTGCGCCAGTCGTCGTACTGGCGGAACGTCTCGTCCACGAGCGCCTTGCCGGTGAGCCCCGTCTTCGCCGACAGGCGGATCGCGTAGTCGCGCATGGCGGGCATCATCCTGTGCCCGCCGGCGTTGCCGAACGAGGCGATCGAGCGCGTCGTGAAGTCCTCGGTCGCGGAGCCGAACGCCATGAAGTAGTCCTTCCAGTTGGCCGCGAGCTCGTTCGCGACGCCGTTGCGCACGGCGCGCGACGGGTCCGGGACCACGACGCCGCGGTGCAGGGCCGACGCGGACATGTCGCTGTCCGTCAGCAGCTTCATGCAGGCGCGCGCCGTGGCGTCGCTGTTGGCGATCAGGCTGGCGCGGCGGGGGTCGTCGGCCGCGAGCGCGTCGGCCATCTCGTCGGCCGTCCCCCGCGTGAGGAACTTGGCGACGCCGCGGTCGAACCCGAGCGTCTTCAGCGTCCCGCCCATCGACTCCTCCACGGCGGCGCGGCCCGCGTCCTCGCGGAGGAGCGTGCCGTAGGTGTACTCTTTCCCGCCGTAGACCACCTTGTCCTGGAGGAACGTGCCGTCGTACAGGCGGGACGCGATGCCGCGCATCCGCTCGGCGAGGCTGCCGGGCTGCACGTTCTGGAGGCTGCGGTAGCGGAGGATGGAATCGGGGTTCGCGTTCACGACGCGCTTGATCTCGTCGTCGATCGCCATCGCGGCGGGGATGTTCCCGTTGCTGATGAAGAGCTTCGCGGACTCCAACTTCTGCTCGAGGCCGTTCATCCACCCGGCGAGCGTGGCGTCGCCCTTGCGTATGGCGCGTCCGATGGCCGCGTCGCGCTCCTGCCACGCCGTCGGGTCGGGCTTCGGGGTCTGAAGGCCGAACGTCTCCGCGGCGGACGTCAGCTTCGACACGTCGAACCTGTCCGTCACGCTCCCCTTGAAAATCGAAATGTCTGCCATACGCATGCCTCCATCATCCAAAGTAGAACTTCTGGGCCACGCGGATCGACGCCGACGGGTCGCCGAGGGACGAGTCCAGCTGCATCTTCTGGACGTCGGCGGCGGACAGCCCCGCGTAGGCGAAGGCCACGTCGTTGGTGTCCCGGTCGGAGTCGTTCACGTCCGCCTCCGTCATGCGGCACGCCGTCTCCGCCTCGATGGCGGACTGGCGGTCGAGGAACTCGCGGACGAGGAAGTTCTCCGCGGACTCGGGGTCCGGAAGCCGCTCGCCCGTCCGCTTCGACACTCCGGCCGGGTCGCCGGCCGCCGTGCGCGCCATGCCGATGGCGGTGTCGAAGTCCATCTGCTCGCCGGTCGAAAGCGCTCCGGCGAAGTCGTCAAGTGCCATGCCAGCCAGTGTCATCGGATGCCCTCCAGTACGGGAACGCCGAATGTCGTGCGCTCCCTGCGCGACGTGAACGTCCTGTCGCCTACGCGGGCGCGCTCCTCCCTGAACCTCGTGAGCGACTCCGGCCTGCCGGGGACCAGCGTGGACGTGCGGCCGGCGCGAAGGTAGTCGCCGCCGGTCCTCTGGAAATCGGCGAGCGGACGGTTCTCGCGGTACGCGGTCACGGTCGACGAGCCACGCGTCGACTGCCCGCCGTTCGGCGTCGCGCCGTTCAGCTCCTTCGGCGGCGGCTTGCGCTGGCTCGCCTCGCCGTTCGGCAATATGGCCTTCAGCCAGTCCGGCATGTCGAAGCCCCTGTCCCTCTCGGCCTCGCGAAACGCGGCGTAGGGGTTGCCTCCGTCCGCCTCCTCGCCGAGCCGACGCAGCACGTCCTTGTACGGGTTGGTCGCCGTGCCCGACCAGCTCGACGTCAGGACGCCGTTCGCGAACGTGCCGTGGTACGACCACTTGATGTCGCGGGCCCCGGACAGCTTCTCCATGAGGGTGTCCCTGCGGGATATGGCGTTCTTGCGCTGCCAGTCGGCGAAGCTCAACTCGCGGTCGCGGAGCGACCTCTGGTCGTCGCGGTGCTCCTTCCACAGTCCGAGCGCGATGTCGAGCGCCTTCATCCTCGCGGCGTTCTCGAGCTCCATCTGCTTGATCCGCACGGCGTCGGACTCCACGTGGGCCGTTTCGCCAGGCGCCGTCTCCTTCGCTCCGGACGCCGCCGGAGACGCCGGAGGCGGTGGCTGGGCGGCGGTTCCCTCGGCCAGCTTCCCCCTCGTCGAGTCGAACGTCGTGTCGACCTGCGCCGTCTGCGCGGGCGCAGGCGATGCCGGTGCGGGCGCAGGCGATGCCGGTGCGGGCGCAGGCGGCGCCTCGCCCTCCTGCTGCGCGGCCATGAGGTCGCGGAGGCTCTTCTTGTCGTCCGGCATTACTTGGCCTCCTCTCCTGAATAGGTTAGAATGTCCATCTCGAGATCGGGATTGGACAGCAGCTGCTCCCGGTACTTCATCACCTTCTTGCCGAAGTCCGCGTCAGTGTACAGCCGCTGCGGGTCGAACGTGACGCCGTTCTTGAAGCGGTCGGGGTACGTGGCGGGGATTATCACCGAGTCCACGCGGTCGGTGAGCAGCTTGCGGTACTCGTCGGGGCTGTCCTTGAACGCGTCGCGGACGGACTGCATGGCGTCTCGCCTGACCGACGCCGCGAACTGCCGGTTCTGGTGGATCAGCTGGCGGGCGTACATCTCGCTGTCGGACATCTGCCGGTCGTAGCTCCAGCCGCGGTCGGTGCGGATCTTCTTCGGGAGGGGGGCCAGCTGCTTCTCGCGCCGGTCCGCCCACTGCTCGTACCTGCTGGCGCCTTCCGCCGCCCTCTGGACGAACGCCAGGACGTCGGAGCCCTTCTCGTACGTGGACAGCGACTTCACGTCGTCCAGCCGGGAGCGGTAGAAGTCGTCGCGCATCTTCTGCGCGGTGCGCTGCGCGCGGATGGCCTGCGCCGCGTACGAGCCCGGATCGGACTCGGGGTCGTACTCCGACGTGCCCCAGTCGGCTATGCCGAGCGTGAACACGCCGGCCGCCAGCCGCTTGAAGGAGTTGGCCAGGTTGTGCTGGACCTCGTCGGGGTTCACGCCGCCCTTGACCGGAAGCGGGTTCACGTAGTCGTACCACGCCGACCGTCCGCCGATCATGGCCCGGTTCTCCTCGTGCGTGAGCGCGGAGCCCAGCTCGTATATTCCCTTCGAGCCCTCGATGGCCCCGTGGATGCCGAACGCCCACAGGCCGGTGCGGCCGGCCGTGGCCAGCCTCTGCCCCGGAGCCCCGATGAGGAAGTTGGTGGTCTTCTGCGCCGCGGTCTTCACGGCGGAGCCGACGGACCGGATCCCGTGCTGCGACGCGGCCTCGGCGGTCTTGCGGGCCACGAAGTCGGCCGTCCCTTCACCTGCGGCCCTCGTCGCGGACGTGGCCGCGCGGGATGCCGTGGACGATGCGGCCGGAGCGGCGGGGGTCGGGGGCGGGTTCGCGTGTATGTACCTGCGCATGTCGCGCATCACGGAATACGCCTCGCGGGTCGTGGCCGCGCCGCGATGCGCAAACGCGGCCGCCGCCTTGTCGGCGCCGGCATACCCTGCCTGCCCCGCCCTGGCCGCCACCTCCGCGAAGCGGGTCGCCGCCGGTCCGCGGACGAAGTTCTCCACCGCGGGAACGCGGGCGGCGGTGAGGCCGAACGGAAGCTCGAGCATGTTCGTGTAGTCCCACGCGGGTCTGTAAGTCTGTGCGTCGGCCATGTTCGCTCCTTACACGTTGAACGCGTCTCCCGAGATCTCGCCCATGGAGCCGTCGAACACGCTGTTCACGACGATGGGCGTCTGGATGGTGTCGTTCGCCACCTCCTTGGCCTTCATCCACTGCACGGCCTGGTCGGTGTACTTCTTCGCGGCGTCGACCTCGTTGGACTTCATGCACCAGTCGGCGCGTATCATCCACTCGACGGGGTCTATGCCGTCGAACGGCAGCTGGTCATCCATCCGCACGAGGGGCAGAGGGTCGATGCGCGCCTCGACGAGCAGCTCGATCGGCTGGTCGGGGGCGACGCCCGAAAGGGAGTAGCGGCGGAAGCGCGGCGCGGCGACGTCGGGGTTGTACACCGCGATCGGGAACCGCTCGTAGGAGTCGGCGTCCTCCGCGTACAGCGTGAGGTACTCGGACGCAGAGACGTCGAGCGTCACCTTGGAAAGTATCTGGAACACCGTGGGGTCGGCGGCGACGTCCTCCGGCTTCTGGCCGGAGACGAGCGTCGAGCCGCTGTAGAGCGGCGCGGACACGACAGGCAGCACCACGGTCTGAATCCTGCCGTCGGGGGACAGGCCCCTCACCGTGACGGCGGGGGCGGGCGCAGTTCCGTCGGAACACGCGAACAGCCGGAAGGGAGCCTCGGGCTCGACCATTACCGGCGACTCGCCGTCGTCGAGTATGTTGGACGGCTTTATGCGCACGAAGTTCGGCGGGAACGTGCCGAGGTCCCCGGGGCCGGACTGTATGAACCGGAAATCCTGCCCGCGCACGGTGGTCGGCAAGCCGTTCACGCAGGCGCGGACAAGACCCGCGGCGCCCTGCGGGAGAGTGAAACAGGGCCCCACGGAAACAAATCGGAACACCTGGCGGAGGCACTCCCACCCGGACAGCCCGGCAAGCGTCTCCACGGCGCGGTTCACGGCGGAGCGGATGTCCGTCACGCCGTAGGCCCCGCTGCTTGGCTTGAGCCGGTTGATTGCCTGTGCGAGAGTGTATCTCATGCCGGTGCTCCCAGATTGCGCAGTCCCCCTCCCGCTCTCGCGGAAGAGGGACCGCTTGGCCCTTAGAGGGCGGACACGACCGCACCGTCGGCGGTGGTGAGCTCGGTCGGCGTGGCCGAGTCGGCGGCCTTGACCACCGTGAGCGCGCTGTCGAGCTGGATCGTGCGCACGAGCGGGGTCGGCGCGTCGATCACGTAGCCCGTGACCGCGGCGGCGGTGGGCGTGCTGCCGTTCACGAGGCCGGCGGCCGCGATGGACACGCGGGAGCCCGTCATCGCGCCGAGGTACGTCGCGAGCTTGATCGTGATCGTGCTGACCGTCTTGTCGTTCACCGTGTCGGTGTTCGAGAAGAGGGTCTGCGCGCCGGCGATCTTCGCCGTTCCGCCCGTCGCGGCGGCCGGGTTGACCTTCGCGTTCTGCTCGGGGCAGAAGGACGGAAGGGCCTTGGTGCAGCGGCGGTACAGGAAGGATGTCGCCTCGAAGACGCAGGTGTCGGGCTTCGGCACGATCTCGAAGGTGCCGTAGAAGTTGCCGATCTTGCCCTCGGGGTTCTTGTCCCAGCTGACGATGTTGCGCCACGCCCACTTGCCGTTGAGGCCCGTGACCGGCCCGAAGTACGTCCCGGAGCCGAGCGTGTTGATCGACGGCACGAACAGGTTCGTGAAGATCTTGTTCATGAAGACCGGCGCGATCGCGATCTCGGCGGTGTAGTACTCGGGGTTGGCGGTCGGGATGCCAGCGCCGTTGATGCCGACGCGGCCCTCGATGCGCGGAGGCACGTACTCGGCGATCCACACCGCCTTGCCGGAGAACTCCTTCTTGCCCACGTTGCCGTAGTGGAGGGCCTCGGCGTCGGTGTAGGACGCGATGTAGCGCTTCAGCTTGAAGCGGAGCTGGTTGCCGTCGTTCGTGATCGTCCAGTTGCGGAACGTGGACGGCGCGAACCCGTAGTGCTGGATGAGGGCACGGGGGTCGGCCTCGATCCAGTAGCGGCGCTCCTCCTCGTTGGCGCGGATGTAGCGCTCCACGTCGTCGTGGCTGACGGCGAGGGCGAACATCGGGTCGTTGCCGATGCGGCCGACCGCGGCCTCGGGGCACATCGTCTTCAGGTACTCGCGCACCTGGTCAAGCACGTCGAAGTTCAGCGGCTCGAGGGGCACGGAGGCGTCGAACACGATGAACGGCTTGGTGACGTACGCCGTGTTGGCGGTGCCGTCCGCCTCGACCGCGCCGAACTTGCAGAACGGCTGGTAGACGTAGCGGGGCGCGAGAGGCGACCCGACGCCGTCGAACTCGGACGTCATGAGGTACGAGTGTCCCGCCTGCACGCTCTGGTATATGAACATGTCGCGGTTCCAGACCTCCTGCATGTCGATGCCGTACTTGACGCCGGTGTCGAGGATCCAGCCCAGCTGCTCGATGGCCTGGTTGACGAACTTCAGGGTGTCGAGGCAGATCGGGTCGGAGCCCCAGCCGGCCTTCTTGCCCTTCCACGCGAGGGACTCCCAGCCGTACTTGTACGTGTCGTACTTGAGCGGCGCGCAGGGATCGTGCGAACCGTCGGGGAACGGGTCGATGTCCTCCCACTGCGAGAGTCCGGCGTAGGTCGTGAGTCCGCCGCGGTAGATGCGGGTCTCCTGCACGACGCCGTTGAAGAGCTTGAACGCACCGCGCGGGATGCGGCCGAACCACCAGTGGGGGTTCTCGATCTCCTTGCGCTGCGTGAAGACGTCGAAGTTCTGGGCGTACGTCATGAGCATCTGATTGTACCTGTAGTACGTATCGCCGCCCTTGGCGTCGTCGGGGTTGACCCACGGTCCCTGGAGCTGGAGCTTCGGACGCGAGGCGTCGCCGGCCGGGTCGTGGATGTTGAGCTTGAGCGAGTTCCTCAGATCGTAGGGATTGAGGGTCGTGGTCACGGCCTTCTTCGCCGTAAAGGTCGAGTACAGGTCGTTTGCGGGGATTGCGCTCCCGGAAGTGGAGCCGTCCGCGTTGAACGTGATTGCCATTGTAGGTCTCCTTTTGTCTTTGAGACGTTTTCGAGATACGCCTGGCGGCACCGTGCCCCAAGCACGCTGTCCGGGCTGACAGGATAGACCCGATGGTTTCGTCTCCGCCAGGAAGAGACCTATTTCACCTGACGCCGCATATTATACCACAAACGCGGAACCGAAGTCAACGGGGCAGAAGAAAACCGCCGGGACAACGTCCCGGCGGCTCTCCCTCCCGCATGGAAGACGCGCTATTTCAGCATCTCCTCCATGAACTCGCGGGCGAACCCGACGGCGTCGGACGCCCCCGCGGCCGGCGCGAACGCGGGGTTCTCGGCGGGCTTGGGCGGCTCCGGCGGAGGGGGCGGCGTGGGGGCCGCGGGCGTCGAGCGCGGGAGCGCCGCGCCCATCCTCGCCGCGAGCTGCTGCTTCAGCTGGATGTTCTCGAGCATCGTCTGCTGTAGCATCTCGTACGTCTTGACGGCCATGAAGCCCTCGAGCATCGCCGAGACCTTCTGCTCTTCCGGCGCGCGGACGAACCACTCCTTGAACGCGGCCTCGCGGGCGTCGCGCTCGGCGGCGAAGTCCTTGTCCGTCACGGCGTAGGCGGGTATCTGCCCGGCGTCCGGTGCGAGCGCGCGGATGCCGGCGATGGCCTTGTCGGCGAGCTCCGCCGCGTGCTGCGCGAAGCGCACGTTGTCCTGGCGGCGCTGCACCTCGTCGAGGCCGACCTGCGACTTGCGCCACTCGGCCAGCTCCGACTCGCGGTCCACCATGATCTTGCGGGCGTCGCGGGCGGCGATCCCGATCTCGCCCTGCGCGAGCGTCGGCAGGGTCGCGATGCTCTCGGCGAGCTGGCCGGGGTCGGCGGACACGAGCTCGTAGGCGCGCTGCTGCGCCTCCTCCTTCGGAACGCCGTTCTGCTCCAGCACGGCGGCGATCTCGAGGCACTTGCGCTCGATCGGGGCGTCGTACTTCTCGCGGAACGCGGGGGAGCGCGACAGCTCGATCTTGCCGAGGTCGTCCTCGAGCGCCTTGATGCGCGTGTCCTTCTCGTTCAGCGCGTCGGCGAACTTCGTCTTCTCGTCGAGGAAGCCCTTGGTGCTGTCGACGAGGGCGTTGTACTTGGAGAGGTACTCCTCGGCGCGCTTGCGCTCCTCGCGGACCTTGGCCTTCAGCGTGGCGAACGCGTGGCCCGCCTTCTCGCCCATGTCCTGCGGGGGCGGCACGTCCTCCACGGGAGGCGGGGCCGCGATTTGCTCGAGGTTCTGGAGCGGGTCGGCCGGGGGCTGCGCGATGAACCGGTCGTACGGGCCGGCGGGCGCGGCGGGAGGCGGCGTCGGGGTCGGGGTGGGCTGCGTCACCACGGGTGGCGGCGCGGGCGGCTGCGCCGGGGGCGCGGGCGGCTGCGCCGGGGGCGCGGGCGGCTGCGCCGGGGGCGCGGGCGGCTGCGCCGGGGGCGGGTTGTTCCCCGCTCCGAGCGCATCGAAGAACTCCGCCGCGAACGACGCGCCGGAGCCCGTCGAGTTGGGCGGGGGCGTCGGGGTCTGCGTGAAGGGCTGGGGATCCCCGGATGGTTCGATGGGCGGCATGCCCGGTCTTGGTTCTGCCATGTGCGTGTCTCCTAAAGGTTGGTGTCTTCGGGTCTCGTGTCGAACGTCGCGTCGGGGGCCTGCGGAAGCACCGACGGAGCCTGGCCGCGGAACGCCTCCGGAAACACGAGCGACGGGTCGCTGATGAGCTGCTCGGCGAGCTGGAGCCCGAGCGACATGCCGTACTGTATCAGCGTGTCGGTGGGCGGGTTCGCCATCCCCACGGGTCCGTGGAGCGCGAGGTCGCGCAGCGCGTCGCGCACGAGCTTCGTCTCCACCTGGTTGGACCAGTTGAGGAACGGCTCGGCGGCCTTCGGGTCGGCGAGCCTCCGACGCATCGCGGCGACACCCGACGGGACGATGACCCCGTCGGGCGACTGCGACGCGAGACGTTCGTCCACCGGGTTCACTCGCCCTCCCCCGTCCCGGGACCGACCGGCTTGCCGAACTGCGGAGCGGGCTTGCCCGCGTTCAGCGACCGGCGGATGATGACCGAGCGGTCGAGGTCGGCGAGCTCGATCTGGTGGTCTATCTGGTTCAGCTCGTCCACCTTGCGCAGGCGGATGACGCGGAGCTGCGCGCGCTGGATGTCGTTGTCCGCGAGCGCCTTCTTCGCCTCCTCCTCGGACGCGAACGGCGTCTCGATGAGCTTCTTGAACTCGGCCTCGGCCTTCGCCTGGGCCTCCTGCGCCGCCTTCATGGCGGCGATCTCTTCCTTGCGAGCGTTTGCTTCGCCCATGTTGCACTCTCCCTGTAGCTGCCTCACAGAGCCGTGAGGTCTATTTCATCGGACCCTTCGTTCATGATGTCGCCGGGCGTGGTCCGTCCGAATCCGGTTCCATCCTGCACAGAGTTGAATCTATTCACCGCGTTCGCGGCGTTGATCTTCGCCTTGTGAAGCTCCTGGTCGCGCTGCGCCTTGCCCGCCGCCTCGGCGTTCCGGCGCGCGATGTCCGCGTCCGCCATCTCCCGCTGGAGCCCGGCCTTGCCGGCGGCGAGCTCGCGGTCGAGCTCGAGGCGGCGGAGGGCCACTTCGTGCTCGCGGTCGATGCGGTAGCGGTCGGTCTCGGCCTTCTTGTCGGCCTCCATCTCCGCCTTCCTGACGTCGTTCTCGTCGGCGCGCCGCTGGAGCTCCTCCAGCTCGCGCTGCTCCTTCTCGCGCTGCGCCTGCTCGACGCGCTCCTGCGTGGCGACGGCGAGGTTGAGCGACTTGATGGTGGGCCGGAGGTCGCGCAGCATGGCGGCTACCCTCTTCGCGTCGTTCTCCTTGCCGGGCTGCATCTTCGCGATCTCGAGGTGCTCCTGGATGTGCTTCGACGTGGCGACGAGCACGGCGAGCAGCTGCTTCGGGTTCTCCAGCTGCTGCGCGAGCAGCTCGGGGTCCTGCTGCGAGTTCGGGTCGTTGTCGTCCGGGGCGCCGACGGTCTTGACGATCTCGTCGAGCACCTGCGCGTGGACGGGGATGTGGGCCCAGTGGAGCTGGTCCTGCCCGACCATGACGCCCTGCCCCATCTTGATGAGCGCGTTCTCCATCGTGGCGAACGACGCCTGGTCGCTCGGGGCGCTGTCGCGTCCGATCTCCGGGATGTACCTGTCGGCGGCCTGCACCCCGAGGCGGAGCTGCACGGCGTCGCGCATGGCGTTCTTGCGCCCGGCCTCGTCGAGTATTCCGGCGGCCGGGCCGCCGATGATCTCGGCGAGGACGCCGACCTTCCCGTCGGAGCCGAGCACGAGGTCGCGGCACGTGACGATGGTGTACGCCTGCGGGATGGCGAGGATGTCGGGGAGCTGCACGTCGCGCTTGGCGCACCGCTCTATGAAGCGCACGATCTCGGGGTAGTCCGCGGCGAGCATGACGTCGCCCGCGGCGATGAGCCCCGCGAGCTTCACGAAGCGGAGGAACGACTGCCTGACGAGCTTGTCGACGACCTGGAGCCTCTGCGTGAACAGGGCCTCGTCCTTGTGGCCGCGCAGCTTCTGCTGGAGCTCGATCTCCGCCTTCGTCTGCTGGCGGTCGGGCGTGTTGAAGAGCTTGGGCGCGGTCGTGCCGAGCGGGGCGCGGTCCGTGCCCTCAACGGAGGCGACGCCGATCTGGTCGACGTACTGTATGGCCTGCACCGCCGTCTGCAAGTCGGGCTTCACGTTGTTCTGTATGGGCGTCAGCTCCTTCGGGACGAACGTGAACGGGCCCTGCTCGTTGAGGGTGATGGCCTGCTGGCTCCCGCCCGGCGCCTGCGTGAACATGATCGACATGCTGCGGAACGCGGCGTCGATGAACGCGCACTTGAAGCGGTTGGAGACAGCCTCCGTCGCGTAGAGCGTGGAGCCGAGCCCGCGCACGGAGCGCGCGTACCTCTCGTTGATGGAGTAGGGGAACCACATGAACACCTCGTCGAGGGTCTTGTAGGCGTTCGGCTTCTCGAACAGGAACTTCTCGTCCTTCTCGCCCGCCGCGTTCGCGGGGATGATGAGGTGCGTGATCCCGCGCGGCCAGGCCATCTCCTTCACGAGGACGTGGATGACCTTCATCTCGTCGAACTGGTGCTCCTCCTCGAAGGTGTTCCGGCGGAGGAGGCCGATCTGCGTCTCGAGCGACGGGACGCCCGGCGTGTTGCCCGGCTCGTCCGCCGTCTCCTCGCCGACGCGGAACACGCGGACGGCCCACTCCTGGAGCGCGGTCACGTCCCACCCCTCGGACTTCGCGATGTCGGGGTTGTCGATGAGCATGAAGATGTACGACGCGGGGAACACCGACTCGTACATGATGAGGTCGTGCTTGGACGAGTGGACGGGCCCGTTTCCGATGAACTTCACCTGGGCGCGCTCGAGGGCCACGGGCTTGTAGTCGAGGCTGTGCTCGAACGTGACCGGGCCGAGGCCGTAGAGGTCGGACTCCTTGTTCATCATCGCGAGGGCGGGGATGAAGTCCCCCTGGTCGCGGAGCGTGAACGAGAACTCCTCGGCGACGACACGCCCGATGTGCTCGGCGCCGGGGCCCGCGATCTCGCGGCGGAGGGGCCGGAACTCGATGAGGTTCGCGGTGTCGGACGACAGCCGCAGGATCACGTCCGCGCGGTTGTCCACCACGCCCTTCAGCCCGTGGAAGTTGATGTTGGCGAGGTTCTTGAGCCCCGACTGCTTCAGCTTCTCCGGGTCGTAGGGGAGGTTCCCCGAGTACATCTTCAGGATCTTGGCGCGTCGCTCCGACTCCTTCAGGTCGTCGTCCTTCAGCTTCTGGTAGACGGCGCGCACGGCGAGCGGGGAGGAGAACCGCTTCTTGGCGGCCTTCCCGTTCTTATCGACTACGTTGTAGCCCTCAAAGCTCATTTTCTGTTCCTCCAGCAGGTTTCAGGTGCGCTCTCCCACACTGGCTCGTCCTTCCCGTACTCGACGGACACAAGGGCGGATTCGTACGCCTTCGCGCATTTGCAGATGCCCGACCCGGCGTCTTCTGGTACTTTCGGACGACGACCCGCGTATAATAGCATAATTCGCTCCATGTGTCCAGTGCAGGTGACGCAGAACTCGCGCGTGTGCATGGGGCACGAGAGGCACGTGCGGAGCCTCCTCTCGATCTCGTCGAACGGGACGACCTCCCGTCCGTCCGTGATGTAGATGGAGTTCTGCATGGCCTCGGCGGCGCGCACGGTGCTCTTGCGGTTGAGGCCGAGGCCGACGCACAGCCACGACGCCTCCGGGATGCGCGGGCACATGTAGCCCGCGACGGCCTCCTCCGCGGTCTCCGTCCGGTGGTACTTGCGCAGAAGCGCCCGCACCTTCGGCTCGATGTCGCAGAAGTGCCGCCCCGTCACCTTCTCGCCGTTGAGCTCGTAGAAGAAGCCCCCGGCCGGCGACGTGTTCACGTTCCTGAAGTACACGGACGCCATCAGCGCTTCCCCTTCCCCTTGCCGGACATCGAGACGACGGTCTTCTCGCTCTTCAGCCCGAGCGAGTCCTTGTGGGCCATCACGACCTTCTCGGCGACCTCGCGCGCCTCGTCGGTCGGCTCGAGGGCCTCGTCGCCTTCGCCCGGCGCGTGCTCCGCGCGCTCGGCCGCGGGGGCGACCCGCGCGGGGGCCTTCGGGGCTGGGCGCGTGGCCTTGCCGTCCCGCATCGTGAGCCGGTACAGCAGCTCCTCGTCCGCCACGAGGGCCTTCGGGTTGAAGCCCCCGACGAGGTGGAACCCGACTCCCGGGACCTCCTCGACGTGCAGGTCCTCGCCCGTGTAGGCGCACTTCATGGCCGTGCGCGGCTTCATGCCGCCGACGCCGTCGACGCGGTCCCACATGTCTATCGCCTGCTGCGCCGTCGGAAAGAAGTCCGACGTCGAGTAGGTGTCCGGCGCGAAGAACAGGGGAGCCCCCTGCGCACGCACCACCATCTTCACCTCCACCGGCTCGCCGGTGTAGGGGTTCTTGAGTCCGCGGAACCTGGCCGCGTCGCATTTCACTATCATCTTTACTCTCCTCTCATGTTCCTGTTGCAAACCTGTAGAGCGCCGACCGGGAGAACGACCGGCCGTAGGCGACGATCTCGTAGTTCAGCCGCTGCGCGTTCTCCTCGTCCTCGTCGAGCCAGTCCTTCGGTATCTGCGAGTACGGCCACAGCTCGAAGTCGATGTGGACGTCCGGGTCGCCGGGGTCCCAGTCGCCGTCGTTCTGCCCGTCCGTCGGGGGCATGGGCCTCGACTGGTTCGGCGGGATGTACGGGCACCCGTTCGAGTCGTAGCTTATCGGTATCTCGTACGGGATGCAGAGCTCGTGCTCCTCCGTCGGGTCGAGGTTCCGCTCGGCGCCGTTGCTGTACCGCTGCCATATCCAGATGGCGTGGCACGAGCAGAAGTCGAACACGAGGCCGCCATAGACGCCCTCCTGCGTGTCGGACATGATGCACTGCTGCTTCGCCTGGTCGACCGTCCAGCAGAGGTCGTACCGCACGCCCGTGGGGGCGTTTATCGTCTGCCCGCACGCGCCCTTCATGGGCTTCACGTCGGTGAAGTACGGGCCCTTCGTGCCGTTGAACTTGGTGGCGCGCCCCTGCGATATGCAGGTGTCGACGCAGTCGGAGTGGAACAGCTGGCCCTCGCGCGCCCCGCACCGTCCGTAGTTGTACGCGTCGTCGCCGCAGTAGCCGTCGCCGACGGCGGAGAGGATCTGGTTCCACCGCGCGGTGTTGTCCACGTTCTTGTGAAGCCCGAGGCAGTTGTTCTTGATCTTGCCCTTGTTGGCGGCGGCGCTGCCGTCGTCCGCCTGCCCCGTGCGGGGGTTGATCGGCGTGGACGACTGGTGCTTGTTCCCGTCCTCGTCCGTCCACGTGTAGTGGAGGACGGGGATGACGTACATGGCCTCGGGGCAGTACTTGTTGCACGGGTCGTTCCAGATCGGCTTCAGCGGATCACTCTTCGGCGGATCCTTGTTGCTGGGGTCCTGCCACGGGTCGTCGTACGGGTCGAGGTCCCCGTACTGGTAGTATTCGCCGTATCTGAAGAACTTGTGCCCGCGCAGCATGGACCCGCCCGACTTGATCGGGAACCGCATGGAGAAGTCCACGTGCAGGTCGGGGGACAGCGCCGCGCCGACCGCCCGCGTCACCTTCGGGATGGCGGCCGCGTACATCTCCGCCGCCGACCTCACGACATTACCGTCCTTGTCGCGCTCGCTGACGTAGCGCGGAAGGTACTTGGGGTGGTACGTGCGCGTGATGGCCATGCGGTCGTAGCGGGCCTGCGGCGGCATCGTCTCCTCGATGAGCCGGGCGTTGCCGTCGTAGTCCGGCGCCTCCGCGAAGTCTGACCCCTGCGCGGCCACCTACGCCCCCCTCGGGCAGGTCGAGAACGGGACGTACAGCCCGTACCCCTGCGCCTCTGCGCTGTCCAGGTCGATGCCCTGGTCCAGCAGGTAGTTTATGTTCGCGGAGCTGGAGAAGAACAGCCCCGACACGTTCTCGAGCGACGGGATGTTCGCGTAGAACGACGACGACATGCGGTTGTCGTCGGGCAGCGAGCGGCTCGCCACGGGGACGACCGCCGGCACGTCCACCCACGACAGGGTCAGGCGCTCGAGCCTCGCACGGGAGAACCCCTGCGCGACCGTCCCGTTGCGCTGGTACTGCACGATAGCCTCCGCGATCTGCTCGGCGTCGCCCACGAGGTCAGTGTCCGTGCCGAAGATGATGGCGACGAGCGCGCCCACGTCGTTCTTCACGGGGCGCGCGCCGTAGTTCTTCGGCGGCGTGACGTCGACGCCCTCGCCGAGCACGCCGAGGTCGAGGCCGTCCCCCATGTTGAGGTCGCCGGAGACTACGTGGTTCACTGTGTCGAGGTTTTCCATCTGCCTATCCTGAAAGGGGTGTCGGGGTGCATGCGATGAAGCCGAACAGGTAGCCGCGGCCCGCCTTGACCATCGAGTCGGTGGCCGCCTTCAGCCCTTCGCGCTTCAGGACGCGGGACGAGAGCTCGGCCCCGTACGCCATCACGAGCTTCTGGACGTCGGCGGCGTCGTTGCCCTCTCCGGGGCACATCCCCGTGAGGAACGACCACTGCCCCGTGGCGTGGGAGGCCACGGAGCCCATGCCCCTGGTGACGTACGCGACAGACGCGTACGGGCACAGCCATCCGAAGTAGCACGCCGCCGCGCGCTTGTCGTTCCCGACGTCGCCCCGGCCGCGCTGGGCGTTCCACACCTTCTCCGCGAACGCGCGGACGCCGTCCTTCGGAAGCGCCCACGCGGGGCCGAACAGGGCGCCGACGACGCGCTTCGCGTCGTCGAGCACGGGAATCATGGAGAACGTGCCGGTGCGCTTCACCATCACGCCCCGTCCGAGCGTCCCGCAGTCGAGCCCTGTCCCTGCCTGCAATATCATCCGTCGATCCTTATCGTCTTGGTTTCGCCGGAGTAGTCGAACTCCACTCGCTCGTCGGTCACGACGATGCCGTGCCACGTGCCGGTCGTCACGTTGTAGCTGAACGTGGAGCCCTTGTACATTGTCGTCCCGAAGATGCTCGAGAGGTTCCCGGCTCCGTAGCCGGCGTAGAACCGGCAGGTGCGCGTCACGGTCGTCTTCTGGTTCCTCACCGACAGGACGATGTTCCCCTGCGCGTCCGTCGTCACGGAGTGCATCGGCGTGATGTTCTGCTCCTTGAGGGAGAAGCCGAAGTTCACGGCGACACCGGTCGTCAGGGCCGACGCCGGCCACTCCACGACGGCGGTCACAACGCCGTCGAGCAGCCCGAACTTGTTCATCGACGAGCTGTGCGACACGCGGGCCGACTGGCATATCGCGCCGTTCACGAGGCCCGTCGCCCATCCGGACGCCTTGTTCAGCATCGACTCGATCGTGCTCTTGAACGACGTCGGCGAAAGGTTGCAGAAGCCGATGGTCGCCACCTTGAACATCTTGTTGCTCGAGCACTCGGCCTCCCACTTGTAGTTCTTCTTCGCGGTCTCCGTCGTGGTCGTGACCTCGTACGTGCCGCCGGGGGCCCTCGTGGAGCGGGACGAGCGCACGACGCCCTCCGACGCGCTGACACTGGTGGTGGGCGAGCTGTTGCCCCGGCTCATCGTGGTCTTGGACTCCGACAGCATGGTGGCCTCGGCCGCGGCCCCGGACGTCACGCCGGGCTGCTCGTGGTGGTCGCGGAGCACCGTCTTCACGAGCCCGTCGGAGTCGATGTCGCTCGTCTTCTCGTAGTAGTGCCCGCCTCCGGCGGACGGCGCGTCCGACGTGTCGACCTTGCCCTTCGACATCGTGACCTTGTCGTGAACATGCTCGAACACCGTCTTCTGGCAGTGGGCGGAGTCGGGCTCCGTGGACGCGGTGAGCGTCTTCTTCGTGAGGTCGAAGCGCCCGCTCGGGGTCTTGCGGTGGTGCTGCGACGACCCGACGTTCGACGCCCCCGGGTCTGCGGCGGGGACCGTCCCGGCCTTCGTGACTACGGTCTCGACGAGCCCGCGGGGCTTGCGCTCGAACGTGTGCTCGGCCTCCTTCACCTCGTGCTCCGTCGTCGTGCGCGTGGTCGTCGTGACGAGCCCGTTGTCGTCGACGGTCGACTCCTTGCGGGCGTACGTCCCGGCGGCCGCGTCGGGGGCCGGCGCGTCGGACGTGTCGGCGGACGTGCCCTTCGTGACGACCACGTCGTCGTGCTCGTGGGCGTATATGTCCTGCTGGCAGTGGGCGTGGTCCACGCCGCCGGTGAGCGTGAGCCTGGTCTTGGTGACGTTCCGCGAGCCGCCGGGGTTCGTCGTGTGGGACTGCGTCTCGCCGGCGTTGTCCGGCATGGTCGCCACCTCGAGCGTGTTGCGCGTCGTCCGCTGCTCTATCACGGCCTTCGCCGTCCGGCGCAGGGTCACTTCCGCGTCCTCGACCTTCTTCTCGACCGTGGTCTGCGTCTGGACGGACACGGAGCCGTCGTCGTTCAGGACGGACGTGACGCGCCGGTGCGTGCCGCCGCCCGCGTCGTCGACGTGCCCCGGGGCCGCGCCGGACGGGTCGCGCACGGTGTGGGAGTCCGTGTGCTCGAACACGGTCTTCTCGCACCCGTCGCCGGAGTCCACGGGGTCGGCCGTGCGGTCCAGGTCCTCTTCCGTGGTGTTGAACAGCCCGCCCGGCGTCTTCTCGTTCACGATCGTCTTGCCGACCGTGGACTTGGACGGCGCGGGCGGGGCGAGCGGCGACGCGACGTGCTGGTTCTCGACGCGGTGCCTGCGGCCGAACAGCCCGTAGACCCACGACTCCCTCGACTTCAGGACCTCCTTCTCCGTCTCGGTCTCGAGGGTCTCGGTGATGGAGCCATCGTCGTCCATCTGCGTGGTGCGGCGCTTGACCACGCCGTTCACGCCGCTGCCGGA
>Ga0310690_10003893_pt1 | contig 21848 bp, 16 predicted proteins | sample AusTroGonzalo_MG_2_FD_207661 | JGI IMG/M metagenome (GOLD analysis project Ga0310690, IMG submission 207661) | Bovine rumen microbial communities from tropical cattle in Woodstock, Queensland, Australia - Gonzalo_04 (v2) (version 2) | ecosystem: Host-associated > Mammals > Digestive system >... | reverse complement strand
TTCACCGATCCGCCCGCGCAAATTGATTAACTTAATTATGGGTATACTGGCAGGGGGAGCGCTCGGGCTGCTGATTGTTTTTGCTTTGGAATTTATGGACCAAAGTGTTAAATCAAGCGAAGATTTAGAAGAAAAATTAGGTCTTGCCTTCTTGGGGTTTGTCCCATATGAAAAGGGCAAAAAACGAGAAGCAGAATATGCCCCTATGTTAAAAGCGAGCAATTCTTTACAAGCGGAAAATGTGCGTAATATCCGTACAATGTTGGGTTTTGCCCTGGCAGATAAACCGCATGCTCCGTTTCTCATTACCAGTTCTATGCAGGGTGAGGGGAAAAGTCACCTATCTTCTAACTTGGTCGTAGCTTTGGCTCAAGCCGGACAAAAAGTTCTTTTGGTGGACGGCGATTTGCGACGCTCCCGCTTGCATAAAGTGTTCCGTTTAAGTGTAGATAAAGGGCTAAGCAACATTTGGTCCAGTAAAGCCGAAAAAGCAGACTATGCAGCCAATGTGCAAGCGGTAAAAGATGTGCCGAACTTGTTTGTAATGACTTCAGGGCAACGTCCGCCTAATCCGGCTGAATTATTAAGTACCCCCAAATTGGCCGATTTTATTAAATGGGCAGAAGAGCACTACGATCAGGTAATTATTGACTGTCCTGCTATTTTGCCGGTAGCAGATACAATGTTGTGGGGACGTTATATCCCGCGCGGTATTTTTGCCATTCGTTATGGTAAAACCAATGCTAAGTTGGCTCGTGTTGCTTTAGATAAACTTCATAAGGCCGGTATTAAAATTTTAGGGGCCGTTGTCAGCCAATACCGCCCGGGCGGTTTATCGTATGGCAAGTACGGTTATTACAAGAGTTATCATTATTATCACGATAAGGATGAGAAAAAAGAAGAATAAATTAGTTTTCTGCTGTTAAAAAAGAGCCCTGTTGAGGGGCTCTTTTTTTGGTTAAAACTTTTTACTTGGGCCTATTTTTCTTTCGGTTTTTTATAGCAGCGGCGGCAACGCGCCTGGTAAGCATCGGTTGTGCCTACCACGATACGTCTGGTGTCTTTGGTGGTGCGTTGCGTGAAGGTGGCCGGATTGCCACATTTAGTACAAACGGCGTGGTTTTTGGTCACAAATTCAGCTTTAGCTAGCAAAGCGGCCGTCACTTCAAAAGGTTCGGCGCGATAATCGGTATCCAAACCTGCCACAATGACGCGTTTGCCTTTATTGGCCAGTTTTTCGCATACCTCCACAATGCCTTTGTCAAAGAAATTTACTTCATCAATGGCGATTACTTGTGTATCTTTTTGAATAAGCGGCAAAATTTCGGCGGAATTTTTGACGCACAAAGCATCCACTTTATTTTGGTTGTGGCTGATAATACTGCCAATACCGTAGCGTGTGTCTAATTTAGAATTAAACAGCTGTACTTTCTGTTTGGCAATCAGTGCAGTGCGCACGCGCCGGATGAGCTCCTCGGTTTTACCGGAAAACATACATCCGCAAATTACTTCTATCCATCCTTGTTTTTTAAACATCAGGTTCGGGGTTGTCATGGTTTGTCCTCTTTTTTAATCTCTAAACTATATCTTACTACATATCACGCAAACTGTTCTGGCCTCTCCACGGATACCAGTATTGGTCTTGGTTTTGACGCTCTGTAGCGACGGAGTCTTTTTTGCCGCCGCAGATAATGTTAAACATAATGGCGAAAGATAAATTGTGGTTGCGGTCTCTTACCGTCAGTTCTATAATAGCATCGTGAAAACGTTTGTCTAAGCGTACCAGTTTATTAAATGCAACGACGTGTCCGCGTTCTAATTGCACGCCGGTTCCCAAATCCAAATTCCAAGAAGAACTGGCCGGCCGCAAACCAAAAGTAGTAGTAAATGTGTAGCGGTCTGTATATGTCTGATATAACGAATAGGGATCGGTATAATCGTCATAATTATTGACACCTAATCCAAGCAATTGCCCTTTAATAATAAAATTGGTTTGGGCTACAAAAGCCTGGTTCCCTTCGGAAATATCATATAAATCTTGCACAAATAAATTAACAGTTCCATTCGCAGAGCTATATCCGGCTTCTGCTAAAAAGGGTTCAATGCGGCGATCAATGTGCTGCCAAGAATCTTGTTTGCCGTCGTGATTAACTAAACTAAATCCGGCACCTAATTTGATGTAGGTGTTAAAACTTGGGCGGAAATAGTCTTGAACATACAAACGATTTCTTTCCTCACCGCGGTCGGCCGAAGTACGGTCTAAGGTAATCGTACCGGTAGAGAATCTGCGCGTGTATTGATAGCCGGTATCAATTGTGCCCAGAAAGGTATTTGCTTGTAAATTTAAATCGGTTCCGGCTCGGCCTACCCAAGCGTCTTTGTCGTTGTAATTGGTATCTTGCAGGGTTAAATGTTGATCATAAAACACGCTGGGTAAGAAAGTAAGGCCCTTGGCCAGACGGATTGATTTTTCCGTGGTCCAACGAGCGCTTCCTTGCCGGTGCCAAGTTTGTTCCATTTCGGAAGTATTGTTAAAATTCACTTCTAAACGGTGGCTTAATTTGAGCAAAGGATCTCTAAAAGGCATAAGGGTATAATCTACTTGCGGTACATTACGCTCTTGGGCAATAAACTCACCGCGTTGCCAATCAAAAATATCTTGCTGCGTGTAGCTGATGCGCAAGGTGGAGGCACGGCTTTGTCTGGCTAAAGAGAAGTTGGTTTGTTGGTCTGGAGTGAAAATATACGGATTTCCACGGAAGAAAGCATCGTTGAAATAAGGATCGGAAACCATACGGAATTGAGTCTGAAATTGATAAAGCGCACCTGTCTGATTTTGGAAATGATCAGAGCTGTCATACATTTCCCACCAATATCCGCCGCGCACTCCCCAACGTTTTGTGTCATTTAATTTAAATGTTTTTCCGTCTACGGAATAAGTTTCATCCTTACTGGCTTGATCATTAATGTAGTAAAATTCGCCGGTCCCTTTTAATTTGTCTGTTTCTATCGCCATCAGTTCAAGCCCCATCCCTACGCCGGACTTCGTGTAATAATCTAAATTTAATTTCGGACGGAAAATAGGCACTTTGGTAAATACGCTGGAAGTCAAAAGGCCAAATCCGACGCGGTCACTCTGGGTAAAATCTACATAAGTAGTCCATGGTTTTTGACTATCTAAAGAGCGCCAATAAACAGGCAACCATAGCAGAGGTACATTATCGAGTTTAAATACAGCATTGGTGCCAAAAACCCTCTTTTGCGGAGAGATTTTTACATTTCCTAGAGAAATAGTGTAATGTGGCGGAGTTTGGTCACAGCAGGTCAGCACTGCTTTTTTTAAGTGTTGAGTACCGTTTTTGGAGGATACAGATTGGGCCGATAATATGCGCAAGGGGGGATACTCGGTTTGTATATTTTCGGCATAATAATCTTTGGTTTGGTAATTAACCGATATGTTTTCGCCCGACAAAGTAGCGCCCATCCCTTCCACTTGCATAGGGCCTACTGAAGAAAAAGTAGTGTTAGCCTGGTCTAGGGTGATGTTTTCTCCGATAGCGGTACGTACGTCACCTTCTTTAGTTTGTTGGACTATTTGAACATTGCCTTGCAGATTAATGGTTTTTGCATCCGGATCTGCAAAAGCTTGATCTGCCTTAAAGTAAATAAAACCATTTTCTTCTTGGGGTGTAGGCAAAACGTTGGGGTCGGCCCACAGTAAGCTGGCCCCCAACGATACACACAAGAAGAAGAAAATACGTTTCATTTATTTATGTTGTTCCTGATAAATAGCATACATCGCCGCACCTACTCCGCCAATGTTTGGATCTTGGGAAGTAAGTAATTTTAATTTCTTAAACGGCGTTTGTATTTGTTGATGATGCAGTACATTTTCCATGGCGGGCAAGAAGTACTGAGATGCGCCGGATACACCGCCGGTTAGGACAATGGTATCTACGTCCAAAGTCAGACACAAATTGGCTACTCCGATTCCCAAAAAGAAACCGGTATCTTCCCAAATTTTTCTGGCCAGCGGGCAATTTTTTTCTGCTGCACGGGAGACTAGTTCAATTTTAAAATTCGGCTCTTTTTGTACCATTTGGGCCAAAATGGATTGCGGATGTTCCAAAATGCCTTCCATAACGCGTCGTTTGATGCCGATAGTCCCTACAAAAGCTTCTAAGCAGCCACGAGCGCCGCAACCGCATTGTGGTCCAGTTTTGGTGCTGGCAATTTTGGTGTGACCTACTTCACCAGCGGTACCGTTGGAACCTTGAAATAGCTCTTTATTTAAGATAAGTCCGCCGCCTACGCCCGTACCTAGTGTAATGACCAATACATTGCTTCCTTGGCGATTGAGTACCCGTTCGTAAACACCCCATGCTGCTAATGTGGCATCATTCGCCACATAGGGGTGAATGCCTGTGTATTTTTCTAACATATCTGCAATTGGCCAATCGTCTACATCTTTAAATTTTAGATTCGGATTATAACGCAAAATACCATTCTGATTGTCCACATCTCCTGGCGCACCGACACCTACGGCAACATTTTGTTGCGGATATTGTTTTTTGATGGAATTGACAAACGCCGCAATTTGCTTTAAAAAACCTTCAGCCCCTTGGGAGTAATTAGTTTCTATTTTTTCTTTACGCAGAATATCTCCGCGTTCGTCCATAACGTACAATTTTACAAAGGTTCCGCCGATATCGACACCAATACCAATCATAGTGAGGTCTCCTTATTTTTGGGATGCGCGTGCTGGTACACGCTTTTTAGTTTATCTAGTGATACGTGCGTATATACTTGTGTAGCGAGTAAGCTTTTATGGCCCAACATTTCTTGCAAACTACGCAAATCACAACCGTTATTAAGCAAATGAGTGGCAAAAGAATGCCGCAAACTGTGCGGACTAACTTTGCGTACGATGTTTGATTTAATGGCTAAATTTTTAAAAATATACGCCAGTCCATCTCCTGTTAAAGGAGTGTTGTTTTTATTCAAAAACAATGCATCTGTTGGCTGGGGGTGTGGACGAGTGCCCAAATAATCGCGCAGAGCTTGCAGGGCTGCTGCCGTGACGGGAACATATCGTTCTTTGTTTCCTTTTCCGAGTACTTTTACGACTCCGTTAAAAAAATCCACGTCTGCTATTTTAAGTCCGATTATTTCGCTCCGGCGCAGACCGCTGGAATAAATGAGCTCCAATAATGCTTTGTTGCGCAGTGCAAAATGTCCCGTATTGGCTGCTGTGTTAATGAGGCGGTCCGTTTCTTCCGTATTGAGAAATTTGGGCAACAAGCGCTCACGCTTTGGGGCAGGCAACAATTTAAAAGGATTATTTTCTATTTTATTTTGGTCTACCAAATAATTTGCAAAACTACGTAGCGACGCAATTTTACGCAATAAAGTATTGCGCTGGTACTTATGCACAGATAAAGAAGCCAAAAAAGACCGTACTAGCGGAAGTGAAAAATGCCGAACATCGGTGATTTTGCGGGAAGCGCAAAAATCAGTAAATTGGGACAAATCTTCTTCATATCCGCGTAAAGTGTAGGCGGAAAAATTTTTATTATGTAAATGGCGAAGGAACAATTGGACCTGCTCCTGCATGGCTCACTCCGTTAATTTTGAGCTTTGTCGTGTGCGGCTTTAATCTTTTCAATTTCTTCATCCGGAATGTTTACGATATTGCGACAGGTCGGATAGCCAGAGCACCCTAAGAAATAGCCGCGTTTAGAACTGCGTAAAACCATATTTTTGCCACACTTCTCGCATTTGTGGTCCGTGATGATAGGCCCTGAGGATGTCACCTTGTTTCCGGCGGCATCTAACGAATAGGTGTTTTTGCATTTGGGATAGGCCGAGCACGCCAAAAATTTACCTCTCCGTCCGGTACGAATCACCATAGGCGAGCCGCATTTGTCACAAACCTCATTGGTTTTTTCCGGCATAATTTTTTCACCGTCTCTACTCAAATTGACTTTTCCTTTACACGTTTCGTCCGAGCACACCAAATACTCTCCAAAACGGCTCGTTTTTTTCAACATAGGTTTTCCGCAAATCGGGCATTTTTCATCGGTTTGTTTAGCTTGAGGACGGGCCATGCTTTGATCCGCCTGAGCTAATTCACGCGAGAAGGAGCTATAAAATTCGCGCAACAAATCTACCCATTTTTGGGCCCCTTCGGCCACTTCGTCCAGTTTTTCTTCCACGCCGGCCGTATAGGATAAATCCATAATTTCTTTAAAGAAATCTTTTAAACTATCCGTGACGGTTATGCCCAATTCCGTGGCAACCAACTTATTACTTTTGGGTTGTCGGGCAATATATTTACGGTCCAAAATCGTTTTAATAGTCGGCGCGTAGGTAGAAGGACGCCCGATGCCGTGTTTTTCAAGTGTTTTAATTAAACTGGCTTCGTTATAATACGGCGGCGGTGTGGTTTTGTGATCTTTGGTCGCAATTTCTTTGAGAACCAATTTGTCACCTTGGGCCAAATCCGGCAGCAAAGCAGACTCTTCATTATCGGTTTCTTCTTCGTCTTTGTAAATAGATAAATAGCCGGGAAATTTAACAGTACGGCCGTTGGCGCGCAAGATACAATCTTCTTTTTCTCCGGCAGTAATATCAATTGTCACCGTGTTAAATACGGCATCAGCCATTTGGCTGGCTACAAAGCGCAACCAAATCAGCTCATAGAGTTTATATTGGTCCGGTGTTAAATACTGCTTCATGCTTTGCGGGGTACGGTTTACATCGGTGGGGTGGATAGATTCGTGTGCTTCTTGAGCCCCTTTTACTTTGCTTTTGTAAACGTTCGGTTTGGCAGGTACAAAATTTTCGCCGTATTTGGCGGCAATAAATTTGCGGGTTTGGTCTTGCAACAATTTTGACACGTTGAAAGAGTCCGTTCTCATATAGGTAATCAAACCTACCGTTGTGCCCGCAATAGCAATACCTTCGTACAAATTTTGGGCCAGCATCATAGTTTTTTGCGAAGCAAAGCCTAATTTGTTGTAGGCATCTTGTTGCATAGAGCTGGTAATAAAGGGCGGTTTAGGTTTCTGTTTGACGGATTTTTTTTCAATTTTGGCAATCGTGCAGGGCCCTTGGCGTAGTAAAGCATTTACGGGTGCCAATGTTTCCGGTTTGTCAAAAATAGTATTTTTAACTTTATAATCTTCTGCGAATAAATGGTAGGTTTTCGTCTGTTCTATATTTTTTCCATTCCATTTCAACAGTTTTGCCCAGAATAAAGGTTGAGTATTCGGTTTTTCAAATTGTGCCTTTAAAGACCAATACGGATGTTCTTGGAATTGTGCAATTTCTTTGGCACGCTCCGTCAGCAAACGAACGGCCACGGATTGTACCCGTCCGGCAGATAAACCGGAAGTAATTTTCTTCCAGAGGAGGGGGGACAACTTGTATCCCACAATGCGGTCTAAAATACGGCGAGCCTGTTGGGCGTTGACCAAATTTTCATCGATTTTGCGCGCATGAGCAAAAGATTCTTTGATGGCAGCGGGTGTAATTTCATGAAAATAAATACGTTGGTAGCGATCTGCCGGCAATTTTAATAGCTCTACCAAGTGCCAAGCGATGGCTTCTCCTTCGCGGTCAGGGTCGGTAGCCAAGTAAATCTCCGGAGCATTTTTGGCGGCAGTTTGTAGTTCTGCAATCAGTTTTTTAGCTCGGTCTACTGGTTTGTAGGTGGGTTTGAAATCGTTTTCAATATCTACACCTATGTCATGCGAGGGCAAGTCGCGCACGTGTCCGAAGGAACTGCGTACCAAAAAATCACTGCCTAAAATTTTGCTAATTGTTTTCTGTTTGGTGGGAGACTCTACAATTACGAGTTTTTTGCCTTTCAAATTATTAGTTGCCATAAGGTACTCCTAAAAATTAAAATTTGTTTTTTGCGTATAAACCTGCATTACAGGTTAGTAGCCCTTTTACTTCCAATTCAAATAAGGCGCCAGCTACTTCGGGTACGGATAAATTAAGGGCTTCCACCACTTGATCAGCCGATAATTCGCCGGAACCAATTTGTTCTAACACCTTTTGCTCTAATTCCGTCAGGCCCTCCTGTGGCATTTGCCCTTGTTCTTTTTCACAAGGAGCCTGTAAATTAAACAATTGGGGCTGTGGTATATAGTTTATTATATCTTTTACCGAGGTGACAACCCCCGCCCCATCTTGGATCAGGTGATTGGGGCCGCCGCTTTGAGGACTGTCAATGGGGCCGGGAACGGCTAAAACGTCTTTTCCCATCTCTAAAGCTAGCTTAGCGGTAATTAAAGCACCGGATTTCACTTCTCCCTCTATCACTACTACCACTTCGGATAAAGCCGCAATTAAACGGTTGCGGCGCGGAAAATGAAAAGCATTGGGAGGTTTGTTAAAAGGGAGTTCGGATATAATAGCCCCGTCGTATTGCAAAATAGCCCTGCCCAGTTCGCGGTTTTCCGGTGGGTAGCAACGTCCGATTCCCGTACCGATTACGGCCACAGTAGGTTTATGCAGCCGTACGGCTGCTGCGTGACATTCGCTATCTACGCCGCGGGCCAGTCCGCTGACAATCACGGCTCCCGCTTCGGCTAGTCCGGTGGCCAATGTGTTAGCTGCCCGACGTCCGTAAGCTGTAATTTTGCGTGTACCAACCATACCGATACAAGCTTTATTTTGGGGTAATTTTCCTAGTACATACAAAGCAATTGGCGGTTCTTTGCTATCTCGCAGTGCTTGCGGATATTGCTCATCTTCGGGTACTAAAATTTGGCCGCCGTATTTTTCGGTTTTTTCCAGTTCCTCTTCTGGATTAATGGCAAAAGCATCCCGCAAAAAATGAGCTGCGGTAGAAGGATTCATTTGGGCTTCACGGGCCAGTGTTTGGGCGTCCTGTTTTAAAATTTCCTCAGCCGAACCAAAAATATCAATTAACCTCGCCAGCCAGTCGGCCCGAAAATACAAAAAGGCATTAATACGAATGCGTGCCAACCGTTCTTGCGCAGATATACTCATAAATCAGGCACTCCCTTACGGTCTAACGGACGGTATTGCAACACTTCGATTAGGTGCGTATTTTCAATATTTTCTTTGCCTTCTAAATCGGCAATGGTGCGAGCTGTTTTGAGGACTTTGTCTAAACTGCGCGCGCTTAAGCCAAATTTGCGCATGGCAGCTTCTAGAATGCGGTCGGCACCATCGGGAAGAGAACAAAATTTTTTAATTTGTTTCTGCGTCATGAAGGCGTTTGCGGTGGTAGATGTCCCGGCAAAACGTTTTTGTTGTATTTTCCGTGCCGCCATTACGCGTGAGCGAATTTGAGCCGAAGTTTCACCTTCGGCAGGTTTATTCCAATCCCCATAGGCAACCGGATTTAAGTGAACGGTTAAATCAATACGGTCGAGTAGCGGACCGGAAATTTTATTTTGATAGCGCCTGATTTGCATGGGAGTACACGTACAAGGGGTATGCAAGCTACCCAAATTGCCGCACGGACAAGGATTCATGGCAGCTATGAGTGTAAAGCGCGCCGGAAAGGTGACGGTTTCTTTTGCGCGGGAAATAGTCACTTTCCCGTTTTCCAAAGGTTGACGCAATACTTCTAAGGTAGTACGGGAAAATTCGGCAAATTCATCTAAAAATAATACACCGTTATGGGCCAAAGATACTTCGCCTGGTTTGGGGGTACTCCCGCCACCGATTAAAGCCACATCCGATACAGTGTGATGGGGATCTCTAAAAGGCCGTCTGGTCAAGCGGCGCGCAGCTCCAATCAAATTACAAACAGAATAAATTTTGGTAATTTCCAACATTTCTTCATCTGATAAGGGAGGCAAAATGCCGGGGAAACGCTTAGCTAACATGCTTTTACCGGTACCCGGCAGCCCAATCATCAGTACATTATGTCCGCCGGCTGCGGCAATCTCTAAAGCCCGTTTAGCAACAGCTTGTCCTTTTACATCTGAAAAATCCAATAAATTTTGTGTATCTTCTTCTTCCGGAGGAACAAAAGAAACAGTGACGGTCTCATCGGAAATTTGGCCCTCTAACCAATTGATTAAATCCCGCAAGGTGCGCGGTGTAATAAAATTTGCTCCGGAGGTTTTACCCTCCAATAAATTATCCGGCGGAATGACAGCGGTATATTTATCTTTGGTAGAAATCAACATAGGCAGAATGCCCGCGCACGGACGTAAAGTACCGTCCAAAGCTAATTCTCCCAAAAAGACTAATTTTTTTAGTTTTTCTATAGCATTAGCGGAAATTTCGCCGCTGGCGGCCAAAATACCAACCGCCATGGCCAAGTCAAATTGCGTTCCGCTTTTGCGCAATTCGGCAGGACTTAAATTGATGGTAATGCGCCGCATCGGAAAGTCAAAACCGCTATTTCGAATAGCGGCACTCACGCGGTCTTTACTTTCTTTTACTTCGGCATCAGGCAGTCCAACGACAGACAAGGTGGGCAGCCCTGGGGCTATGTCCACCTCTGTCATGACTTCAAAACCGTCTATGCCTTTTAAAGCACAACTGCGAACATTGGCAAGCATATTAAATAAAGTTTAACATAATTTTTTGCGGTGTAATATCCATTACGGTAAAGTTTACATTATAACGGCGAATAATTTGGGAAGTTAATTCCTCCGCGGTAGAGATATTGGCCGATATTTCAAAATAAGCATCGGAATTGGTGTATTTAGTTAAATTATAATCCTCAATTTCGCGCATATCTTTGAAAATGTCCTGCAATTGTTTGAGCCGTTCAATGCTGTTTACGTTTTTGATTACCACATTAAATTTATTGGCAGAATTAATAGCTGCGTTAATGCCTTCAACCAAGTGTTTTGCGGCACTTTCGCATGCTGCTGAAATAGCTTTTTGCGCGGCAATGTTTTCTAGAGCATCCAAACCGCTTACTTGATCTGCTGCTTCCGCTACCGTTTGATAGTTGTTAGTAGAAACGGTTTTGATGTTGGCGCGCGCCCGATATGTTTTAAACGGAGAAGATATTCCGGGCAACGCTTGCAAAGGAGCGGCGGCTACATCGGCCAAAACAATAAACCGAGCACCGTCTTGACGGGCTTTGTCTACCAAAGAAGTGGCATCTTCCAAATTGTTTTGGCTTAGATTTTCACCATTTACCAAAGAATAAGGTTGATCTTTTAAAGCTCTGTAAATAGCTTGTTTGCAATCTTGTTTTAAAGAGACTTCGTCATCTATTGTTTCTCGTGAGGTGATCAGAATGGTTGTCTTTTTGGCAAAGGCATCTGCCTCAGATTGTTTAATAATATCGCTAATATCAGCCACCAAGACCATCACACGCATACGGGTATACCATTGATCCCCTTTTTGGTAGGCTTTCTGTACATAGGCCCGACGGACAAACCCCGCAGATTTAGAAGTAATTTTATCTTCAATAAGTTGGGTTTGCTCTACGGTGGCCGAAGAAGAAATAAATACGCCGGCCACTTGCTCCACTGCGGCGCGTTTGGCAGCCAGTTCGCCTTCTTTTTTCATGGCGGACAAGTTATTTTCATCATATGGCACCAAAGATTCAGCTACCACATATTCGCCGTCCCCTTTCGGTCCGATATGAAAAGCACGACAGGCATTTAAAGTTAAAAGCGAAATTACAATTAAAACAAGAAGTTTTTTCATGTTTACTCCTGTGTATTAATTTGATTTAGATAAGAGCGGGAAATGCGCATGATAACGCTGCATCCGCCATCTTCCAAATATTCCGTGGATACAAGCTCCATGTGATTTAGCATCCCTTGTGCGGAGGTGTGTATGGAAGAATTTTGGGAAACGGCATCTACGATTTCTATATCACTTTGCAAATTAGCTCCATATAGCACTTCTGTTGCCCGTTGATAGGCATTGGCGATGGCCGCCTCGCGTGATAGAATGCGCCGTTGGGAATCAGAGGTGTGATTCGGGTTAGCGGCTCCAAAACCGCGCACCCACAGATATTCTTTATCCATCAAAGTATCATTAAACTGAGGGGCTATTTTGCCGTCTTTAACGGCTGTTTTTAAGTGAGTACTACAAGCCCCCAAACAGAATAATCCAATCAGTAATAAGGTTAATTTTTTCATCTGATTAACTCCGCAAGAGTTTTGACGTATGTGCTGGGTAAAGCAGCATCTTCGAAATTAATAACTCCGCAACGGATGAGCATAATTTCCAACATATGTGTAATAATATCATAAAAGTTTTCCCGTACAGACAAATCACATTCATCCATACTGGGGCCCAAAATAACGGCACCTTTTAGTTTGCGATTATCACACAAGTTGGCAATCTTAAAAGCGGAGGAAATGATGTTTTCCGTGGAATAAGAAGAACGAATCGCTAATTCCATACCGCCCGGAATTCTTAATTCTTTGGCGCGTTGTTGCAAGGCAAAAATCAACCAATCTAACATATCGGAATGATTCTGCGGATAGAAGATACCGATTCGCCCCCATTCGCCGTCACCTTCAATAGCTATATTCGCTACGTCCTTTATAGAGGTTTTTGAAATGAGCGAGGTGCTATCTTCTCCGTTGATTGCAAGCAGTTTGTTGAGTATCGATAAAACGGGTTCGTGCTGCTGCATCACATTTTGTAGTACGCGCACGCGGCGGATGCTACGGGATACAGATCCCAAAGAAATATCCGGTTTTCCAAAGAAACGGCTAGCATCTTCGTTGGTGATATCAACGGAACTATTATTCAGCATTTTTTGAATAATACGTGTACGTGCCGGTCCCTGTGCCTGTTTTAAATCGGAAATCCAACCGGAATCTAATTTAAAATTAAGTAGTTCTTCTAGTTTAGCTAAATTCTCCGGTGGATATTTGGAAGTAATCACAATTTGCTTGTGTTGACTTCTAAAATCGTTGAGCAATTTAGATAAATAAGAGCGGTTTTGCTCGTTAATGGAAATCAAGTGTATATCGTCAATGAGCAAAGCTTTGATGTCGGCGGTAAACTCTTCAAATTTTTGGATATTGCCTTCCATGATATAGCGTTGAATCCCACGGGAAAGGCGTACCCCGTTGGTAATGAATACATTTTCTTGTCCAAATTTATTGGATAGTGCATACCCGATGGCATGTAAGAAATGTGTTTTGCCGGTTCCGCTGGAGCCATGCAAAACTAACGGATTGTAAAGTTTGCCCGGGTTTTCAATCACGGAAATAGCGGTTGCATGGGCAAAACGGTTAATGGAGATGGTCATGTTCTCCAAAGTATAAGTGGGTACTAAGGGCACTTCTATCGGCCAATTATACTTTTTGAGTTCCGAAAGAGGCACTTCAATAGAATGGTCTATTGTAGTCGTCTTCTCAAGAGGGTTGACAGCCCGTTTCCGACGTAAAATTGTAGAATGCACATCTTCTTCCGGAGCAGGAGCAGTCGGTTTAGCAGGCACAGGAGCCGGTGGAACAGGTCTGGGAGGTACCGGCACATTTGCGGGTTGTTCCTTGCGTTTTAAATGGATAAATTTTTTGTTAGATTCCCCTGTGTTTTCTGTCGTCATATTATTCTCCATAGGTATTTCAGAACCAAATACTTCCTTTAATTCTCTTGTAATGCCTGATTCTTTGCTCGGTTCTTCCACGATTTGTGATAAAGTTGAAATGGTTTGTTGTTTCGGTTTCTTTATCGTCGGGGGAACAACCGGTACTATTTTTTCCGTTGGTTTTTTTGCAATTTGCGGAGCGGCCGACACCGTTTTTTCTATCGGTTTTTCTGTAATTTGCGGTACAGTCGGCACAGCTTTTCCCGTAGAAAGTTCAGGCACTGTGTGAGGCGGTACGGAAGCAGTCGTTTCTTTTTTAGGTAAACTGGTTGCTAATAATTGTTCAAAAGGGTCCATTACTTCCTGTGTGGCAGAGGGTTGTTTGAAAGTTGCCCAATCGGATATCTCTTTCACTTTTTCTGAAGATGATTCTGACAAAACTGCCTCTGCATCGGGAAGATCAGCCAAGTCTTCGTCTTTTGCTTCGATTTTGGCATGTTCAACAAAACTGAGATCTTTCTCTGTAATGCGTTCTGTAAGACGTGATACTTCCTCCACATCCATAAAACAAGTTTGGTCTTTGATTTTCTGTTCAAAGATATTAAAATCTTCAGAATTTGGAGCCGGTTGTTGCGACACTAACGGAGCATTGGCGGCTGCCGCGGCGGTTTTCGGTTTTTTGTCTTCTGGCAATTCTTTTTCAAAATCCATGAACATATCATATTTGGTTTCAGCCAGAAAAATATCGTCTAATTCCACTTGGGCACGTTCGGGAGCTTTTGCGGAGGCTTTTGATGTCTCAGTCGGTACTGTTGAAGGCGAATCGGAAGCCTCAAGCGATGATTTTGCATCCATTTGCGCAGGTGCCTGCGGCGGATTGGGTTTAGCAGGTGCCGCCGGCTCAAACGGTTCCATGTTAGAGAAAGACAAATCAATTTCTGTTCCATTAGAAGATTCAACCATGGATGGTGGCGGAGGAGCAGAAGGCTTCTGTGGCGGCTGTGGTTTCTCTTGGGGATGTATAGTCAAAGAAATCTCATGGGTACCGGGAGGTGGCGGAATAGTGCTACCCACCGGCATTTGTTCTTTCTCTATACTGAAAGAACGCGTTTGGGCAATTTCGCGGATTGTTCTGTCAAAATCGTCTAAATCAATGAATTTAGTTTGAAGTTTCTCATAAAATTTAGGGGACTCTGCGGCTGGTATAGCCACCGTTTTGTCAGAAGAATGGTCCTGAAATGCACTTTCAGAAGGATCTAATGTGATAAAAGTGGGAAAAGCTTTATCCTCTTTTTCAATTCCTTCCACGTACAATTGAGTTGCGAATGTGCCCCCGGGCATGACTTGGCCGAGCTGCTCAGCATACACGATAATTTGCTGCATCTCTGCACGTATTTTTTCCAAAACATCTTCATCCAAGTCATTATCCAACGGGAAATTATATATATAAGGAGCCAAAGCCGGCTTGGGAGGCCGAACGTATTTTTTTAATTTTCGGGCAACAAGCCGCGCATCTTGCTCCGTCCCATCAATCAATAGTGAATAGTGGATGGAGGAAGATTTTGCGTCTATGTTTGAGAAAATTTCCCAGTTCTTAATCATTTTCCCTCGATGATTTTTACTCCTGCGCTGGCACCGATACGGGTTGCGCCCGCGGCTACCATAGCATCAAAATCTTCACGGGTGCGCACCCCGCCGGAAGCTTTTACTTGCACTTTTTCGCTTACGGTTTTGCGCATCAAAGCTACATCGGGCGCGGTTGCTCCGCCGCCTGTGAAACCGGTGGAAGTCTTGACAAAATCTGCGCCGGCTTTTTCCGCCAGTTGGCAAACTTTCACCTTTTCTTCGTCGGTTAAAACGGAGGTTTCAATGATGACTTTTAAGGTAAAATTTTGTCCGGCATTACGTACGGCTTGTATATCGGAAAAAACAAAATCCCAATTGCCGCTTTTAATGGCGCCTAAATTGACTACCATATCTAATTCATCGGCACCGTCTTGCAAGGCTTTTTTAGCTTCAAACACCTTGACCTCCGTTGGGGTGGCTCCCAAAGGGAAACCAATAACGGTACATACTTTTACATCGCTGCCTTTAAGTTGTTCTTTGCAGAAGGCAACCCAGTACGGATTCACACAAACGCTAAAGAAACCATATTGGCGGGCTTCTTGGCAGATTTTTTCAATGTCTGCCTGCGAAGCTTGTGGTTTTAGTAAAGTGTGGTCAATGTATTTTGCTAAGTTCATAAAATCTCCTAGTTAAAGTTGATAATGCGGTCAAATTTTTCCGCGATTAAAGATTGCCCACCGACAAGTGCTCCATCCACATCCGGTTTAGCCATAATTTCATCTACGTTGGTGTCTTTTACGCTGCCGCCGTATAAAATGCGGGTAGCCTGAGCAAAATCGGCTCCGTATTTTTTGGCCAAAGTTGCGCGGATAGCGGCGTGTACTTCTTGCGCTTGCTCCGGGGTAGCGGTTTTGCCGGTACCGATAGCCCAAACCGGCTCATAAGCTATGATTAAACCCTTTAGTTGCTCGGCAGTAAAACCTTTTAAACCGTTTTCAAGCTGTCCGTTAATGATAGCTAAGGTTTTGTTTTCTTCGCGTTCTTGTAAGGTTTCGCCTACGCAGAAAATAATGGTGAGATTGTGGCGCAAAGCGGCGGCTACTTTTTTATTCAAAATTTCATCCGTATCACCAAATACGCTGCGGCGTTCGCTGTGACCTAAAATAGTATGAGTAGCGCCGGCATCTTTAGCTTGCACCGGAGAAACGGCACTGGTAAAAGCACCTTTGTCTTCCCAATGTACGTCTTGAGCAGATACTTGCAGTATAGAACCTTTTGCCAGTTCGGCTACTTTGGCTAAAGATGTAAAAGAGGGAGCAACGATTACTTCAGCATTATTTTTATTGGTAGTTTTTTTAAGTGCTTCGATAAGTGCGGCCGATTCGGCTAATGTATTGTGCATCTTCCAGTTTCCGGCAATGATAGGAGTTCTTTTCATAAATACCTCTGTATAAAATAGATCTTGTCGTTTTCGTGAGAAAACGGCCTAAATAAATACTACCAAAAAATGCAGCATTTTGTAAGGGGGAATTTTTATCAAGGTAAAAAACAAGAAAAAACCCCCGCAAAAAGCGGGGGTTTTCTGTTAAATCTTGGGTGCACCTACTTATTTTACGCCGTGCATCCAGTATTTGATTTTCTTGGTCATGATCCACATAATTATACCGAACGCCATAGAACCGATGGCAGGTACGGAGAAGAGTGTGGTCAAACTCCAAGATTCGTAGTGGCTGGCTAACCATCCGGCTAAGAGATTGCCAAAGAAAGAAGAGGCCAACCAAATGCCCATAAATAAGGACATAAATTTAAGCGGAGAAAGTTTGGTCACCATGGATAACCCTACAGGGGACAAGCACAATTCGCCCATCGTGCAGAACATATACATGAAGATTAACCATAAAGCGCTAACCGGACCGCTGGACAAGTATACAGAGGCACCCACCGCAATAATCGCAAAGGCCAAACCTTGCAAGAACAAACCCCAGCCGAACTTGGTCGGAATAGAGGGATTTTTGTCTCCCATTTTAATCCACATCTTAGCAAAGATAGGCGCAAACAGTACTACACAAATAGGATTGACTGCTTGGAAATAGGAGGCCTTTAAGGTAATTTGCCCGATAAACGGTAGTACGGGGGTTAAATTCGTTGCCTCATCGGCAAAGAAGTTTAAAGACGTACCGGCCTGTTCAAAGAAGGCAAAGAAAAATATAGCAAATGCCGTAAAGGTACAAATAGCTTTGATTTTATCCCATTCATCTTGCGTAAGAGGGCGGTTGGCGGCTTGCGCTTTAGCTTGTTCTTCCGGATCATCGGCGGACACATTTTTACTAACCGGGTACAAGCCGATATGTCCCAAATATTTATTTTGGGAAACCAAATACCAAACTAAACCGATAATCATACCTGTACCGGCTGCCATAAAGCCGTATTTCCACTTGGCGGCGGCTAAGGCTACTTCCATCCCTTTGGTAGGTTCACCTAAATAACCGCAGACAAACGGGGCAAAGAAAGCGCCGATGTTAATACCCATATAGAAGATAGTGAAGCCACCGTCGCGACGTACATCATTGGGTTCGTACAGTTCGCCTACAATAGAAGAAATGTTCGGTTTGAAAAAACCATTACCGATGATAATTAAAGTCAAACCGGTTCCGAGTGCGAGCACCGGATTGATGATTTCGTACGAAGCTAACGTAAATTGTCCAATCGCCATTAAAATGGCGCCAATCGTAATGGAATGACGTTTACCAATATAACGATCTGCTATATAACCACCGATTACCGGGGTTAAATATACCAAGGCAGTGAACATACCATAGATTTGGCTGGAGCGCTCTTTGGTAAAGCCAATTACAGTGCTGATCATGAACAGCGACAGTAAGGCTCTCATTCCGTAGTAGTTGAAACGTTCCCACATTTCCACCATAAAAAGCATGTATAATCCTTTCGGGTGGCCTTGCTTGGAAACATTATGTTTTACTTCTTCATCAGTCATTTTCTTTTATTTCCTCTCTTGTTGTAAAAAAAGATTACCCCATATTCTACAAAATAACACAGCCTGTGTGAAAGCATATATTTAGATACAACGGATATTTTATTCTGTGCCATTCATCCAATGCAGGATTTTTTTCTTTAAACAGAACAAAACAAATCCCCCGACCAGCGGCATAATTACCAACCAGCTGAAAAATTGTACATTACTGATTTTTCCGAAATATCCGGAATAAAACCCAGCCGTATAATTGGCCAGTGCATTAGATAAGAACCAAATGCCCATTAGTAAGGAAGCAAATTTTGCAGGTGCTAATTTGGTGACCAGAGATAAGCCTACGGGGGATAAACATAATTCTCCTATGGTGTTAAACATATAGGCAAAAATTAACCAGAAAATCCCCACTTTCAGGCCGGTCACTTGCAATGCGTAAGAGGCAGCCACTAAAATCAAGAAACCGAAAGCCAGCGCCACAAAAGCCCATATAAATTTTGCGGGGGTGGAAGGTTCCCATCCTTTGCGGGCCAATTGAAGCCATAATTTGGAAAACACAGGGGCCAGCAACAAAATAAACAAGGCCGGAACACTCTGAAACCAAGAAGTTGGCATTTCCCATCCGAAAATAACGCGGTTGGTGAACTGCTCTGCAAAGATGGTAAGAGAGGCCCCCGCTTGCTCGTAAGCACTCCAAAAGAAAATACTAAAGAAAGCCATAATAAAGATGACGGCCACTCGTTGTTTTTCTGCCTTAGAAAGAGGTTGTTTGATTGGTGTGTTTTCTTGTTTGGAAACCGGTTGGGGTTTAAGTCCTTTGCCCTGCAACCATTTGTCTTTTCTCCATATAAACAAAGCTAACCCTAACAACATGCCAAATCCGGCCGTAGCAAAACCCCAGCTGAAATTAACTTTTTCAGCAAGGGTGCCGGCAATCAAATTACACAAGAATGCACCCAAATTGATACCCATGTAAAAAATAGTAAATCCGGCATCGCGGCGGGAATCATTGGGTTCATATAATTCCCCTACAATAGTAGAGATATTTGGCTTAAATAAACCATTTCCCAAAATGAGTATAGTTAGACCGGTATATAGACAAAGTAAGGTGGTGTCGGCTGCAATCGTAAATTGGCCTAGCGATATTAAAATACCTCCGATTATAATGGCTTTTCGTTGTCCCCAATAACGGTCTGCTATGTATCCTCCCAAAAGCGGACTGAGGTAAAATAAGCTAGTCACAGTCCCGTATAAATGAGTGGCATGGGCATGTTCAAAGGCTAGTACTTTAATTAAATAAAGCACTAATATACCACGCAGGGCATAATAACTGAAACGTTCCCACATTTCCGTTAAAAAGAGCAGATACAATCCTTTCGGGTGTCTGTTGTGCGATATGGAGTCGGTCATTAGTTATTTCCTTGAACAGCATGCCCGGAATTTACATCGGCAAGGATGCGGACAGCATTTCTTTTAGCATAAGAATGGTCTTATACAGAGAATAACACAGGTAAAAAGAAACCAGCAAAACGCCCAAGGTCCAAAGCCATTTTGCCGTCATTGAAATTTTGCGCGACAGCCATACACAAATCAGAGAAAAAGGGCCGATTAATAGAGTGGACAACAAAATGCCGCCGTGATCATACCAAAACCCCATACGCGGTTTTAGGGTTTTGCCACAATGACGGCAATAACAATCCGTTTCTTCAATGGGTTGCTTGCAACGGGAACAAGTGAGCATTAAATATCCTCTCCGTGGCTTCTCAGATAGCGTTTAATGCGGCTGCGGGCATTAGCGGTTTTGGCATGTTCCAACCAGTCTCGTTTAGGGGCTGCATTTTTCTTGGTAATAATCTCACACACATCACCGGTTTTGAATACATAGTTCATATTGACCATACGGTTATTTACTTTGGCTCCCATATAATGGTCTCCGATGTCGGTGTGAATCGCGTAAGCAAAATCTAGCGGAGTGGAACCGTCCGGTAAAGATTTGACATCTGCTTGCGGTGTAAAAACAAAGACTTGTTGCAAATTAATGTCTGTTTGAAACCCTTCCAAAAATTCACGTGGGGCAGTTAAATCACGCTGCCACTCAATCCACTGACGAATCCAGTTGATTTTTTCGTCAAAATTTTTATCTTTTTTGCCACCTAATTTATAACGCCAGTGTGCCGCAATGCCGTATTCACAGGTGCGGTGCATTTCTTCGGTACGGATTTGAATTTCAACAATATCTCCGGTTGGCACCAGAACGGTGGTATGAATACTCTGATACATATTGGTTTTAGGGGTGGCTATATAATCGGTAAAAGTACCGGCTAGCGGCTTAAAACGGGAGTGAACAATTCCCAGCGCCTTATAACAATCGCCTACCGTTTGTGTGATAATGCGCACACCTAACGAATCTTGAATTTCCGCAAAAGTTAAATGCTGTTTTTGCATTTTTCGGTAAATGGAATAATAATTTTTAGCACGGGAAAGTAGACGATATTGCAGCCCCTCTTCTTTTAAAGCCGGTTCTAAAGCACTTTTAAATTCATTAAGGGCCGTCGCACGATCTGCCGTTCGTTTTTCTACTTGCTCTACCAAGTCTTTATATTCTTCGGGATATAGGTATTTAAAGGATAAATCTTCCAGTTCTGTTTTGATAGTGAACATGCCCAACCGCTGAGCTAAGGGGGCATATAAAGTGATGGTTTCGTAAGCTTTAAATTTTTGTTTTTCCGGCGGCATCACATCCATGGTACGCATATTATGAGTGCGGTCGGCTAACTTAACCAAAATAACGCGCACATCTTCCGCTACCGCGATAAGCATTTTGCGCCAATTTTCTACGGTTTCTTCATCTGTGGAGGAAAACTTTAAATCGCTTATTTTGGTGACACCCTGCACCAGATGGGCTATATCTTTATTAAATTCTTTTTGAAGTTCTTCGGTTTTGACGCCTGTATCTTCCACCGTATCATGTAGTAGCCCTGCACAAATGGTTTCTTCATCCATTTTAAAATCCAATAAGATTTGTGCTACGGCCGTGCAATGATTGAAATAAGGTTCACCTGTTTCGCGTTTTTGATCTTTGTGTTTTTCTTGGGCAAAATAGTAGGCCTTCTCTAGCAAAGTAGGATTTGCATTGGGAGTATAAGATTTAAATTGCTCTACTAATTTTTCCAGTGCTATTGCCATATTATTTCTTTACTATATCGGCTAAAATTTCTTTAGCGGCTCTGGCGGCCACTCCTTTTTTACCCAAAGACGCACGCAGTTTAAGTAAGTCATCGCGCATGGCAGTTAATTGGGTCGGATTTTGGAACATAGCCATTGTTTCTGCAGCCAAGGCATCAGCATTTGCGTCATGTTGGATTAATTCTTTGACCAAAGGTTTATCCGCCAGTAAATTAACCAACGAAATGTATTTCACTTTTATAACAGCTTTGGCAATATGATAAGTGGCCCAAGATAATTTATAAGCCACTACCATAGGTACCCCCAACAAAGCATTTTCCAAAGTGGCTGTTCCGGAGCAAGCCAGCAAGAAATCCATTTGGCTGCGCATCTTATAGTCTACGTCCTTTACAATATGGAAATTTGGATGGGGATTTTCACCTAATAAGGCAATAAAATCTTGTTCTTTGGCATCCGGAAGGGCAAATAAATAAGCCTGTGTATTTGGAAATTCTTTTAAAACCCGTTTGAAGGTCTGGTAAAACACAGGGGCTAGGCGGGAAATTTCTCCTTGGCGGCTGCCCGGCAAAATACCCAATTTCCAGTTATAGTATTTCA
>Ga0310690_10003891_pt1 | contig 21855 bp, 26 predicted proteins | sample AusTroGonzalo_MG_2_FD_207661 | JGI IMG/M metagenome (GOLD analysis project Ga0310690, IMG submission 207661) | Bovine rumen microbial communities from tropical cattle in Woodstock, Queensland, Australia - Gonzalo_04 (v2) (version 2) | ecosystem: Host-associated > Mammals > Digestive system >... | reverse complement strand
TTCACCTCCCAATATCCTTACTATCTCCCTGCCTGTCTCACTCTTATCACAGAACCGGAACTCCACATCGTACCTGTTAGCGATGGTGCAAAGGCTCTTATATAACTGATCGCCCCTGGTTGCTTTCGGGTACTTGTAGACCTTTATCGGGTGTCCGTCACGCATAACCCATTCCATTTCTTCAAGTCGCGGATTCTGCCAGAAAATTACATCGGTCAGATCCTGGATTCCTTCGCCATGCTCACAAAGGATCACAAGGTGAATGCCGTTTTTCTGGGCGCGTACCAGCTCCGATCTGAAGCGTTCATGCTGTTGAGTGACGTTCCCGCAGAGCTCTAACAGGTCCTTCTTGCGGTCGATGACGAGCCTAGGGTTATCTAGGCTCATGTAGTCACCGACATAGAGCTTTGAAACGAAGTAGGAGACATCAAGGCGGTCAAGCTGTTTCTGGATGCGTTTCAGTTCGCTCTTATGCTCTCTGCTATCGATCTGTATTTGCATATTGCCACCTCTTACCAGGGCACCTCTTCATCCGTTCCCTCCGGAACATTGACATCAGGAGCAGAAGTCGTACTGCTGCCGCCGTTGCCACCGTTATTGCCGTTTAAGTACTTCGCTGCAGGGATTGCCGCACCGTCAACCTTGTCATCAGCGCAGAACCAGCGCAGCTCATGGCGCATGGTGGTCTTGCCGTTGTATTCGTTCTCTACCTCACCGAACACGCCGCCGATCTTCTTGTTCTTAAACTGTGCGGCGAATTTCTCACCCCATATTGCGGAGCAATTATTGGAGCTTTCAAAGGCCGTAATAAAGCTCTTGAAGCTCTTGGAGCAGTTGCCGTCTTTATCCTCCGATAAGATGTACTGTGTGCCAGCATGAGGCCATTTCTTGTCGGGTCTGATATCGTTCTTGTATTCGTTGCTCATGTAGTCGGCCTGTCTGTCGTTCTTGGCGAAGTCAAAGCTGACTTTCAACATCGGCTTTCCTGCTTTGCTGGTGGTCTCTTCCACGTTCTTGATGATGATGTGGTGTCCACCCAGTTCAATGGGTGTGAAGTCACCTCCGGCCTTTACGTTCTCAAAATTGTTGGGTTTCTGCATGATTTTATTCCTCCTTATCTTTAATCGTGCCGTCAGCTCCATGAAGCTGTTTATGGCATTGTTTACATAGTGTTATCCCGTTATCAGGATCATATTGAAGTTTCGGCATAAACCAGACAGGCATTTTGTGATGTGCTTGCACTTGGTTGCTTGTGCCAACATATCCACATCTTTGACAGATGAAATTGTCGCGCTGTTTTATCGACTTTTTCCAAAGATCCATGTCATAATGTGGCGTGTGTTTTATGAATCGCCCACAACTCAAACAGATAACTTCCATGTGCATGTTTCGCTTTTCGTAACCAATAAATGTACTTCCGCATGAAGGGCATACACCATCATAAGGCTGATATCCGTTGGGGCATTCGGTTTCCATTAATACTCCTCCAGCGCTTTCAGCACTGCCTTCATGTCATTCGGTATCTCTGCATCTTCAAATGCTCCCATGGGTGTCTTGCAAGTGCTGTTGTTTGCTCTCGTCCGGAAGATGTACTCACCGTCCTTCGCTTCAGCATGCAAAACAGTGGTCAGCTTGCTTTCAATGCAGAGCTTATCCAGCTTCTTTCCGCTGGTCTTGATGCGTGTGAAAGTGTAGCCGTCATCTTCCTTCTGGGTCTGGCTGTGGCATACCACTATCACGGTCAAGTCATCACGGAGCTTGTAACAAGCATCCAGCAGCTCCCAGATGCACTGTGCCAGATCCACCCACTTATCGAAGTTCTTTTCCTTCATTCTGCGGACTTCATCAGCTACCATCAGCCCATTGAGGGTGTCGATAACTACCACCTTGACCTTCTTGAACTGTTCATCCGTGTTGATCTTGTTGAGCATTGTCTGTACGGATGACACGATATCGGTCTTCCAGTAGTTCTTGTTTGCGACAGAATACTGCTTGCTCCAGCCTTTCCATGACAGCCCCTTGCCATCGCAGTCAAGGTAAAATGTTGTCTTCGGGTCAAGTGTTCTCATGGCTGTTGTCTTGCCAGAGCCAGATTCGCCCATAATTCCGATTACCTTTGCCATGTCTTTTCTCCTTTCCTTAACCTATTTTGATATGCTCATCACGCTCACCCAGATAGGCCCATTCAAGCTCCGTACCGCTTTCAAGAGCGTTCCTGATTGCTTCCTTGTCGGCGCGGTATATGCACTGCTGGTATTCCTTCGGAATGTCATCTTCGCTGATATTCATGATGATGGGTGCTTTGCCGCCATTCTTCACGATTGATGCTCCGATTATGTTGTCACCAGCCTTCTTGACGCCTGCTGCCTTCAGGTACATGAGCAACGTTTTCTTCATTCTGGTGATGCTGTTGTCAATTGCCTTTGCTCTGGCGGCCTGTCTGTCAGCTTCTGCCTTGATTGCGTCCCTGTCGGATTCCATATTTTTGATGGCGCGTCCCCACTGGCTCACCTTGTCATTGAGTTCACCCTGAAGCCCTTCCAGCGTGTCGCGGTAGGCCTGCTCATCTTCCAGGCCCTCATTTGCAGCTACAAAGTCCTGCAGCTCTGCAACGATTTCGTAAAGTTTTGCCATTGTTTCTTTCTCCTTTCGTTTATTAAAGATTTTCTTTACTTGCCATCGTCATTATCAACACTTGACCGCCTGTGATCGCTCTTGGGTGTCCCAATCGGAAACGGCTCAATCGCCCAATCACTGTCAGTGTCTACGCCGATTTCTGCATTATGCTCATTTATCAGCTCTGTGATGAGTTCCTGTCTCACTGTTCGTAAGGTCATCATGATGTCGCCCTTAATGCGTCTTGTGGTGGTTTCTGAATCCATCAGATCGGACAGCCTTTCATCACCACCCGGCGTGTGGATTGCGACATAGGCCGCACCATTGTTCATGTGCTCAAGCACTTCCTTCAGGCTTATGTATTGAAATATCTTATCCACGCTCTTCCCTCCTTTCCTGCATGAGCATTTCCCATACATAATTCTTTTCAGTGACCATTAACCAAGTACCGTACAATGCAAGCGGAACCGCCAGAAAGCCATACCAGACATACACGCAGCCATAACTCATCAGCCATGCCCAGAACGCAATCACAAACGCTGTGAAAAGTCCTGCATATATCTTCTGTCTGATGTGAGCGTTACGCTTGAACCGTGCATCCTGTCTGTGAAGTGCCATCTGATGCTTTAATTCTCTTCTACTCATGCTTCAATCCTCTCTCTCAACCCATTCAACCCAGACATATTCACTGTGATTTCCTACAAATTGCCAGGCACGTTCCATTGACGCCGCATAGAAGTCCACTGCCGTTCCAGCAACAAGCATTGAGTTTCCACCGATATCTCTGCACTCATAAAGGGCTTCGGGGAATAAGTCATCAGTGTAGAGAATCATATCCATTCCCAAATGCTCTCTGTTGCTTGACACTATGCCTTCATAACAGGGCGTCCCATCTGCTGTTCTGGCTCCCTCCGGTGCGATATAACATGACACCTTTACACGCTTGAGCTGGTGCTCTTCTATGAACTCATACCGCTTCAGAGCTTGCCAGACCTGACACGGCTCTAATAACGGTGGTACGATGCTTATTAGCAACGCGATTGTTAGTGCTCTCATTGTTTAACCTCTCCAAAACCTCATACGCTCTCGGACATTCGGCACGCTTTACGGTGTGGCCTGTGATGTCGGTGGTTGTTTTTCCGTTAGCGAATACGTGTTTAATCATTGCCTGTTCCTCATTCATCAATCAGATCTGATATGTCGCAACCTATAACCTTTGCGATTTTCGCCAGATAGATTGCTGAAATGCCTGCGTTTGCGTCTTTTGCTGCTCTTTGTTTCCAGTCGTAGATAGTTGATTGTGGTATTCCAGTTTTTTCCGCAACCTGTCTGTCATTTAGACCGGCCTTGTCGCGGATTTCCGCATATCTCGTGTACATGTGACCCTCCTTTCCGATATGTTGTGGTTGCTCGTTTACGGTTTTCCGTGTATAATGATGCTTGCAGGAATCAAAATTGTTGGAAAGCCGTTACGGTTTTTCACGGTTATCCGTGTTATTGAGTATATTACACGGTTTTCCGTGTAGTGTCAATATATTTTCACGGATTTCCACAATAATTTTCACGGAAAGGCGTTATCATGTGGGATAGAGTTGAAAAGCTAATGAAAGAAAAGCATTTAAAGATTTCCGATCTGTCGCGTGGAAGTGGTGTTCCGTATAGCACTTTTACAGATTGGAAAGCTGGAAGATATCAGCCAAAAGCTGACAAGCTCATCAAGATAGCTGATTTTCTTGGTGTTAGTTATCCATATCTTATCGGCCTGACTGATGAAGAAACTCTGCCGCCCAACACGGTTGAACTTAATTCTGTTACCGACAGGGCAATGCAGTTCATGGAAGAGTCTATGCCATATTATGAAAATGAAACAGCAGAAATAGCACAAGAGATATTTGAAAACAAGGATCTGCACATTTTATTTGACGCCGCAAGAGACAGCAAGCCAGAAGATCTGCAGATGGCAGCAGACCTGCTTAAACGACTTAAGGCAACAAATCCGGAGGGTTAGAATGGACGACATAGAACTCGACAACATATTTGTGTATCAAGTAAAGCTGCCTCGCAATGTACGTGAGGCAGTTGTTCCCTGTGTAACTGGATATACCATCTACATCAATCAGAATCTGACCTATGAACAGCGGCAGAAGGCTTTTGCTCATGCCTTATTTCACATCAGGGAACATGACTTCGACAAGGAAGATGTGCAGCAGATAGAAACCAGAGCACACGAGGAGATTAAATGATGATAGCACTCTACACGCGCGTTTCCACGGAAGATCAGAAAATTAACGGGTATAGCCTTGAGGAGCAAAAGGAACGGCTTGAGAACTACTGTAAAGCAATGGGATGGAAACCGACAAAGCTCTACACCGACGGTGGCTTTTCCGGTGCCAACACTGACAGGCCAGCTCTGCAGAAGCTCATCAAAGATGTGAAAGCTCACCGTGTTGAGAAGGTGATTGTCTATAAGCTTGACAGGCTTTCACGCTCACAACGTGATACATTGTCGCTCATTGAAGATGTATTTCTTGCCAATGATTGCGACTTCGTGAGTATGTCGGAAAACTTTGACACCGCAACACCGCTCGGACGTGCCATGATAGGCATTCTGGCTGTCTTCGCGCAGCTTGAACGCGAACAAATCAAAGAACGCATGATAATGGGAAAAGAAGCACGCGCCAAAATGGGCAAGTATCACGGCTCTGGAAATCATCCGATCGGATATGATTATATTAACGGCGAACTGGTCATCAATGAGGCTGAAGCCGCGCAGATCCGACAGGTCTTTGAGTGGTTTGTGGGCGGTGTAAGCGTTCCAAAGATAGTGAAACGGATGAATGATGATGGATTGTATCACCGATACGGCAGATGGCAAGAGTCTGTCCTGCGTCACATCTTGAAAAACAAGATTTATATCGGTTATATACGCTCAAAAGATACCTGGTACAAGGGAGTTCATGAATCCATATTGCCAGAAGACCTCTTTAACAAGGCACAAGACATTATTGAAGCCACTCATGCAGAATCCATCAAGTATGGGCGGAGATACGGACAGGCAACATCGCTTCTGGGCGGTCTGATCTACTGCGCAGAGTGTGGAAACCGCTTTGCAAAAAAGACAGCAGGGAATAAAAACAATCTCGGAAAGTATTGGGAATATTACACCTGCAACACGCGCAGACACCCAGCACTTGCAAAGGGGAGAACATGCGATAATCCATCATGGCAGCTTGACGAGCTTGAATCACTGGTATTCAATGAGATAAAGAAGCTGCGGTTTGAGAAATATACGCCCAACCAGGCTGCAGACAATCGACCTGATATGCTGTCAAAAAAGCTCTCTGACGTTGAGCAGAAGATAAGCCGATTGATTGACTTATACGCTGACGGAACGCTCTCTCACAAGCAATTAGAAGCCAAAATCAAGAGCTTAAATGAGCAGAAGACACGGCTGGTTGATGAACTAAACGAGTTGAATGATGCAAGCGCACAAGAGCTGTCCCATAAGGCCGCTGTCGGGTTGTCTAAAGGCTTTCAAGCTGTCCTGAATACAAACGACTATGATAAGATTCGGGCGGTCTTAACGGCCTTAATAGACCGCATAGAGATAGGTCGTGAAGATATAACTATATTCTGGAACTTTTCATAAATTGGCATTAAGCATTCATGGTTTTAACCACGATTCCTAAATGCCAATAAAAAAAGAGGCGGTCAACGCCGCCCCCTTAATTATGTCAGATCCTGCCAGGACACTGTGTTATTAGAATCCTTGTTAGAATCCTTGTTATAGCTTGATAGAAAATCCTCTATGCCGCCAAGGGAAGAGTATCCCAAGGCGGCTCTGTAATAATATCTCCGTGCATCATGCCAACGCCGCCAATGCCGCCTCAAGTGCCGCGATTCTGTCTGCCTTATATGTGAGCGTAATATCTCCCCCACCATCACTGCTAATCTGGTTATACCCTTTAAGCATCTCCACCGCTACGGGGGTGAGGGTAAGCTCGATGGGAGTGGCAAGCTCGTAGCATACCTCAACTCCGCTTAATTTTGCTATAGCGTCAGCTTGACTTGTAAATGAATCATTGCGGAAATTTATAACATTACTATCAGGAAATCCGCTTGTTTCACCGCTGACAAGATTGGTATAATGTTTTGATACTACTTTATATTCACTACATAAATAATTATTAAATTCGGGCTTTTTATTTGTTATAAACGTGTATGCGGTATGATAGGAACTATTATAGCTTATGGTCAAATCACGGCATAATTTTTTTTCATATGTCAAAGTAACAAGTCCCGTCTTAAAGTCCACGCTACCGCCGTAGACGGTCTGACCGAGCTGTATTGTGAAGTCCGCCGTCTGGCTCTCTGCATCGGTACGGGTTATCGTCACGCTCGTCCGTCCGCTTATGGGGCAGATGTTGGAGTAGGGGGCAAAGGTTGCATCCGACTCGGTTGCAAGCCTTATCATTGGCTTAAAAAGTACGTTGTTTGCCGTAGTGCCATTAGTAACACGAATATTGATTGAATATGTATCAGTAGAATTAACAGTAAATGTTCTGCCGCTTGCACTCGCCTCAATATTTGCCGCCGACCCGTTAAGCATCATAACAACGCCGCTAACATCTGATGCAAGACCACTTGTAAATATATAGCTGTTGCCTACAACAAGACCATAATTATCAAGAGTTTTTCTTGTATCAGTTGTAAATAAAAAGTCGAAAAGCCCACCTGTTGCTGTTCCGTTTGTATTTATACCTATTACGTTTCCATCATTATCTGTTATTACTGTACATGTTACTCCACGATCAGTATACTCATTACCAGACCATGTTCCTCTTGTATTAAGGCTTTTAAATGTTGCCAAATCTGGTGTGATAAGTTTGTTCTTTCCAGCTCCACCGACCCACGGTTTATCATATCCGTGTAAATCCTGATCTGCCTTAATATCAGCCGACAGGGAGAGGGCGGCATACGGGAGCGCATCGGTTAAAGTAATGGGATTGCCGCTGGCGGTCTTTTCGGTGATGCAGATATCTTTCAGCACTTCCACGTCATGCGCCATCTCTACGTTGCCGATCCCCAGCACAGTCACCACAACAGGGTCAGCTTCGGAACCGGTACCAGACACGTTCGACTTGCACAGCACCAAAGACCCCGACGGTATCTCATCTGCATAATTGTTGCCAGCCTTGTCCTTCAGCACCGCATATTTGAACGATGCGCCGGTGGTAGTCAGTCTCAGCGTGTACCCGCCATTATACGGCTCGGCATCCGTGTGGAAGTCCATCACCAGACAGTCAGCGTCTGCGCTGAAATATCCCAGTGCTCCGCTGGTCACGGTGTCGATTCGGTTGTATGTAATATCATCCCCCAGCTGTGGAGCGCTGTTACTGATGGTCATGCCGTTGATGCTGATGCCGGTGCCGGCAGTGTAGCTGATGTCCTGCACGGTCTGCCATCTTAAACTCTCACTCAGTGCGACGCACTTCATAAGGGTCAAACCAGCGGGATGCGTCAGGGAAAAGTCGCCGATGGTAGTCGTTACCGCCACCCCGTCGTTGTAAGTTGTCAGACTGGAGGGGCTTGCCACTGCTGTGCTGTGATAAAATAATATCCTATCCCCTGCCACCGGTGCACGATGCAGGTCGATGTCCGTCACTATCACGCCATCCGAAAAGCTGGTCATTTTGCCCAGTTCCAGACCTGCCCCTGCACCAGTCTCCGCTATCTCCAATACCTCGTTGATTGCACCGGTTACTGTCTGCGCAGTGGTGTTCAGGGTATCTGTGCCTATGGCGTTCTCCCTTAACTGCTTTGGCGTGGTTGTTCCCGTACCATGAACAGCGTTTTCCACAATAAGCAGGTCGGCATCTGCCAGGCTGTCTACCGTGGGATAATTATTTGTGTTGATCTGTCCCATTTTAACCCTCCATTAGTCTGTTGTTTTCGTGTAGCGGACCGTCACTGATGCGGTGTACCCACTGGCATCGTTGTGTGCATCGCAAAATATATATGTCCTATTTGCATAGAATGACCATGTAGCTCCAGCCGTGTAAGACATTCCATTTTGTAAAGGAAACGTACCGGCCAATGACAATATCGTGCCGCTAACATAGCCGTCAAATATCCAAATCTTGTCAACATTAGCCAGGTTATGAGCCAGCATTTTTGAGACGTTATTCGGCAGCGCTCCGAAGTTTATCGTCTTTTGATATATTGGCTTATAATTTGTGTCATAACCGACTATCTTTTCTGACGTAGAGTAATTGTCGCCGATATCAATGCCATCGGAAGTCTTTATGGAACTACTGACCACCTCAGCACATGTGATGCTCCCGCCGTCTATAACTGTTTGATCGCCTATGGCGCCGGCCTTGAAGAACTTCGCATAACCGGGCGTTATCTGCGATGAGCCATAAACGCTATAATTCATATACATTTCCAGATGCGAGTATTTTGTGGCGCTTCCTAGTCCACCGCCTCCGACATGGGTAATGTTGTCAGCATCTATGATCCACCCGCCGTTATACTGTGCAGTCGCTCCTTTATACCACAGCGTGATACCTGTTGACGGATTCAACACTATTTGATAGCTATTTTGGCCTTTTCCAATAAAAGTCTCTGTGCCGTTAAAACTTGCTAAAACGGGATCATTAGCATCATCAATGCGGTTTGCTGATGTTATTTCCTTGATGTCAAAGCTATCACCGTCTATATGCGCATAAGTATCACCCACGGTATCGATGTCGTTGTATATATTCACACCATACGCATTCTGCAGCATAGCGCTGGACATTTCATCGATGCCGCTGTCGCCTGTCTTGACTACTTCCGACAGGATCATTTCCGCCGTCTGGGTGATGCGTGAATATATCGGGATGATATTCGCGATGGTGCTGTATATTGGCTTGTTGTCAGAGTCGAGAATGTCTTCGCCGTCAGAGTCCTGAATCGCCTCTGAAACAAAGCGCTCCCCCACCTCAGATATGATCGCATTTCGTAATATCTGTATGTTGGCATAAGCTGTCAGCTCATGCGGTACACTCCACTCAATAGCGCCCGATACCTTCTGCACTCTGATGGAATACCACATCATGCGGTCATCATCTTCTGACCATATCGGCTGCTCGGTGCTCCACCCCTCATCCTCCCAGGTATCATCGGAAGGCTGCAGCGGTTCAATTTCTGCCAGCTTATAGTATGTCGTATAACTGACATAAGCGGGCCGTGTGGTTTTATCCACCCTATCAGCCGTGTCTTTTGCATCAACGGCCGTAGTCTTGGCGAAAAATGCCGTATTCTTTGCGATATTCGCTGTATAATCATCTGTGGGTGGTGCCGTACTATTGCCGATCGTGTACGCATAGCCACCGCTAAAGCGCACCCTGACTTTATCGCCCTTCTTGCACGCAATAGTCATTTCCACCGGGGTCTCTTCAACTCCCCCATCAACATGCACCCATGCTGTGGATCCGTCAATCCTTGTTACGGTCGCAAGGGTATCATAAGCAGAGGTTGTCCGTTTATTCGCTTGCTGTATGGCATTGACAAGCTCTTTCTCAAGCTTCATATGCAACCTCCTTCGTTCTTGCTCCGTATTCAAGCTCTATGCTCTGTGATGCCACCCTAAAAACTCCATCTATCCCCTGTGCTGGGTAGCTAATCCGGACTACATCACCCGGCATCACATTCGGGTCAAATCGTCTGGTATAGTCAAGCGACCGTGCCGGACTCTGCAACTCTTTAAGTCTCGCAAGCGCATACTGTCCTAAATCAGTCACGCTGTTTACGCTCTCCGCTTTCCCAATCTCTCTGCCCCTTCTGGGGATTGATAGCGGACTATTCGGGTCTTCATCCTTGACCGTCACAGAGTAATTATCACAAGTCACCCTCAAGACATTCGGGCAGCTATACCAGTCTTGTTCGTCTGTCACTTCTGGCTCAAGCATATCAGCGTTGGTGCCAAACTCTGCTACAACCTTTGACGCATAAGGGCAGATATCAACATTCCCCTTGCCGTGAATTTTTACCCTCCAGCCAAGCGCATTGACAATCCTCTGCACCATGGTCAGATAGGTTTCTCCAGCTTCAGCTATTATCGCCATGGGCAAATAAGCACCCCCGGGGGTATATGTTGCCCTTATGCCGCATTCCTTCAGGAGTGATGCAGCTACCGCCGCCCCTTCGCTCCCTGCCTGTGCATAATATCCAAGCGGTACGAGTTTATCAGCGGCAGGCTTAAGCACGGAATAACAGCTCATGTTATATGTCGTTATGTTGCCCTTTATCTTCTTTGACGGTTCGGAAGTCAGCCCGGTAAAGATGGGGATGCGCTCAGCTCCACCGTTCTGCACGGCGATAAGATACACCCTCACCCACCTTTCACCGATTGGCTGGTCCATAGTGACATCGGCAGAGACGAGCAAGTCAGCGCTGATATCGCTGTCAACGCTCCCTTTAATTATCGGGAACTCTTGCTCGTCTTCCCATGTAGTCGGGTTAACCGTCATCAGAATATAAGACGCAGAAAAACCTCTGCTCCAATCCATCAGCTTTCCTCCCAATCAGCCAGAGTCATGCCTGCCTCGCCTTCCGGATCTATCCTCTGACACTTAAGCTCATAGGTTATCAAAGCGCTGGAGTATTCCCCGCTCTCTGACACCTGAACATCTGCATCAAAGCTGCTCCCTTCGGGTGTTCTGACATGACAGATACCTGCATATGCGGCAAGCTCTCTGACAGCCGCCATGCTGACATTGTCGGTCTTTTCAATGACTGTTTCCAGTTTCGTGTCGCGCTCAACTCCGGCATTCCAGTCGCCCTGGAGCGATCCGTTCAAGTATCTTGTACGCGCAAAGTCCTTTTCAAATTCGTTCTTCAGCTCGATGTTGTACGGTAAGCTTATCTGCTCACCCTCATTGAAATCAATAAGGATGCCGTAAAACACAAGGCTGTGTGCTACATCTACCCACGCGGGGCTCTTTTCTGCCATATAGTCGCCGTTTTTGGTAACATCAACAACACGATAACCGCCACCGCTTGCGGGATAGGGGTCTACGTAAGTAGTCCCGAACTCTCCACGCACTACAAGCTCAGGTTTATCTTTTGACAGTCTGTAAATCTCACAATAATCGCCGCTTGCATAGCTTGCCGGAGCTGTCGGGGTTATCTTTGCAATGTTGCCATCAATTACCACAGAAGCGGTCGGAGCTTCTGCCTGATGTGTCCAAGCCACTACAAACCTCTGCTTGCTTGTGATGCTCTGACCCAGCTCATCATATACCGTGCATGTCAGCCAATAAGCGCAGCCATCATCAAGGCGGCCTGTTAAATCCTCAAGCCTTATGTTGTGGCTTGATAACTGACCGCTGTATGTCGCTGTGAATATTGTCTCTCCATCAAATCCATCAATTATGGATCCATCGGGACGCTCAATGCTGCAATTGCCAGCTCTGGTTATTGACACGGCTGTCATGCCACCAGTACCGGCACCGCCAACAGACAAAGTCAATGGCATAGCTTTAAGCTCACCATTGACAAGGCTTGTGGTTACCGTGATCGTGGGTGCATTAGCCACCTTGACCGTTATCGCACTTGACAGGCTTGAAAGCTTGCCACTCTCTGACTCTGTCCTGACCTTAACCGTGTGAGTGCTGCCATTAGTCCAATTCGGAGTAAATGTCACGCTCTGCGCTGCCCCCTCAATGGTCTGGTAAAGCGTATTATCAACATATACTTCAGCGCTCTTCTGTGCTGTGGTATCGCTTGAAAGATACGCCCATGACACTGTCAGAGCCTCGTTCGGTGCGATAACAGTATCACTCACTGATATTGCCGGAGCATCAGGCGCAGCGCCCAGATCCACCTTTAAAAGCTTTGACCAAGGGCCCAGCTCATCCGGCTGATCGCTCTGTGATGAACGCTTAATGAGTCTTATTTTGATGTAATAAATCTGACCGGCTTCAAGTTCGTCAATGATCCATTTTGTGGTCTTGCCATCCACCTCATATTCCTGCGGCTCTGATGTACTCATCCAAGCATCGTCATGCGTTGCCCATGATAAGATGGCGGCATCTGCTTTGCTCCATGACCACGCCCAATCAACCTCGACTCTGCCTTCCGTTAAGCTCAATATATTTGCGCTCACAGTTGCCGGGGGCTGTGGTACGCTTGTGTCCTGAGTCTGCCAGACAATCTCGCTCTGCATCTGTGGATCTGTCGGCTGACCATAAAACGCAAACAAGCCGAAGGTCGCTTCAGTCACTCCCGACGAAGGGCTATAGCTTGCGGTGATACTTGTCTCGGTGCCATCAACCACAGCAATCACTTTGCCGTCAGAAAAGACCATGGCAAGCTGCACACCGGGCACAACTGAATTATTCTCCATGGTCATCGCCACTTCTTGAGTGACGGTATTCCATGCGCAAGTGTTTATTGTCGGCGCTGCAAGCTCTCCACCGGCTACCCATATAGCGTCACCTGTCGCAACATTCGTGGCGCAGAGTGCATCAACTCTAACCCACAAGCACTGGTCTTCGTCAATCTCCAGATTCTCAATGAAAGCTGTCACAGCGCTATTGTTTGACTCTTTCCAGCTTACGTCATAGGTCTTGCCAAGCACCCAGTCACCTGTCGGGGGCTCCAACCCTGCCTGTGGATTGCCGATTCTGTAATAAATCTTTATCTGTTCAACGGGATGCTCTTTTGTCGCTGTGTTTGTTACCTTAACAGACAGAGTCCCCGCATTGAAGGTCGGCTCGACATTTGTCAAAGCAAGCGGCGTGTTCTTAACAACAAAATTGTATGACCATGCCGAGTCACCGGCTAAACCACGTGCACGACATCTAAACCACGATATCCCGCTTGCCTCTGATGCGGTATAGCTGCCGATCGCGGCGGCGCTGGTCTTGTTCGCCGCACTCCAGTTGACTGCATTGTAGTCCGTAGTCGTGGAGCTTATCGTCTGATATTCGACATCAACAAGCCATTCGGGAGCCGTTCCATAGGCTTCAGTGACCCATGAAAAATCAAAGCCACTCAAAGACAGCACAGGTTGGTTAGGCGTTTTAAGCGACAAGGTCTGCTCCGTCCACTTCTGGTCAGCATAATGAATGCGAGCCCAGATATAATCAATCTTGACCTCTGTTGAAGGATAAAAGTCTGTCAGATTTATCGTGACAGTCTTGGTGGTGATGCCCGCCTCTTGTGCCGTAGCTTTCCACTTGTACTTGGTTGCCTTTGACATCTTCTGCCCAGGCTGAACAAACTTATATTCAATCGTGCAGCGCTTACTTGCAGGATTTACTCCGGCAGGGTATGCCCATGTGAATATAAGATCTGCATTATTACGTTCTATGCGGAATGCCGCCATTGCTTTAGACGCCATTTGTCATCCTCGCTTCTCGTTTTAATGTTCTCAAAAATCCCTGAGTCCATGCTTCAGGATCTTGAGCGCCGTCAACTGTGATGTTATTGTTGAATACATAACTGGATGCGCCCATGGGTACATCCCCGGCTATTGCCAGCCGTGCATCAAAGCCTGTTGTTATCTCTGCGGATAATCCACGCAGAGTCCGTTCAATCTTGCTCTTGCCATCGTCAATACCTTCTGCAATTCCGGCGCTGAGGTAAAAACCAACCTCATCACGCATGACCTTTGAGGGACTCTCTATGCCGAAGAACTCCTTAAACTTATTCTTGATCGCCGCTCCTGCCTCTTTTGCCGCTTCGAGGACAGAAGTCAAGCCTTCTTTCAGACCCTTGCCGATACCAGCCAGGATATCTTTACCAAGCTGTAGCCAGTCAATGCTTGTGATGGCATCCCACAGGCTTTTCAGTATCTCGCCAAAGGCCTCGAGCAATTTCGGGGCCTGTTTCACGAGGCCAGCGATCAATTTGCCGATGAGAGTTATTCCCATGCGCAAGATGTCGGGGAGCTTGCCGCTGATCGTTGTCAGTAATTTGCTGACCACCTTTATCGCACTTTCAGCGATCTTGGGAAGTGCAGAAATGATGCCCTCGACCAATTTCAAAACCAGCTCGATTCCTTTTTCGAGGATTACGTCAAAATTATCTAAGATAAAATTGATAAATCCGTCAATCAGGTCTCCCGCTACGGCTATGACGTCAGGAAGGCCAGATAAAAGGCCGTCAACCATTTCCATGACGAAAGAACTTCCAGCCTCGAGCATCGCCGGAAGGTTGTTTGTGAGCTCGGTCTTCAGATCACTCAAAATCTGTCCGAGTGACTCTATCAGTCCCGGGCCCTCTGAAATGAACCCGTCCTTGATGGATCTGAACATATCAGCGCCAGCCTGGATCAGAGCCGGGGCAGCCGTAATTAGGCCCTGCGCCAGAGCCACAATAACCTGGGGAAGTGATGCAATCAATGGCTGAATAATCTCGCTAATATGGCCCGCCAGATTTACGATCAGATTCGTGGCGGTCTGAATAAGCTGGGGTAAGAGCTCGCCCAGCCGGGCGAACGCACCCGGAAGTGCGGCTATAATAGCATTGAACACGTTATCGAGGATGGTCGGTAGCTGAGTAACCAGATTGCCAAGCATCGGGAGCAGATTGCCATTGATGAAGGCGCTTATGGAAGTGCCCATCTGCTGCAGCGCTCCTGTTACATCGCCGCCGGTGGTTAATACCGCCAGCAGATTTGTGGCTGTTGCTTTCATGGCATTAAACGATCCCGTGAAGGTCTCGCTTGCTTCCTGTGCAGCAACACCAGTCAGCCCTAAATCTTCCTGGATAACATGGATGGCTGCGTATACATCACCAAGGTTGTCAATGTTATATTCAACGCCCGACAGTTCCTTTGCATCGGCAAGCAAGCGCTCCATCTCGGTCTTGGTCCCGCCGTAGCCCAATTTTAAATTATCTAACCAATTTTTTACCCCCGGTTTCCCGGTATTTAAAAGGGATTAGACTATATCTTCAACTTTCTGAAACATCCATCCTTGTTTGTCGTAAGCACTTGGATTTGTTCTTTTTTTCGGTGAATGTTTTGTATACACTTTATTGTATATAATTTCACTGTCGCTACATCCAAAATACTCAGCACAAGCCTGTCTGGATTCAAAGATAATTGTTCGACCGTCAAGATGTGTGGCTTTGACTTTTCTCCGCTTATTTTTAATCCTTGAATGATAACCATACGCCGTACAGTTTTCTGATGGAGTAACCCATCTCAAGTTTTCAACATTGTTATTTGAGCGGTTTCCGTCAATATGGTCTACCCAACATCGTTCATCATCTGGTTTGTCTATAAATGCTTCCGCGACGAGCCTGTGAACGTGCTTGGTTATTGTTATCCTGCAATACCCACTATTTTTGCCTAATACCATGATTTGCCCTGTACTGTCTTTTCTAACTCTTCCTTCTGTGCTTACAGAATATCCAGGCAAATCTTTTATGGTTTTCCATCTTTCCATGTCGACAACTCCTTTCGAAAGTTGGTGTGCACTTCCATCATCGTACCAATAGATGATGTACTCGGTGACGAACCGATAGTCGTTTGACTTCCCGATTATTATAGCACAATTTGTTGTGTTTGACAATAATAATTCGGTTTAGCACAGGATAACCATGCGTTTCCGTTTAGGCTTCCCCTGTTAGCAAGACAATCTCAACAGCCATTTCCTGCATGTATTTTTGTCTCACACCCTTGGTAAGGTTCACACACGCTCAACCACATAATTACTTATGCGGCGGACATTAGATTTATCGTGTAGTTCTGCTTTGCAAAGCCCTGGTACGCGCTCTGAATGCTTGAAATGTCTGTGCCCATCTTAGCGGAGTTGTCAGCCATGTCCATGATGGCTGTGTTGGCCGCCTGTGCCGCTCCCTCTATGTCATCGCCAAATGCCTGCTTAAGTGCAGCACCAAAGCTGACCGCCTGTTCCGCATAGTCGTTCATACTTATGCCGGCAGTGGCCGCTTCTGCAGCCATGGCTTTCATGCTGTCAGCCGCTTCGCCGTAGATGGTATCAAGACCACCAAAGCTCTGCTGCAGGGCGCCACCCGCTTCAAGGCTTTCTTTAACCACCTTGCCGATGCCGGCCGCAATGAGTGCGGTTTTAAGCGATCCGGCAAGGCCGACGCCTATCTTCTTGCCCGTTTCCTTGCCGACACTCTCACCGCCGAGTCCCTGGGTTATTTTAGCTTGAGCCCCCTTCATGTTGGGCACTATCGTCACGGTGGCCCTTGCTACTTCTATCGTTCCCGCCATATCGCGCTTCGTGCTCCTTTCTCTTTTGTTCAAAAAATGCTTCAAGCTCCGGCACTGTCAAAGCGCCTTTGCCGTATTTCTTTATGTTCTGTGCTTCTTTATCGCCCGGTCTCTTGTAAGGCTTGGGCTGTTTTGCCCGCTTGTGTGAACCCATGGCGACAAGATTAGCGTTAATAATCGCTAACATGTCGAAGATGTCAGCCAGGATCGCGTTGGTCTTTGACCGTGTCGCCCATAGCCCATCTTCCGGTGACAGCTCTCTGATGAGATGGCTGTCCATTGAGCTTTTCTTAACAAAAGAATTGAGAGCACCCCATGAAAGAGCGCTCCCAATATCTCTTAACTGATAGCCCGTTTTAGTCAGCAGGTCAGCTTCTACCGCCTCGCGATGTTCTTCGATGAACCCCGCAAGGCTTTTAATTCCCCCATGGTCATTCCCACGCTTTCCTGTGTAGCCTGGTTCCATGCTTTGACGATCTCTGTGAGCTGTATGATCGTGAGCTCTTCGAGCACCTCTTCGGGGATGTAATTCTTCAGAAAGTCGTTTATGTTGTCTACCTGCTGAATTGAGTTTATCTGCTTTATGGTCATGTTACTGCCCAGGGGTATCTTATAGGTGGCCTCGCCTATGTTTACCTCCAGGACTTCAACCTCAACCGCCTTGTTATTGAGATCTAATACCATAGCTTGCCTCCTTATGAGCTACTGCCCACACCGTCCTCAGTTATCAGCACAAGGCTGTTATCAAGAGCGGTGATGGTGGGTGTCCAAGTAATTGCGGAACCGGGAGCAAATGACACGTTGTCAATCGCGTTGATCTGTCCCTTTGTCATGCCCAGCGCGATCATGTCATCGCCATCCTTCATCAGGAACAGGAATGCTTCGGGAGCGGGAAGAGCTGAGCTTGAAAGCTGAGCCTTCACTCTCTTGCCGTGTCCTGCGCCTGCAGCAGTCACAGTGACATTGCTCTCACCAAGAACAACCTTGAGGGAATCCTCGGTGGTGTCCATAACGGGCGCCTGGATCGTCTCAGTGTGGTCTGTTAAAATCACACGCTTGATAACATTCGCCCAGTTCTTAAGATTTTCAACGCTCTTATCAGTTGCCAGGGTGATTCCATCCTGTGTGATGTCGCCGACCTTCTTCCATGCAGCTGCAAGGATCTCAGAAGGATAAGCGGGCAGAGCAGTGCCAGCGGGTGCATGATAGAACATACCCGTTGCAAGACCGATACCAAGCTTTGCATCGTTTGAAGCCATTTTTTATACCTCCAATTTTGATTTATGCGCCACAACCATGATGGTCGCAGAGCACATTGCCAAGTCGGGTCTGACGGGGTCAACCTGCCATGAGCCCGATGAGTTAACAGTGATATTCCTGATCGCGGTTGTCTGTCTCTTGCTGACCGCGTCCAGAATGCCAAGAGCTTTCCGAAGCGTCAAGTCTGCCTCCGCTTCGTGCTCTGCTCTTGCGTAGAGCATAACCATGAATGTGTCGATGGTGTTCTCGTCCATGCCGCCGATTCTGCGCACTTCAACAGAGGGAAAGCTCACATCTGCGGGGAGCGGTCGGCAATAGGTTGTGATGTACCCAGATAAACCCTTGCGGATCTCATCTTCGATATCAACTGAAATGTCTATCTTCATCCCGACCACCTCACTAAGTTGATGACTAAATGAGCAAGCTGTCCTGTTGGTGAGGGCCAAGCTTTAACCTCGCCATTGATAGTATACTCATTGTTATTGAAAACTACATGATCCCCCGCTTTAATGTCAGCAGTAGCCGGAGCATAAAGGGTCATCCCTTCAAACAAGCCTTCAATTCTGCCATCCTGTGTCAAAGACGTGCTTGCTGGCTGCACGTGGCAGCCGCTTATCGCCAACACAGACGCTTTGCTCCAATCAGGAACAACGGAACCGCGCTCGGTCTTCGTCCCCGGTCTTTTTCTGGTAACTGTATCATTCCACCAACTAATCATTATAATGCTCCTGTAATGCGATTAGGTATCAGCAGCTCCTTTTCGGAATCCGACAGAGCCGCTGTCCCTGATGTGTTTGTCCATGATGCCGCATAAGTGACGGACACACCGCCTGTGCTCTCACTCTGCACACCATTTGATGATGCCAGAGCGATCGTGGTACGATGCGCGGCTATCTGTTTAACGCCATCCATGAGGGCGCTGGATAAGCCTGCCTGATACGTCACCTCAAGTTCCGTGAACGGCTCAATATGAACGCCTGAACAGAACACTCTTAAAAAGCCATTGGTCTCAAGAGCATAATCGCTTTGCGCTTCTCCACCGATCTTGATGGATGTGATAGCCGTCACGAAACTTGCAGGCAACTGTATCGAAAAGCCATACGGCATTCTCGTAATGCGCTTGTCAAAAAATGTGGTCACGAGCTCACATGCGGCAGAAGGATATATATGCCAGCCGCAGAAGCTCCGTATCTTTGCGCTTGCCGCTTTGATGTTAGGCTCAATTCTCGCATCACCGGCGTACTTGTTACCAGTCAGAGTGTTGAACTCCTGTACAGTAATAATACTCGCCAGAGTGTCACTGTCTGTGATTGTATATCCCCATGCCGTTTTTAAACTCATTTTTTTGCCACCTTTTTTGATTTGTTCGCGGGTGCTGCTTCTTTGTTCTTCGGAGTCTCAACAGCCTTTGCCTTCACCTCTGATGCAGGTACCGCACCTTCGGGAACGTCTTTATCTTCAAACTGAAAACAACGCCCACCGTAGATATAATCTCTTAACATACCATCACCATAAGCGGAGCAGCCTAAGCCGCCCCGCCCCTTTCATGCTCTTATGAAGAAGATGAGCCTGAGGTTCCTACCAGCGCGAACGCTGCGGGAACTCTGGTTGCAAGTACCATGCGCTCCTCAACACGAACGGTGATTCTGTTGTACTCGAAGTCGTCAGCATCACTGTTGGATACTTCAACGCGCATTCCCTCGCCTGCCTTGGTTACGACAGAGGATGCAGCCTTGAATGCTCCGACGATAGCCTGGCCTTCGGTAACGCTTGCGCTCTCAACAACAGGCAGACCCCAGATGCGAGGATTGCTGTTGTATGCGCCGTTGCCGTATGATCCGAAAGCGGGACCACCAAGCAGATACTGCTGATTGCTGTCCTTTGTAACCAGAAGGCTCTCAAGGTCTGCAGGATTGATGAGGATAGCATCTGCTGCATAACCGGTCACGCTTCTTACAGCCTGCTTTGCTTTAAGCAGATTGTCGAAGGTGATGGAGCCTCTTACCTTCTGCAGTCCGGAAGTAGCGGTCAAGGCGCCTACAAGGTAAGCCTCACCCCGCTTCTTGAACTCATAGATCAGACGTCCACGGATTGCGCTTTCAAGAAAAGCGGCATCGCTCAGGAGCTCATCAGTCTCCTTGATGAATGCTGCGATCTTTTCCAGCGCTACGGTTGTAGGGGTGTAGGGGATGTGTACCTGGGGCTTCTTAGCGCCTTCAGCTACGGTGGTGATGGAGCCTTCAAGGCTGCCCAGCTTGTAGTAGGTCAGTGCATTGCCGCTGATGCTCTCAGTTCCGAACAGGGAGCGAACGGTCAGCGCGAGCTGAGGATCTACAACCTTCTTGTCAAGGTCAGCAAATACAGTCTCACCAACTGCTTCGTTGTCATTGTAAGCCTTGAATGCAAAGCTCTTGCTGCCCTTCTGGGTCTTCAGTTCTTCGAGGTTCATCTCTTTGATATCCATGTCTTTTTCTCCTTTTTCTTCGTTTGTTCCCATCATGGCGATGGCCTTCTCTGCGGTCTCTGCCTTCTTGATGGTCTCGGCAAGGTCAGCAATTTCTTTTGCCAGAGCTTCGCCCCTGTCGATTGCCTCTGCGTTACCTTCTTTGATTTCAGCTTCAAGCCCTTTGAGCTCTTCCTGCTTACTCTCATAAGTTTCTTTGATTGTCATGGTTTTATTCCTCCATATTTTTTATGATTGACAGAAGTGCATCCTTTCGAGCATTGAGAACGTCCAGCTCCTTTGAGGTTGCATCCTCATTGGCTTTCGGCTCTTCCTTTGCGTCGTCCGTTTCTTCTGTTTCATCCTCTTCGGGGTCTTCTATCTCGCCAAGCACCTCTTTAAGAAGCGCGATGGCCTGTGAGATGCGGTCCGCATCCTTCTTGCTGTTGCGTGCTCCGCTCTTAACTTCAGGCTCTGCGGCCTTAACATCCACAACGCTAGCATCTTCATTGGCAGGAACGGTCACGGCACTTATCTCAAAAAGCTCAAGCTCACGGAGCTCATTTGCCTTTGTTCCGTCTTCAAGCGTAACCGAACCCTCGTCCTTGACCTCATACGCAAAGCTAAACTTGCGCAGTCTGCCGTCCTTGTAAAGCTGGCGCACCTTCTGAGCCTCTTCAGTATCATCAAAAGTGGCTACAAAGTGCAGTCCCTTCTCGTCCTCTTCAGCCTCTGCCGTGCCGATAAACGCCTTCAGGTCATCCATCTTGTGCGCCCACAGAAAAGGGATCCCTTTGCCACCATTCCAGCGCTCTGCCAGGGTCTTGGCGAATGCGCCCTGCTTAACAACATCGCCATAGCTGTCGGGCTGTCTGATGAATGTGCTTGCATAGCCCTCAATCTGGCCGTTGCCGTCATCCCTGTATTTGACCTGCATCTCTTTTACTTTCATGTTTATTCCTCCTCAATAACTATCTCTGTCACACAGTTGCATCCGCAGCTCTCATCCGGGCTTAAGTCATCGTCACCGGGCCAGAGTGCGCCGTTCGGGAACGGATCATCAACGTTAACCTCAACACCATTCAAAGCTGCATGAGTGTCGCGGGCATTGGCACCCGTCACCCACACTTTTTTGACCGTTTTCCTGATGCCCTGCTGTCTTGCCTGTTGCGGTGCTTCATGGATGCCAGCCCAGCCGATCGCGGCAAGGGCAAGAGCATGCCCCAGCAAGTCAGCGTGCTCTCCGCTTCTGACATCCATCACATGCGCGGGGGTGTGGTTTTCTTCATCCTCG
>Ga0310690_10003890_pt1 | contig 21856 bp, 14 predicted proteins | sample AusTroGonzalo_MG_2_FD_207661 | JGI IMG/M metagenome (GOLD analysis project Ga0310690, IMG submission 207661) | Bovine rumen microbial communities from tropical cattle in Woodstock, Queensland, Australia - Gonzalo_04 (v2) (version 2) | ecosystem: Host-associated > Mammals > Digestive system >... | reverse complement strand
TGGCTCTGCTGGAGCATCTGATGAAGCATGCCAAGGTGGACAACGAGGCGTATGCTCAGTTGGTGGCTCTCGAGGCTAAGTCGCGCATGGACAGAAAACTGGATCAGCGCACGAACTTCAACTTCCTGACAAAGTATGCGCTCAATGGCGCTTACAACTCTCTGCGTCACACACTGAGCATCGAGCAGTTGCAACAGACCAATCCACAGGAGTTGCTGGATCTGCTGAAGAACCTGTCGAACATCGAGCACACCGTATTGTATTATGGCCCGATGAGCGAGAAGGAGTTGGCTGCTGCCGTGAACGACGTGCATCAGACGCCCGAGAAGTTGACACCTGCTCCTCAGGGACAGCACTTCGCAATGCTGGCTACGCCCGAGAATGTGGTGACACTGGCTCCCTATGATGCAAAGAACATCTATATGATGATGATTCACAACGAGAACCGTCAGTGGAAGGCTGATGAGGCTCCCGTCACGGCTCTGTTCAACGAGTATTTCGGTGGTGGCATGAACACCATCGTATTCCAGGAGTTGCGCGAGGCTCGCGGACTGGCCTATAGTGCTTCGGCCTTCTATGTGGAGCCTTATTATCAGGATGTGCCTGAGTATTTCTATACTTACATCATCACTCAGAACGACAAGATGATGGACTGCATCCGTCAGTTCCACAGCATCCTGAACGAGATGCCTCAGAGTGAGGCTTCATTCAATATCGCCAAGGAGTCGCTGACCAAGAAATTGGCCAGCCAGCGTATCACGAAGTTTGGACTCATCAACGCTTGGCTCACGGCTCAGCAGCGTGGCATCGACTATGATATCAACCAGCGCATCTATGAGGCTCTGCCTAATCTGACGATGGCTGACGTGCTGCGTTTCGCTAATGAGCAGGTGGCAAATAAGACGTATAACTATGTGATTCTTGGCAATGAGGCCGACCTCGATATGGCTGCTCTGCAGGAGTTGGGTAGCATCAAGCGCCTGAGCACAGAGGAGATTTTTGGATACTAAGAAAAGAGAGAAAGTAACAAGCTCAAATATAATAAACAAATACTATGGCTAAACCAGTTGAATTTAAGTACGCCCCCATGTTTCAGGTGGGCGAAGACAAGACGGAGTACCGCTTGTTGAGTAAGGAAGGCGTTAGCACCGCCGAGTTCGAAGGAAAGCAAATCGTGAAGGTGTCGAAAGAGGCCCTCACTTTGCTGGCTCAGCAGGCCTTCCACGATGTGGAGTTCATGCTGCGTCGCGAACATAACGAGCAGGTGGCAAAAATCCTCACCGATCCTGAGGCATCAGAGAATGATAAGTATGTAGCCCTGCAGTTCTTGCGCAATGCCGAGGTGGCTTGCAAGGGCATCCTGCCTTTCTGTCAGGACACAGGTACTGCTATCATCCACGGTGAGAAGGGTCAGCAGATCTGGACTGGCTTCGAGGATGAAGAGGCTCTGTCGCTGGGTGTGTTCAATACCTTCACTCAGGACAACCTGCGCTACTCGCAGAATGCTCCTCTGAATATGTACGACGAGGTGAACACGCGTTGCAACCTGCCCGCACAGATTGATATCGAGGCTACCGAGGGCGCTGAGTATAAGTTCGTGATGGTGGCTAAGGGCGGTGGCTCGGCCAACAAGACCTACTTCTATCCTATGACGAAGGCTACTATCCAGAATGAGGGTACGCTGATTCCGTTCTTGGTGGAGAAGATGAAGAGTCTGGGTACAGCTGCTTGTCCTCCTTATCACATCGCTTTCGTGATTGGTGGTACCTCAGCTGAGAAGAACCTGCTCACAGTGAAGCTCGCTTCTATCAAGTTCTATGATAACCTGCCTACCACTGGTGATGAGACAGGTCGTGCCTTCCGCGATATCGACCTCGAGGAGAAGTTGCTGAAGGAGGCTCATAAGATTGGTCTGGGTGCTCAGTTCGGTGGTAAGTATCTGGCTCACGATATCCGCGTGATTCGTCTGCCTCGTCATGGTGCTTCTTGTCCTATCGGTATGGGCGTGTCTTGCTCGGCCGACCGTAATATCAAGGCTAAGATCAATGCCGATGGTATCTGGTTGGAGAAGATGGACAGCAACCCCACAGAGTTGATCCCTGAGGAACTGCGTCGTCCTGGAGAGGGTGGTAAGGGTATCGAGATTGACCTCAACGAGGGTATCGATGCTGTTCGCAAGGAACTGTCTAAGTATCCTGTTTCTACCCGTGTGAACTTGAAGGGTACTATCATCGTGGCTCGCGACATCGCTCACGCTAAGTTGAAGGCTCGTCTGGATGCTGGCGAGGGTATGCCTGACTACTTCAAGAAGTATCCCGTGCTCTATGCAGGTCCTGCTAAGACGCCAGAGGGCTATCCTTGTGGTTCAATGGGCCCGACCACGGCTAACCGCATGGATCCATATGTGGATGAGTTCCAAGCTAACGGCGCATCGCTGGTGATGATTGCCAAGGGTAACCGTAGCGATGTGGTGACCGAGGCTTGTAAGAAGCACGGCGGTTTCTATCTGGGTACCATCGGTGGCGTGGCTGCCGTTCTATCGAAGAGTAGCATCAAGAGCATCGAGTGCGTGGAGTATCCTGAACTGGGTATGGAGGCTGTGTGGAAGATCGATGTAGAGGACTTCCCCGCATTTATTCTCGTGGACGATAAGGGCAATGACTTCTTCAAGACATTGAAGCCCTGGACACCATGCACAAAATAATAGAAAACATATTGGCACTTCTGTTGGTTGTCGTTCCTTTCAAGGCGATGGGCCAACTGGAGGTGATCCATGGAAACTGTACACCTGACCTGAACGGCAGCATGTCTGCTGCTGTTCAGGGGATGGGTGCGGTTAAACATAAGATGCCTGCTATTAATACGAACTGGGACCCGACAAGAACGTACCACCAGATGGTGATTCTTATTGAGTTTTCTGACTTTGAGTTCAGTAGGGTAGACGCCAAGGCTGCTTACGACAGCATCCTGAATATGTCGGGCTATAATGAAGGCAGTGGGCCCAGCTGTATGGCCGACTATTTCCGTACACAGTCGGGTGGATTGCTGAATCTGCAGTTTGATATCTTCGGGCCTGTGAAGGTGAGCAAGAGTGCAAGGCCTTCAACTCAAAAGAATTATGGACAGGAAGCCATTCATGAAGCGACGAAGATGGTGGTGGACCAGAACCCGGACTATGATTATTCGGTCTTTGACTGGGATGGTGATGGCTACGTGAATCAAGTGATTGTTGTCACTGCGGGATTCTGTGGTAACTCGGGAGGAGATGCTGATGGCTATCTGTGGCCTAATACTTCCACTATTTCTACGGTGGAAACACCTGATGGCTACAAGATAAGAAACTATTCTGCCAGTGCAGAGAGATGGCCCACTTCGTCTGTTGCTTCTTGTGGAATCGGTACCATTTGTCATGAGTACTCCCATAGTCTAGGACTACCGGATATCTATCCTGTTAATGGATGGACGTATACGGCTGCTGACGAATGGGACTTGATGGATGGCGGAAATATCATTAACCAGGGGTGGTGCCCCTCCAACTACACTGCGTTGGAAAAGATGTTGATGGGATGGATGACGCCCATAGAACTGACGGAGCCAACAACCATTGAAGACTTGAAACCTGTGGAGGAGGGAGGTGCTGCTTTTATCATCCGTCATACGGACAATGAGTACCTGATGCTGGAGAACCGTCAATGGCGTGGATGGGATTTAGGTGTGCCTGGTAAGGGACTGGTCATCTATCATGTGAACTATGATGATTTCCGTTGGCGGAATAATACGGTCAACAACGTTGCCAACAAACTTAATTTCAGTTTGATTCATGCTGACAATATGGATTATGATGATTGGAAGAATTATTGTAGCGCGATGAGATTGAAACATTATCGGCGTTCAGTTTGGCTCAATAGCCGCTATCTGAGTACATCCCCTTATCCATGGACGACAGATTCTACGTCGACTGTGCTCGATAGTCTGACAATCAACTCAGTACCAGCCCCCGTGATGTATAACAAGAATGACTCGGACGAGGTAATTCTCTCGAAGGCAATTACCAATATCCGTATGTCGGAAGATGGACTCATCTCGTTTGACTTTATGGGAGGAGACCCTAACGGCATCAGAACAGCAACTTGGTCTGAGGAACAGATACCTGCCGTATTCGATTTGAGTGGACGTCGCGTGAGGCAGACGGGTAGGGGACTTCTCCTAAAGAGAGATTCCAAAGGAAAGATTCGAAAATTATTTCAATAACCATTTATATAAAACTTAAAACAAAACATTATTATGAGAGTAATTATTGAACCAAATTATGATTTGATGTCTCAGTGGGCAGCAAATTATGTGGTGGCAAAAATCAACGCAGCTAAACCGACAGCCGAGAAACCCTTTGTGTTGGGTCTTCCCACTGGCTCTTCACCCATTGGTATGTATCGTGGTTTGGTGAAGGCTTATCAGGAAGGAAAGGTGTCATTCAAGAACGTAGTGACGTTCAACATGGACGAGTATGTGGGTCTGCCTGTAGAGCATCCAGAGAGTTATCACTCTTTTATGTTCACCAACCTGTTTAATCATATTGACTGTCCCAAGGAGAATATCCATATCTTGAATGGTAATGCCAAGGACCTGGCTGAGGAATGCGCTAACTACGAGAAAGAGATTGAGAAGTTTGGTGGTATTGACCTGTTCTTGGGTGGTATTGGCCCTGATGGTCATATCGCTTTCAACGAGCCGGGCTCAAGCTTGAGCAGTCGCACTCGTCAGAAGACACTGACCACTGACACCATCATTGCCAACAGCCGTTTCTTCGACAACGATATCAACAAGGTGCCCAAGACAGCTTTGACTGTTGGTGTGGGTACGGTGATGGCTGCTAAGGAGGTGATGATCCTGGTGAATGGCCACGCTAAGTGTCGCGCCCTGCAGGCTGCTGTCGAGGGTAGTGTGAACCACATGTGGACCATCTCTGCTTTGCAGATGCATCAGCACGGTATCATCGTGGCCGACGATGCTGCTTGCGAGGAACTGAAGGTGGGTACTTATCGCTACTTCAAGGATATCGAGCGTAATAACTTGCTGTAAACAGAAAAATATAAGCTTATGAAAAGACTATCTGCCCTGTGTCTGGCCTTCGTCGCGTTGTCGTTGCAGGCACAAACCCTTAGGAAGTTTCAGGTGAACATCACTGCTGACGGAAAGGCCAATATGGTGGCCTATCTGCCAGAGAATCCTTCAGGAAGAGCTGTCGTGGACTGTCCTGGTGGTGGCTATACACATTTGGCTACTCAGCACGAGGGACATGACTGGGCCACTTACTTTAATCAGCAGGGCATAGCCTTTTTCGTATTAACCTATCGTATGCCTGGCGGCGACCGTTCCATTCCCATGAGTGATGCACAGAACGCTATCCGCATGGTGCGTGACTCGGCCGCCGCATGGCATATTAATCCAGAGGATGTGGGCATTATGGGATTCTCGGCAGGAGGTCATTTGGCTTCTACGGTGTCTACTCATAGTGAATATGATTGTCGTCCCAACTTCTCTATTCTGTTCTATCCTGTCATCTCCATGAACGAACGCGAGAGTCACAAAGGCTCGTGCCAGAACTTCCTGGGAAAGGACGGACAGAAGGATGAGCGTCTGGTAAAGGACTTCTCTAACCAGAATGCTGTGGTGCGTCATCTCACTCCTCCTGCCATCATCCTCACGGCAAATGATGATGGTACTGTGCCTCCCGTCACCAATGCGATAGCCTATTATTCTGCTATGCGTCGCAATGGTAATGACTGTGCTCTTTATGTCTATCCCACTGGTGGACATGGTTTTGGCTTCCGCTCGTCGTGGACTTATCATGATCAGATGCTGAACGATCTCACCACTTGGCTGAACCAGCACAAGGCACCCAAGCGCGATGCTGTGCGTGTGGCTTGTATTGGTAATAGCATCACTGATGGTCATGGCATTGATATGAGTGGCTCGCGTGGCTATCCTGCTCAGTTGCAGCGCCTGTTGGGTGAGAATTATGTGGTGAAGAACTATGGCCGCAGTGCGCGTACGATGCTTGAGAAGGGTGACAACCCTTACATGAAGGAGCGTGCATGGCGCGATGCGCTGGCGTTTAAGCCAAATGTGGTTGTCATCAAGCTGGGAACTAACGACTCGAAGCCTGCCAACTGGCAGTATGGTGCTGAGTTTGAACAGGACTTGCGAACCATGTTGAAAGCTCTGAAGGATGCTTCGAATCCGCGTGTTATTCTCTGCACACCTGTGCCGGCATATAAGGCTTCGTGGACCATTAGCGACTCTGTCATTGTCAGCGAGATTATTCCTATTATTAATAAGGTGGCAAAAAAAGAGCGTCTGGAAGTCATTGACCTCCACACGCTATTCCAGAATAACGATGGCAAGCAGATGCAGTCTGACGGCATTCATCCCACTGAACAGGGAGATGCGCAGATGGCGCGTGCGGTGTTCGATGCGATTACTTCGCGTGGAGCAAACGGCCGTCGCTAGTAATTCCTGCTGCTGTCATGTGTAAGCGGCTCTCCTTTCCATTGTTATAGAAGGTGGCCGTAAATCGTCCGTTCTCATCGCTCACTGCGTTGGGATTCCAATAGAGTGTGCGTCGGTAGTCGGCAGGCAGACTGCCTGGCTCTCTGTTGCTGTAGTCTGGCTGGTAGAATGCTTCTGCGGCATTGATGCCTTGGAACAGGATATGACGATCGCGGAAGGTCACCTGCTCGCCTTCGTTGGGGAAGGTAACAAGCTCTACTGTGACATCGGCAGAATAGACACTCTCCACCATTGTTGAGTCTTCTGTGCGTGGCTCGTAATCGGTGAACACGCGGATGTCTTGCAAACGCTTCAACTTCAGGTTGTGATAGACATCCTGCGAGGTGCGGTGTGCACGGAAGCGTCCTTCCTCAGCCACTTCGCTGGGGTCGGGATTGTAGTTGCGATAGTATACGGCTCCGCCAATACGTCCGTCCACATTATAGGTCTTGTAACGGTTCATGTTGCCATAGAGGTATTTGCTCACCTGTAGGGGGAACTGACGCATGTCGAGTTTTCCAAATGACAGACCACGGTCGGTAATATCATTATAGAGGTCATAGGCGTCCATCACGAAGGCTGGCTTGTTCCAGTCGATGGCTCTGCGTCCACGGCGACGACCTGTCACACTGACGTTTTGCAACTGGTGCATGTCGTTCTCCATAGAGAGATCGGAGAGTGTGTCGACGAGCATCTCTTCATCATAGTCGGGCTGGTGCTTCTCGTAATAGGAGTAGTCGTGGGTGAACATAGGGAAGAACAAGTCGCGCTTCACATAGAAATCGGGATAGGCATCTTCGTTCATGATGGCCACATCCTTGCGCGAGGACATGTTTTTCTTGATGGAATCATTCTCTTTGTAGGCTTTCATGTTGAGGAACGCATAGCCGTAGAAAGGTGGCACATTGAAAACAAAATGACCGTTCTCCGTCTTCTGTACGCCACTCACATATTGACCATTGATTGATAACTCGGCCTCTACCAGTACGTCGTGGCGGAGGTTGCTGTGGTTGATGCCTAAGTTATTATTGGCATCGTTGAGTGAACCATACTCGATGTCGCCAGTGCTGGTCCATGGATCCGTTTCCACTTCTTCAGGGCGTGATGGGATGATATCCTCGCCTTCTTCCTCTTCGGCAAAGGGATCTTCCTCCTCTTCTTCAACTTTTGTCTTATGTCCCACCATGCCGACGCCATCCTGCCAGCTGCCGACCTCTTCGGGGTCCACCTCGTTGAGGCTCAGCATCTTGTAAACGGAGCCTTCGATGGTGACGCCTTTCTCGGGTTCATAGCGCATTTGTCGAGCGGTATCTGCCAGTTCTTCCCATTTGTATTTGCGCCAGCCCTGTACCAACATCAGCAAGTCTAAGTGGCGGCGATGCAACTCGTCGTCCTTCTCAAAGTAATGGGCAGGGTAGGCTACAAAACCTTTGAGTTCGCTAGAGAGCAGAAGGTCGGTGAGGATGGTGGCATCATCGTATGTCGGTTCATCTGTATAGGTGTCGCGGATAGACAATGAGAAAGTTGTTGAGTCTGTGACAGCTGGCAGTTGCACGGGAATCTCAATTTTCTCATAAGGGGCATAAGTGCGTCTGGCATCGATGTCGGCAGTAATGGTGTTGTTGTCTATATCGTGCTGGTTTACGAAGAACAGACGGTCGGCAAGGATTTTACCGTCGCTGTCGAACACCGTCAGGTCATTGACGCCTGTGGGCAACTCCTTCATTGGCAACTCGATGGATGAGGTGTTGGTCAACTTTGCAAAGTGTTTCAACACACCGCGACACATCACGGAGATACCATACTCTTTGTCCTGCGGCAGGTTCTTCATCTGTACCTTGATAGTGCCGTTCTCCAGTCTCATGGCTACGCCCTTTTCCTCTGGCTTGGGCAAACTGAAACTATAGTTCTTGCCTTGGTAGGTGAAGGTGGCCTTGGCATGCTTCAAACTCGGTGGCAGGATGAAAGAACCACGTCCCATGTATTCTGTCTTGATGGGGATGCTCTTGCCGTCAATACTCACAGTGCCGTTGATGTTGACGGCTTCGCCAAACTGGTTCACGGCTTCAAAGGCGATGTGGTTCTCTGTATTCTCTATCAGATGGCCGCCTTCAGGGAAGAAGGTTACCTCTAGATTGGGCTTCTTCTGCTTGGGTAAACGCGTCTTTGGACGCTGATACATGCGATGGGCGTCATAATTGCCTGCCTCTGCGGGCTTACTATAAATAGGCAATACGCGAGAGTAGAGTCCATCCCAAATGCGGAAGTAGTCGGCTGCCATCTCTTTGTTGTAAAACCACCATGTCTCATCAATGCGATAGCGGTGGTGGCGCACGTTGAAGTTCAGCATCCAGCGTGTATAGGCTCGAATCTCATAGTAGCCTGAATAGAGTGAGTCTTCCAGTACGAACTGTCCGCTGGTGAATCCATTCTTGTTGATGACGATATTCTGACGCTCCACCAACATGCCGTCGGGCGACAGTAGTTCTACATACAAGATGCGGCTCATGTCGGTGGGCATCAGGTTGTCTGCTCTCACCACATAGGCTTTATACCATAGTGTGTCACCTACGAAATAACACTGGTTATCGGTATGGATGTACACCTTCTCTTGTACCTGTGTCTTTGACGATTGCTCTAGGGCTTGGCGAATGTCATCAATACTGCCTGCCTTTGTTGTGAGCACGAAAGCAGACAGCATGAATAGAATGCTGCATAGTTTAGTCATGATATAAACGTTTATTCAAAAATATGACGAAAAAAGGCTGGTTTCGTTTAACCAGCCTTGTGTTATTTTTTTAATTTGAAAGAAGTCTCGATGCTATTCAGCTCCTCAGCAAAGGTCTTGTCAACCTTCAAACGTTTTTCAATCGTAGAGCAACTGTGAATCACCGTTGAGTGATCGCGCGAACCAATGAGTAGTCCGATACGTGATGCTGGCATCTTGGTGTGCTTCTGAGCTAGATACATGGCCACCTGGCGTACCTGAACAAACTCACGCTTACGACTCTTGCTGATGACCTGCTGCTGAGTGACACCATAGTGCTGACAAACACGCTCCATGATATCGTCGATGGTCAATGGATGATTGTCCACCTTTACTGAACGCTTGATGATACGTTCTGCCAAGTGCATATCCACGTTTGAGTTATACACGATACTATAGGCCATCAGAGAGTTCAGTACACCCTCCAAGTCACGTACAGAACCATTGGCTGTCTGAGCGATGTATTGAATCACCTCTGCAGGAATCTTCAGACCGTCGCGGCGGCACTTGGAGTTCAAAATGTCCACACACAACTGAGCGTTGGGTTTCTCGAGCTCGGCAATCAAACCACAAGAGAAGCGGGTGAGTAGACGGTCTTTCACACCTGTCAGGTCCACAGGAGGACGGTCACTAGCCAGAATAATCTGCTTGCCAAGACGGAACAGATGGTCGAAGATGTGGAAGAACGTATCCAGTGTCTTGGGAGAGTTGACCCATTCCTGAATATCATCCACAATCAGCACATCGATGCTCTGGTAGAAGTTGATGAAATCGTTGGTTGTATTCTGGCGAACAGAGTCGGTGAATTGTACCTGGAACAGACGAGCTGATACATAGAGTACGCGCTTGTGTGGGTACATCTTCTTACACTGCACGCCAATAGCGTTGATCAAATGTGTCTTACCACAACCAGAAGGACCATAGATAAAGAAGGGGTTGAAGGTTGACTTTCCTGGGTGCTCGGCAATAGAGAGACCCACGGTGCGTGGCAACTTGTTTGAGTTTCCTTCAATATAGTTGTCGAAAGTCTTTCTGGGATCCAGTCTGGGGTTCAAGTCCTGAGGTGTCGCTGCATCAAGTACGGTGGGCGACTTATTGCCGCGGACAGTAGCTGCGGGCGCCTCTACGTCCATGGGCTGCTCACTCTCTACGTCCTGAGTCAGCTTATGCTCCTTATCAGTCACCAGACGATAAGTCAGGCGAACGTTGGTCTTGAAACTGTTAGACAACGCCCAAGCCATGAGACGCACGTAGTACTGTTCCAAGTACTCATACACGTATGGACTCGGAACCTGCACCAACACCGTCTTCTGTTCTTCGTTGTACGACTCGAAGACGATGGGCTCAAACCACGTTTTGAAGGTTTGCTCTGTGACGTTCTGCTTGATTAGATGCAGGCAGTTGTCCCAAAGCGCCTTATGATTTGTTTGCATCTCGGGCGTTATGAATTTAGTTATTAATTAATTTTAATGATACAAGATTATGTCTTGCATTGTTTGCGAGTGCAAAGTTCGCAAAAAAAACTGAAACATCCAAATGCTCCAAATTTTAGGGTTGTGTTTACAATTATCGTAACTTGCTATTTTTAGGGTGCTTACGTTGTTTCACGATTTTTCGCCAATAAAGGCACTTTTGTATATTCAGCATACTGATTCTCAGTGTATTAACAAATAAAAAATGAGCCTTTGTAGCTCATTTTTTATTTAGACAAAATTAAAATTACTTATCTTTTCTCCCAAAAACTGAGAAGTGTACATAGCGTTTTGGGTGCTGTTTCATATCCATGAGCAGCGAGTCGGCACTCTGCATTGTTGCATTCATATTATTATATAGCTCTGGGTCGCGCATCAGCAGTCCCAATGTACCTTCATTGCTGTTCAGTTTGGCAGTGGTTTGCTCTACGTTAGCCATGGCTCTGTCTACCTTTTGCATGGTGGCCACAAGGTCGAAGTCGTTCAGTTTGCGTGTCACGCCCTCCACATTCGTCAGCACGCCATCGGTCTTTGCCAGCATGGTGGGCATCTGTTTGTTGAGTTGTGCAGAAAGTGCATTCAGTTCTTTCGACGTCTCGCTCAGATTGGCCGTGATGTCGTCCACGTTGTGTAGCGAGTTCTTGATGGCAGGATCCTGCATCAGCGTGTTAAGCGAAGCTAGGATGGAGTCCAATTTTGGCAGCATCACCTCAATCTGAGGTATCATCTGTGCTGCACGTCCCATCAGGCCAGTTGCCGTCCCGCCCTCAATGGTATCACCTTTTGCCATTAAGTCGATAGGGTTGGGACCGAACTTCAGTTCCAGTTTGACGTTACCCAGCAAGTCACTTGATATCTCGGCTCTGGTGCCTTTTGGCAGAGATAACTGGTTGTCCAGCCCGATAACAGCGACGATATTGTCCGGACGGCTATAGTCATACTGGATACTTTCCACGACACCCACCCTGTAGCCGTTGGCATAGACAGGGCTTGAAGCCGACAGACCGCTCACGTCGCTGAAGCGGGCATAGTAGTTATCATCGGTAGAGAAGAGGGTCAGTCCCTTGAGAAACTGCATTCCAAAAAACAGAATCACGATGCCTGCAATGGCTACCAAGGCAATTCTTACCTCTTTCGTAAAGTACTTCATATGCATTTATGTTTTTGTTCCGATATTATTTTTTCTTTTTAATCTCTTGAAGGGCGGCCTGTGTGTCAATGCGCTCGCCGTTCTTAAAGGCTACGATAAAGGCCTGTGGAAACGTCTTGGCTACTTCAGAGCGCAACTGGCGAATCTCGTTGTAATCGCTTGTTGAGCCCACAGTGTATTTCCATGTACTGCCGTCCTGATAGCAGTCCACATTCTTGAGACCTTTCAGACGCTGGTCGCCAGCCTTCAACTTCTGGGTGAGTGCCATGAACTGCACCTTGAACACAGGCTGTGATGGTACCTCTTTCGAAACCTCCTGTTGTTTTGCGGACTCCTGTTTGGTGGGTTCCTGCTTGGGTTGAGCCTGTTTCACAGGTTCCTGCTTGACAACCATTGGAACGACCTCGGGGGTAGCATTCTGAGGCGCTTCCTGCTGAACGGCAGGTTCAGATTTCGATGGTGCTTCTTCAACGGCGGGTTCCTGCTTCACGGGCTCTTGCTTGACAACTTCCTGTTTCACAGGTTCCTGCTTGGCGGGAGTTTCCTCGATGGCAGGCTCCGGTTTGATCACCGTTGGTAGCGGAGCGGTTTGTCCCGTCTTGGCTGCTTTATATTCGATAAAAGCCTGATAGATGCCCAGTCCCATTGCCTCTTGGTTGGTGGGATTGTTCAGGTAAGCTTCTTCCGATGCCGTAGTGATATAGCCCAACTCGATAAGGCATGCAGGCATGGATGTCTCACGAAGAACCAGGAAAGCATCCTGCTTCACACCCTTGTTGGGACGGTTTGCCGTGCGACAGACGTTCTTCTGGATGCCTTTCGCCAACTCCACACTCTGCAGCATGTTCTTGTCGTTGATCATATCAAAGATGATATAACTCTCAGGCGAGCGAGGGTCGAATCCCTCATAATGCTGTTGGAAGTCCTTCTCCAGCAGGATTACCTCGTTCTCACGCATAGCTGCACTCATCTTCTCGTCGCTGCGGCGCATACCCATGGTGTAAGTCTCCATTCCACTGATAGGCTTCTTGCTGGCCACCGAGTTGGTGTGAATACTGATAAAGACGTCGGCCTTGTTTCTGTTGGCAATAGCAGCACGTTCCTTTAGGGGAATGAATACATCCGTCTTTCGTGTATAGATGACTCGCACGTCGGGGCAGTTGCGCTCCACATAGCGTCCGAAGGCCAATGCCACCTTCAAGTTGATGTTCTTCTCATAGGAATATTTTCCTGGTGCACCAGCATCTTTTCCGCCGTGACCGGCGTCGATAACCAGTATAAACTTCTTCGGCGTAGCCGCCAAGGCTACTGCACTTACGAATGTCAGAAACAGGAAAAAGATGACTTTCTTTGTCATATGTTCTATTACAAATTGCAAAAATACGTTATTTCCGTGAAAAAACCGCGTTTCTTCACAGAGTTTTATCATTTATTAAGTGTAATTCCACGGTAGCCCCTGCACAGCGTGCGCCTAAAGGTGGGTTTAACTTGGTGATGCTGATGGTGACATCCTCCACCTCGTCGAAGTGCTCGATGACTGTTTGGCCTATTCTTCCAGCCACATGTTCCAGCAGGTTCGATGGCTCTGCCATCTCTTTTTTGATGATGTCCAACAGTAGTGCGTAGTTCAGCGTGTCGTTGACATCGTCGGTTTTCATGGCCTTGCTGATATTATAATGTACGCGCAAGGAGACGCTATAGTCGCCTCCCACTCGTCGCTCCTGTTCCAATACCCCGTGAAAGGCATACAGGCGCACGTCTTTTAGTTCGATGGTACTCGTTTCCAGTTTTATCATGGTTTAGTCTTCCATACCCAAATCATCCATGTCGGCATTGCCTGGCAGGTATTTCTTCAGGGCGCGCTCCACGCCGTTCTTCCATGTGTTGATACTCTCCGACTGCAGTTGCAGGGAAGCCACCAACTTGATGACATGCTCCAACGGCATTCTGTAGCGCAGCACACCGCTGATGAGTTTGGCGTAATTCCAGTATTCAGGATTGAACTTCTCCGACAGTCCCTCTACAGTAATCTTATAGCCACGTGTATTCTCGAACTGGAAGTCATAGCGCTTGGTGCCATCGGCATTGGTCTGTTTAATAATCTTGCCCTTGGTCACCGACTTTGGCAGCACGATACCCTCGTCGTCATCCTGCAATCCCGTGAAGATTTCGTAGGGATAGCCATCCAGCAGTCCTACCAGTGCCACCCATTTCTCCTTGTTGTTCTGGAAGCGCACTACGTCACATTCCAATGACTGCGGTCGAATCTCTGTGACCTGCGGACCCAGATTCAGTGGACTCACGGGCGTCAGATTATTCAGATGTTCGGCCAGTCGCTTCAACTGTTCTTTGCTGATGGGCTTCTTGCTTTTGGCGTCCATCTTCAGCAGCTCGTCCATCAGATGCTCCTCGCCGCCATAGGCTGCCAGTAATGATTGTATGACGGCCTCGTTGGCCATTGTTTTTGGTGTGTCCATATCTCACATGCTTTATTCTGCATGCAAAGTTACGAAATAATTCATAATTCGCCATGCATAATTGATATTATTTTTGTACCTTTGCCCCCATAACCAACTCAATTGAAACGGTATGAAGAATCTACTTACGAGGCGTAGTATCCGCCAATATGCCAATCGCGATGTTGATGAAGCGCTCCTCAACAATTTGATGGAGCAGGCTGCACGTACACAGACGATGGGCAATCTCCAACTCTATAGTGTTGTTGTCACCCGTTCGCAAGAGATGAAGGAACGTCTGGCACCTGCCCATTTCAATCAGCCCATGGTGACGCAGGCCCCCGTGGTGCTTACCATCTGTGCTGACTTCAATCGCACCAGCACATGGGCCCGTTGTCGTCAGGCCGAGCCTGGCTATGATAACTTTCTGTCGTTCATCAATGCTGCCACCGATGCACTACTCTATACACAGACCCTGTGCAACCTCATGGACGAGGAAGGCCTGGGCTATTGCTATCTGGGTACTACTGTCTATCAGCCCCAGCAGATTATCGATATCCTTCGTCTGCCAAAGCTCGTGATGCCTGTGGCCACGCTGACGGTGGGGTGGCCTGCCGAAGAGCCCGCCTTGTCAGACCGCTTGCCCCTGAAGAGTTTTGTGCATCAGGAGACCTATAATGATTACCTAGGTGTGGACATTGATGAGTATTACCACGAAAAAGAGTCGCTGCCCGAGAACCAGCGCTTTGTGGAACTGAACCATAAAGAGACGCTGGCGCAGATCTTTACCGATATCCGCTACACGCGAAAAGATAACGAGGCCATGTCGGAGGTACTCCTCAACACCCTTCGCCAGCAAGGCTTCCTGCCTTTTAAGATATTGAAAATGTAGAAACGAAAAACGCATCAGGGAAAACCTCTGATGCGTTTCTTTTTATTTCTTCTCTTGCAGGGCCGACCATTTCAACAGCCGCTTGTACTCCTTCTTCGTCAGTCGCATGAACGAGCCGTGCTGTGGGGCAGTCACACCCTCAATATCCACTGGGTCGTGGAAGTTGCGCAGGTTCTCATCGGCCTTGCAGATGCGATAGTGCTTGGGGCGGTCGCTGTATTGGATGTAAGCCACGCGCCAGGTCTTGTCACCAATGAGTTGGAAGGCACTCGAACCCTCGCATTTCTTCTTCCCTTCAAACGATACGTAGTCGTCCTCGATGGGCTCGCCCCAGCCATAGGTCAGATGGTCGCTGGTGGCCGTATAGATGCCAGGCTTGCCGCCTTCTTTCTTAATCAGCATGTGATACTTACCGTCGTCCAGCAGGTTGATGTCGGCATCGATAGTAGCATAGCCCCAGTCAAACAGCAACTTGGGTTGGGTGAGCCGAGTAAAACTCTTGTCGGCATAAGAGTAGTACATGCGGTCGTATTTCTCTTCGGCGCGATTCCACATCGAGTAGTAAATCATATAGCCGCCCTTGTCGCCATTCTCCCACACGTAGTTAGGGTCCCAGAAAATCTGAGGTGCCCACACGCGGTTGATGGTGCTCCAATCCTGATAGACACTCTCGGCCTCGGGGTTCGAGAAGATACTGACGCCCTTGCGATAGTCAAACGACACACTCTCCCAGTGAATCAGGTCCTTGCTTGTCAGCAGGTCGATGCCGTAGTTGTCCCAATCGTTTTGCTTACCTAGCGCCTTGGTCATCGCATTGTTCATATCGGTGGTCACCATCACATAGCCTTTGCCGTTCCACGAACGACAGATATAGGCGTCGCGCTGGCCTCCCTCGATGCGGGCGTGCTCCTTGGCGTTCATGATGGGGTTGCCGCCTAGGATGTCCTCATAGTGATAACCGTCGCGACTCACGGCGAAAGCCGTCCATTGTCCTTTGTCGCTCATGTGGCAGTACAGATATCCATAGTCTCCCTTCTGCATGTTTTGGGCTGTCGTTGGCAGCCAAACCATTGTCAGGGCAGCCAAAGCCGTAAAAAATCTCTTCATAGTAATAATTTTATTTCAATTAAAGTTCTATTACGCGGAAAGCGTACGGTGATAATTTGACAGCACTGTTTGCTGTTTCCCCATTCTTTATTTCTATCTTTTGTTCTTCTGGTTGACCGCAGAATTCCTCGGTCTTGCACCCTGCGGGGATGATCAATCCCTTGATGTCGATTGTCAGTTCAACAGGTAGGGCATTGACAAATTTCAGATATCGCTTCCCTGTTTTCGAGTCGCGGACGAGACTAGCTCCAACGCGATGTCTGAGTTCAGGAGCGATATCGAGTGAAGTACTGATATAACGGTCGCCGCCATACACAGAGAACAATCGCTGCACCTCGTAGGCTGGGGTGGGGCGCACGGAAGTATTCGAAAAATAAATCATGTCGGGATTCCAGTTCGAATGGCCATCCTTGCACAGCATCGGGGCATAACTGGTCATCTCCACCACGTCGCCGTTGCGCTCCACGTCCGTTAGATAGAGCGCCTCGGCCAAGGCTGTTTCTACATTAGGACGCTTTGCTGGCGTTGATGCGGCATATTCGCCAAGATAGACCTTGGGCATTGAACGATCGTAACTATCGTAGTAATTGCGATGATTCATGAACCAGCCCGTTGACTCGTAGTAATGCTCGTCAAGCATGTACTGCAGGTCGGGATGTTTCTTTGCGAAGTCCCAGCCCTCAATATAATCAGCAGAGGGGGTGTGGAAAGGACCTGCAGTACCACATATTTTTATCTCCGGATACTGGGCATGGATGGCCTTGCAGATCATCTCGTAGCGCTCCTCAAACACGGTGCCGATGATGTCCTCGTTGCCAATGCCGATATATTTCAGATTGAAAGGAACTGGATGACCTGCGTCGGCACGCATCTTGGCCCACTTGCTTGTGGCTGGGTCACCGTTCGCCCATTCAATCATATCGAGTAGCTCCTGAATGTAGGCAGCCATTTGGTCCATAGGAATGCCTCCCTGTTGACCACCGATGCCTTGGGCGTTAGCGGTGGAGTTCTGGCAGGGAACACCAGCAGCAAGTACAGGCAGCGGCTCGGCACCGATGTCCTCACAGAACTGGAAATACTCAAAGAATCCCAATCCGCGTGTCTGATGATAGCCCCAGATGTTGAAATCGGGCTTGCGGTCCTGTAGCGGTCCCACGGTATGGTTCCAATGATAGATATTGTCCAGACCCTGTCCGTGACTCATGCATCCGCCGGGGAATCGCATGAACTTAGGTTTCATGGCGGCAATCGTCTCTGCCAGATCATTTCGCAGACCGTTCTTGCGATGCATGAAGGTCTCCTGCGGGAAGAGGCTTATCATGTCGACACCCACATGGGCTGCCTTCTGGGGAATGATGACCAGACGGGCCTTCGTATCGCTCTTCTTGGCGCAGAGCACGGTAGCGTACTGCGTCCAATCAGTGGCAGCAGTCTTCAGTTTGCTGCTAGCCAGCACGGTGCCGTCTTGTCCCACCAGTTGGATGAGAAAGGTCTGCTTCTGTCCACCTGCTAGTACATACATCGAGAAATCATATTTCTGACCCGCTACTACGTTCATGCCGTCCCATCCCTCGTTCCACAGGGTGTCTGGCCAGAGCAATGCATAATGGGGATTATTGGGACTCAGAGGATGCTCAGTAGCAATCTCTATCTTACGGGGTGAGTGCCATGCTGTGGTGGCGCTCCACTCGCGGCGGTCCTTCGGGCTGTATTCGAAGTCGCGGTTCTGTACCATCTCAGCATACAAGCCGCCGTCGGCTGCATAGCTGATGTCCTCGAAGAAGATGCCGATGAGTTTATTACTGATAGTTTTCTCCTCGTTTGTAACGGTCAACGTAGCCGTCACGGGCTGTTTAGGCATCAGAGGGTTCTTGGCGTCTTCGTACATGCGCTCGCTACTCAGTCGTCCATCTTCACGCATCTTTTCGAAATGGGCGGTGATGGTGTTGAGCTCCTCGCAGGCAATCTCGAAGAGACATCCCTCCTGCAGCTTACCCGTAACAGTGGCAGTATCGCGTTTCCATATAGCTTGGTCTATCTGGCTTTTCTCATCTTTACTGAACTGACGGAAGTCGTTCGAGGCCGATGTCCACCGCTTACCGCCATCCTTAGTCTGATAGTAGATGTCGAAGGTGCCGTTGTCGTTGGCAAAGACTACTGGCTTCAGACATGGTGCAGTCGTCATGATGGGATAGTCCTGTGGACGCCAAGTGACCAGGTCGCGACTATAGGCGGCGGCGAAGAGTGGGGCGTGGTCGTTCACCTGGAACACCAGCCGCCATGTGCCGTCCTTGGCCCTTGCCACAGAAGGATGGATCATCTTCTTCTCCGCTCCCCATGTGCCGTAATCCGACGAGCAGAGTTGACCGATTTCCTGCCATCCGTTGTCCGTAGACAGAGCGATGCGCAGACCAGACCGCTCATTTGGGCAATAGATAAATATTTTTTTTGTTTCTTGGGCCACAACAGTCATTGCTACTGTTGTGAAAAAGCTCAATAGCCAGAATCTTGACTTCATAAATATAGGATGCATAAAAATGATTATTCGCTATTTTGGGCAAAGATACGAATTATTTCTCACTTATCAAAATAAATCTTAATACATCGTTCATAATCAAAATAATTTTTGTACCTTTGCAGAACTAACTAATCAATTACGACAAACGACATGAATACTACAAAGACCCTACTGACGGCCCTGTTGCTGACAGTGAGCGTTTGCCCCGCTTTGGCTGGGAAAAAGAAAGCTGTGGTGCAGACACCTCAGGACCCTAACGAGATGGTGGCCTACCTCTTCACCTATTTTAATAGTAACGACCCCAGAGACGAGCAGATTTGCTATGCCCTGAGTGACGATGGCTATAACTACACGCCGCTGAACGACGGCATGCCTGTCATCGAGAGTGATACCATCGCCCTGACTCAGTGTGTGCGCGACCCTCACATCCTGCGTGGCGAGGATGGCAAGACTTTCTATATGGTATGCACCGATATGAAGTCGAGCCTGGGCTGGTCGAGCAACCGTGGCATGGTGCTGCTGAAGAGTACGGACCTCATCAACTGGACGCACTCCACCGTCAACTTCCCCACGCGCTATCCTAAGCAGTGGAAGAACGTCATCCGTGTGTGGGCGCCCGAGACCATCTACGACCACAAGGCTGGCAAGTACATGGTGTTCTATTCGCTGCGCACCAGCGACCACCGTTCTTATGATAAGATCTATTATCAGTATGCCAACAAGGATTTTACGGATCTCGAGGGCGAACCTAAGTGGCTTTTCGATGCCGGCAACGCCACCATCGATGGCGACATCGTCTATAACGAGGCCGACCAACTCTATCATCTCTTCTATAAGCAGGAGTCGGGTAGGGGCATCTATCAGGCTGTGGCCAAGAACCTCACGGACAAATGGCAGATGCTGGATGGCAATGTGGAGCAGACCAAGGAGGCCGTTGAAGGTGTTGGTGTGTGCAAGGCTATTGATGGCAAGTCGTGGATTATTATGTACGACTGCTATGGCAACGGGCACTATCAGTTCTGCAAGTCGGAGGACCTGAAAACCTTCAAGTTTGTTCAGAACACCGAGATGCGTGGCAAGTTCACTCCTCGTCACGGCACCATCATCCCCATCACTCGTGCCGAGAAGGAGCGCCTGCTCAAGGCCTTTGGCAATCACAAGCAGCCCATCCTCAGTGGATTCCATGCCGACCCTGAAGTGCTCTATTCTTCAAAGACGAAGAAGTATTATATCTATAGCACTACCGATGGTACTCCTGGTTGGGGCGGTCACGACTTCAGTGTCTTCTCTTCTACCAACCTCGTTGACTGGAAGGATGAAGGAAAAATGCTCGACGTGAAGGGTGATCAGGTGAAGTGGGCCACTGGCAATGCGTGGGCTCCCTGCATCATCGAGAAAAAGGGCAAGTACTACTTCTATTTCTCAGCTCACAACCCCAAGTCAAACCGCAAGGAGATTGGTGTGGCTGTGAGCGATAGTCCCACTGGTCCCTTTGTGGATAGTGGCGCACCCATCATCACCGATGCGGACCGTCCTAAGGAGGCTCGCGGTGGACAGGCTATCGATGTCGATGTGTTCAAAGATCCTAAGTCGGGCAAGTACTACCTCTATTGGGGTAATGGCTTCATGGCTGGTGCTGAACTCAACGACGATATGCTCTCTGTCAAGAAGGAGACCATCACCCATCTGACTCCTAAGGGCGGCAACCTGCAGACCTGGGCTTTCCGTGAGGGTGCTTATGTGTTCTATCGCAAAGGCACCTACTACTTCATGTGGAGCGTTGATGATACAGGTTCACCCAACTACCACGTTTGTTACGGTACAGCCAAGTCGCCCCTCGGTCCCATCAGCATCGATGAGCAGAACTACATGGTTATCAAGCAGAAACCCGAGGATGGCATCTATGGCACCGCCCACAACTCTGTGCTCCAGATTCCTGGCAAGGATGAGTGGTATATTGTTTATCACCGCATTAACAAGCACTTCGTGAACCACGAGCCGGGCATTCATCGCGAGGTCTGCATCGACAAGATGACGTTCGACAAGCAGGGATGTATCATTCCCGTCACGCCTACGCTCAACGGTCCCGAACCACTTGCTACAAAGAAATAATTCCATTTATTAGCATAAGCCAAAGGACTCTCGAATCACTTCGAGGGTCCTTTTCTTCTTCTTTTTTTGTTTTTTTCTTCAAAACGCCCTACATTGGCCTCAAAGCCTTTGTATATGGGGGGCAGAAGATTTGAGTGTAGAGTGTGGTGCGTTTCAATAAAACTTTTGAAAAAAAAGTGTGCATTTAGATTATATCCACCAATTATTGAAGAAAAAATAGCGGCGCATCCATAAGGGTGCGCCGCTGCTAATTATTTCAAATGTGAATTACTTCGTTTCGGGGGCCTCGCCAATCAGTTCCATGAACTCGTCGAGCTTCGGAGTGATGATGATCTGGGTGCGGCGGTTGCGCTGCTTGCCCAACTCGGTGTCGTTGGACTGCAAGGGGTTGTACTCGCCACGACCGCCAGCGGTGAGGCGCTTAGGATCAACACCATACTTGGTCTGCAGGGTCTGGACAACACTTGATGCACGCAAGCAAGAGAGATCCCAGTTGTTGCGGATGTTCTGCTTTGAGATGGGCACATTGTCGGTGTTACCCTCGATGAGTACGTCGTAGTCCTTGTAGTCGGTGATGATCTTGGCAATCTTCGACAGGGTCTCGGCGGCGCGGTCGTTGATCTCGTATGAACCACTCTTATAGAGCATGTTGTCGGCCAGTGAGATGTAGACAACGCCCTTCAGCACCTGCACATCAACTTCCTTCAACTCCTCCTTAGAGAGTGAGCGGGTGAGGTTGTTGGTCAGCACCATGTTCAGTGAGTCGCTCTTTGACTTTACCTCAACCAGATGACGGATGTACTGGTTTGACTCGTTGATCTGATCCACCAGTT
>Ga0310690_10003889_pt1 | contig 21867 bp, 11 predicted proteins | sample AusTroGonzalo_MG_2_FD_207661 | JGI IMG/M metagenome (GOLD analysis project Ga0310690, IMG submission 207661) | Bovine rumen microbial communities from tropical cattle in Woodstock, Queensland, Australia - Gonzalo_04 (v2) (version 2) | ecosystem: Host-associated > Mammals > Digestive system >... | reverse complement strand
ACAATGCCAAAAAATTCCGAAAATGATTTTCAAATCGAAAAATCGAAATATACTCGTAAGACACTGAATATATATTACTTATAGAGTACATGACAAAAGTTAACGCAACAGTAGTAATTCAACTTTTCATTTCACGCTGCAAAGGTACTGCTTTTTTTTAAAATTGTGCAAGTAAATCACAAAAAAAGTGCCCCGAAGAGCACTTTTCAATTGATAGTTGACAATTGACAGTTGATATTTATCCTAAAATCCGTAAGATTTGTGGGAGTTGGCCAAAAATAGCCCAAAATGATCCAAAAATATCTCCCACAGATTTGACAGATCGAACGGAAGTTGTCTCCCACAGATTTGACGGATCGAACGGATCTTTATAGGTCAACAATTAACTGACAATTCTTTTTCTTTTCAGGGCTGTTATAGCGCCGAAGAGCAATGCCATAAGTATCAAGGGCAAAACGGCATCACCGAGAGGAGTAGGATCACCTTCCGGCGTGGGAGGCGGTGCTTTGCGCGGACCAGCAGCGGCGTATGACGCTCCTGTATATGTGGCGGTTCCATCTGCATTGAGCATAGGTTGGGAGGCATATGTGCTGCCAGAGGTCTGCATCACACTGGTTGATTGAAAAGCGACAGTTGGGGCAGCACTATATGACTGCCCGTTATAGACTTGCGCCTGCAACGGAAGTACGGCGAAAAGGATTCCAACCATCAAGAACATATATCCTGTAAGCTTATTATTCGTTTTCATAACTCTTGTCCTTTCTTCTTTCATTGTTCACCTTTACTTTACCAGACTTCCGTCCACGCCATACATTCTTCCGCTTCGGATGATAAACAGTTTGTCCTCAATCAGCAGCTTGCGCACCGTCGGATTCTCTCCTACTCCCTCAACGCCTGTGGTGATCTTACGTATCGGCGTTGCGCTGACCATAAAGCGTGCCTTTGCGTCATCGGGTTCAGAGGTGAACAGATAGGTGCTCTCATCCGCGATCAGCGTACTCTCCTGCTCTTTGAGGTCATTGAGGTAGAGCGTTTGTTCGCCGTTGTACGAGAACGAGAACGAATATACATTATCAGCAGTACCGGCTTCAAAGCCCACAACCGTTCCTTCCGCTTCGGGGATACAGTTGATCACCATTTGTCCATCCGGGGTGATGGCATATAACTGCGGTGCATCACTCTCGCCGAACATCTTGTGTCCATCCCAGCCGTTCTCGAAGTCCTCAGAGAAATCTTCGCGCATATACAGCCTCAGCTCATCTGCCCATCCTTTGGTGCCTTCCACACGCATCTGTAGCAATTCCATTTCGGCATCGGATGTTTTCGCGCGGCGCGGGGCTTTGTTCGGGATAATAGATGCCGTGCCTGCCACAGCCGGATCATATACTAATTTGCTATAATCCAGCGTTATAGTCGGGTCATCACCCGTTGTATAAACCGAGAATGCCTGCATTGCAGGGATCACATTGTTGCCTGCCGTACCGATGGTGTAAGCCGAGTATTGTCCTGCCAGCGAGCCATAAGTACTAGCTCCGCTATTAGTTTCATAGTCACTCGGGCTTCCCGAATTGAAGATATAGATGGTTGCTTCGGTATTGGTGAAATCAGTTGATTCGAAGGCGGCTATACGGATCGGAGCCATCCAGCTGTTCGCCAACATGTTCTCGGTGTTGCTTGTACCGTGTTTCAATGTCTTGTTGGTTACATCCGTGCTTGCGCAAAGCGTACCGGACATCTCATAGACATGATCTTCTCCGTCTGCCGAGATGACACAATAGCCGTCAAATGCCTTCAATCCTTCGTCGCCGTTCAGGCGCGCCCACACGTTCGTACTAATATTATTATCGCCATCATAGTCCAATTTGTACATCCATGAGTTGTAGAACTGATAGAGCATTGCGGGTTCGTTGCCGAACGGAGTACCTACGTACTGGCTGACGGATGCCGACGAGCCTTTTGTACCGTGCGACTTGGTGTAGAAATTAACCGTTGCTTCGTTCGTTCCATCATGCGAGCCTACTACCAATGCTCCGAGCCCATTCGTCTCATCTGAATTGATAACGAGATCGGTTTCTGCGGTAGCAGTCAAAGTTTCAAGATCGGAGGCATCGGTACATTTCTTCAATGTTTCCTCAATGATCAGTTTTCCTCCTGCTTCAACGGTAAGTTTGCCGGAACAAGTCATTTCATCGCCTCCATCAGGAGTATAACTACCACCCGTTACCACTACTACTTGTCCGACTTGTCTTGTCGAACCGGTTGCAATCGTTACCGGTTTCATGATATATACCGTGGATTTACTATCCGGAAGTTCTCCTTCTTCCCAGTTAGCCGCAGTACCCCAAGCAGATGTCGAAGTCCCAAGGAAATGTCTGTTGTTCTCTACCCACTTTGCATAAAGGGTAGTGTTCGCACTTACTGCATCAGAACTAAAGTCCCATTCATTTGAACATGCCGGTTCTTTATACCATCCATCAAAGGTAAATCCGACTGCCTCCGGTATTTCAAGCGGTTCTGCAATCATACTTCCTGACGGCACATTGGTAATGCTTTCCGGCATATCCGTAGCTGTCTTGCCATTACTATCAAAGGTCACCTTGCTCACTCCACTCAGCGTATAAGCCGTTATAACTAAAATACCATCAAATGCTGTATTCGTATTTATAGTTACATCTCCTGTAAAACCACCTGCTTTTGTAAACTCATAGTAATGAAGATCTGTCTTTGTTCCTGTAGGTGTGTATTCAACTCCTCCTATTGTCATTTTTTGACCACTTGACCCTTCGTACATTCCGTAATATATAATAGAGGTGGCTACTCTATTTCCCAACTTAAGCGTTCTATCTCCCGAAGTAAACTTTAATAATTTGATATAACTATTGGCTTTTGTATCCGTATCTTCAGTTGTTGTATAGTTTGATCCTGTTTGCAAATCAGATGTTTCTATATCATTTGTCAAATAATAATACCCTTTCTTTCCAGGTTCAGAAGTAACTGATATATCTGTTGAATTTGCTATAGTTCCTTCTGTGTTTGTAAAGAATTGCACCGTAGAAGTTCCTGCTCCTTTGACCAAAGCACCTGCACTGATATTAACCGAACCGTAATAATATGTCGTGTAAACCGGTGTACTCCATACGGCATATAATGTTACATCGGCAGTTATTTTAAATTTAGAACCTACCGGATAGAACGTACCTGTTCCATCAGCGGCAGTGTTCCAGCCATTGAATATTTTATCGGTCTTGGTAAGACTTCCTGTATTACCCAATACGGTTACTTCGGCATTGCTTACATAAGCCGTTGCATCGGTCGGAGCATCTCCGGAAGTAGCATCATTATCGTCATAGGTTACATAAATTGCTTCCACTAAATGGGCATAGAGCGTAGGCGCTGCACCTGTGCGACTCCATTTGCCGCTTGTGATATAACCCGACACATTTTCCGATGCGAATGAACCATCTGCATTCAGCACTTTGTCACCATCTGTAGCGCCGGTATAGTAACCGGTAACCGCATAATTGGTTGCCGCAGAGGTAGCACTGAATCCGGATAAACCGGTGGCATTCAGTACTGCCGTAGCAGCGGTATTGTCGCCCGAACCATGATTTGCCATATTGGCATCGAGTGTCACCGCTTGTGTCCATTTGGCGTAATAGGTTACGTCAGAGGCTGGCATTGTCATTGCGCCTGTATGGTTAGTGCCCGAACCGTCATTGGCGGTATTCCAGCCACCAAAAGTGTAATTGCTCAAAGTAGGATCGGTAGGTTTGGTCAATGATGTACCATACGCTGTAGTACCGGTAGTCGGCGTTCCAGCCAAATCACTACCGCCGTTCGTACTCCATGCTAAAGTGTAACTGTTCGCTGTGCGGGTAAAAGTAGCTGTTACCGTTGCATTCTCCGTTACTGTGGCCGGTAGTCCGCTCCAACTACTAAACGCATAGGTATATTCAGCCGTTCCTAATGTGGGAGTTGCGGTCACTGTAGTGCCATTGACGGTAAACGTATTCGAACTGCTGCTTGTCGTTGTGTTCTTCGGAATATCCGTCACCGAGGTAGGACTAACACTTCCGTATTCAGCATCATTCACCGTCACCGTCAAATCATACGTCGGCGCAGCTGTGTTAGCAACTGTAAGTGATTTGAGGAAGGCATTTTCGCTACGTTGCAAACGAAACACTTTGGTTCCATCCAAGCCATCACTCGCCGTTACTACATACCGATATATTGTATCGCCGGTAGCGGTACGTGTCATTTCTTTCTTTTTTACTCCACTATTTGTTAGCAGATTAAGACCTCTCGCTTTTGATGCATCAGCGTTGTATATCTTTGCCGTTATGACAGTTCCTGCTTGCATTCTACCCTCCAAAGTAACGCGTACAGAATCCGCTCCGCCTCCTCCAAATTTAAGACCATCCGAATCATATGAAATTGATTCTTTTCCTTCCGTTGTAGTTTTTAATCCTACTACTTTCATGGTACCACCGGAAGAAGTAGCCACTGTTGCATTGAGAGCTAATGTTCCACTTGTCTCTGTCGGAGCAAAGGAATAAGTATTCTCTGCCCAGAACGGATAGAAAGTTTGAGCTGCATCCGTAGTATAACTTCCACCTAAATCATATGCCTTTGTTCCTCCATCGGATGTAGCCCATCCAATTTGAGTATATCCGGCTCTGGTAAAGGTGCTACTTGAAAGAGTAAATGATTCTCCTTCTGTCTTTGTTCCACCGGATATAGACCCCGTTCCATCTTCACCGGCATCATACGTAATGGCATATTGATGCAAGGTCGTAAATGTATCATCCGTCAATGCTACCCAATCACTCTTATTACTCGCGTCACAAACGGCACGTACCCAAGCGTAATACGTTGTACCGCTTGTTAATCCGGTTACAGCTTTCGACTTACTAGTAGTTGTTGTAGTTGCATCTGTGCCTGATGTTGGCGCAGTACTACTAGTTGAATAATAGATATCGTAACTTTCCGGAGTCTCATCATCCGTAATCGTAAATGTTGCACCCGTAGTTGTGATGCTTCCTACCGTTAGTTCATCCGGATCTGCAGGAGTAGAACAATCTGATTCAATTGTGAAATCTGCTGTAGCCTCTCCTTCACAATAGCCTCCGTTTGCTGCAATAGTAGCCGTAATCGTAGCAGTACCTGCTGCCACTGCTGTGACTTTACCATCCTCATCTACCGTTGCCACATCCTCATCACTACTCTCAAAGGTGACAGAACCACTTCCGGTATTACCTGTTATTGTCGGCGCCGCTGATGAGACATCGCCTACCGTTAATGTTGTACCGCCCGCGCTTGCATACGACAAACTCGGAGTGATTGATGTACATGTAGTCGTCACATTACCATGAATATTTATTGTCTCGCCTAAACGATAGGTAGCTGCCGTACCATATACATAAATCTTCAATGTCACCGTTCCTGTGAAGGCAGTACTTCCATTTCCCTTAACAACTACATGCGTCGGCGTACCGTCTTTTGTTCCAGGACAAGTAATTTCGCCACCTGTAAATGAGTGACTATTCGTATCTGAGATTACCAACTTACCATTTTGATCACTTCCGTTTCCTACCGCTTGAACGACACACCAAGCACTATCCAATGTGAGTTGATAGCCACTCGCAATAGAAAATTGTACATACACATATTTATCTGCATCATAAGAAGCCAGCGCTTCAATCTTTCCCGTCAAACTGGCTTTTGCACCTCCAGTATATGACAAACCACCTGTTCCTTTGAGCGTATCGGCTTCTGCCGTTGTTAAATACAAACTCGTAGAACGGACAGAGTCGGTTACAGGTATTCGTGATTTATTTACATTTACCTCCAAATCATAAGTAACGGTATGTTTACCTGTTACATTCGAACCTACGGTAATATATGCATATTTGGTGATTGCCTCATACGATCCGTTCGCTGCTTGTACGGCTTTCACTTTTGCTTTTCCGGCACGTGTGGCGCTAAACGATGCCGTTGAAACCGTTGCACCTGTTCCTGCTGCATCTTGTACGGAATAAGTAACTGTTCCCGCACTATTACTGCTCCACAGACTACTCAAATCCAATGCTGAACCACCTATAGCATATGTACTGTTGCTGAAACTTGCCGTCGGAGTAGCCAACGTTGTAAACGTACTACTCGTCAATGCTACCCAACTACTCTTATGACTTTCATCACAAACGGCACGCACCCAAGCATAGTAGGTTGTACCGCTTGTCAGACTTGTGACAGTTGGCGTTTGTGTTGTAAGCCCTGTAGCGGTAGGAGTTGTCTCGCCGTCGGGAGTGTCACTACTTGTTGAAGTATAAATATCATAAGATGCCGCATCTGCTGCATCGGTAATGGAAAAAGTTGCTGTCGTTGCCGTTACGGATGATTTAGCAAATGCCGTCGGCGCAGTCGGGGTAGAGCAAGAAGGAGCAGACTCCTCTTCCAAATTACCAATTACATGGAAAGTCGGAGCACAAAGATATTTAGCCGTGCCATCGAATGCTAATCTAGCACGCACATAGAAAGTTCCTTCCAAATTCTGCAAAGCACTTCGAACCGACAATCCCCCCACGTGCATATCGTAATTAGCCGCATCTGCGTTTTTATAATTACTGATTGTAGTTTCTGTTCCTTTGTAAATAGTATCTGTGCCTTGATAGATTATCACCTGCCAAACCATATTTGCGCCGGCAGCTAAACCAAACGATATCGAATCGACTGTAAATTGATATCCATCTGCAATAGTAACCGAAAAACCAATATAATTATTACTCGTACCAAGAGAAGAACCTGTTTTCGCATTCCACTTATAAGCTTGTTGTGAGAAATATGAAGTGGTACCACCATAAAAAAAGGCTTTGTCACCCGTCGAATATTCCGCCAAAGCACCACTCGTGCCGCTATTAAATTGCACCGTTACCGTTGTATGAGTTGGCTGTAAGAGAGTACGGGATGTTGAACCACCAGATGTAGTAGTTATTCCCGTCGTATAACCAACAGTCTGCGTCGTTCCCCACATTTGGCCTACTCCTACGATCAGGAATAGTGCTAAAATTAGATTTTTGAAAATAGATTTTTTCATGATTTATAGTAAAATTTTAAATGATTTCGTGCTGGCGTTTTTACCAAAAAACGGGGCAAAGGTACGAAAAAAAGGGCAGATATGCAAACTGCACTTTGCAAAATGGGCGTTTTTGTACATTTTCCGTCAATTAATCCTCATGCGTGTGAGGTAGGCAAGAAAGACAAAACATTCGTTTGGAAATTAGCATAGTCCGCTGGTATGCAATAAAAGATAGAAAAAAACATACAAAACACTGATAGTTGATAGTTGATAGTTGACAGTTGATAGTTGATATTTCTGTGAGAGTTGCCCCAAATAGCCAAAATGATCCCAAAATATCTCCCACAGATTTGACGGATCGGACGGATTGACGGATGACAAAGTGACAAAGTGACAAAGTTAACAAAGCTATAATATGCTCAGATTCAGCGGCTTATGCAACTTTGTCAACTTTGTCACTTTGTCATTACATTTTTTGTCGAATACCATTCGACCTAACGGACAACGTTATCGTTCTCGCAGCGCGAGAAAAAAAATGCAAAACAGATAGGGCGTGGTTGGGGCGAGATTAGGGGATGGGAGCGGTAACAACTAACGAACAACCAAGGAAGAACCAACGAACAACTAACGGTACCCAGGAGGGGATACCGATTGAAGATTGAAGATTGAAGATTGAAGATTGATGATTGAAGATTGATGATTGAAGATTTATTTTAGGGGACAGAGTTCAATAGCAAAGCCACCGCCGGAGGCGAGATGGAGACGAAGGATGTCGGAAGCGGAGAGGGTGGCACGATCGATGACATAGTCATAGGGATGCGTTTGCCAGTCGGCTTGTTCGCCATCACGATAGATAGTAGCCGCATACGTTCGGTCTTTATCGAGCATCGTGAGCGGAATCGTCACATCACGCGGTTCATCGGCGTTGACGGCACCTATATACCAGTTGTCCGTTCCCCGCTCCTGACGGGAGAAGATACAGAACTCGCCTATTTGTCCGTCAAGCAGAATGGAACGTTCCCAGTCGCAAGGCACGTTCTCGATGAAACGGAAGGCATCGGGATGCTTCATGTAGTTCTCCGGCAAGTCGCATGCCATTTGGAGCGGGCTATAGAAGCAGACGAAGAGTCCGAGTTGGTTAGTGAGTGTGGCATGTACACGTGTGCCGGGCATGACGGGGTTTTCGAAGGCGAAGACACCGGGTGTGAAGTCAACAGGTCCAGCCATAATGCGCGTGAAAGGCAATATGGTGACATGCGCGCAGGGGTTACCTCCGTCGGTACTCCAAGCGTTCCATTCCTGTCCACGTACACCTTCCTGGGTCATAAGGTTCGGGAAAGTACGCTGCCAGCCTGTAGGCATAACGGGTTCATGGTTATCAATCGTAATGTTGTATTTGGCGGCTGTCTCCACTACTTTGCGGTAATGGCGTACGCCGGACTGTCCTTTGTTGAACTGGAGTCCGTCGAGTGTACGGATGATCGGCGAGACATATCCCGTTTTGATGGCATGAATACCGTGCGCCTGATGATAGGCGTAGATATTATCCAAGTCGCGTTCGTAGGCATCGGCTACACCGCCTGTTTCATTATGTCCGACGATCTGCACGCCGAGTTCCTGCGCCAGACGGCTGAGGTATTCCATGTTCCAGTCGGGATAAGGCGTGGTGAAAGAGAAGGATTTCCAGTCTTCCCATCCGATGTTCCATCCTTCCGCGAGCACCGCTTGTATGCCATGCTCGGCGGCAAAACGCATGTAACGTTCCATGTTCGCCGTTGTAGCACCATGTTTGGGTCCCTGCTCCCAAGTCATGGATTTCATGTGCATACCCCACCATATACCGATGAATTTCATCGGTTTGATCCATGAGGTATCTTCGATGCGGCACGGTTCGTTGAGGTTGAGCATGATGCGGCTGGCGGTCATTTCCGGCAAGTTATGCGCGAGGATGACAAAGCGCCAAGGAGAAGCAAAGGGGAGATTTTCGTATGCCTTGACGGGTGTCGGTTGACCATCTTGGAGCCAAGGAGTGAGGAAGAGACGCAGGGCATCGTCCTGCATATAGAGGTTCTGCGCCGGATAGTCGATGAGCGCGGCTTCGTGCACGAACGCGTAGCCGCCGTTCGCGAGTTCGAGTGTAATAGGCGAGCACATGGTGTCTTTTTGGCTCAGCGGCGCTTTGGTCCATATACCTTCGTAGAACTCGGTGCGCCAAGGGATAGACCATGCCTGATGGTCGGCGGAGAAGCGGTATTCGGTTTGTTCATCGAGGATGGTGAGTTGTTTTAACTCCTGCTCGGGGAAGATATATCGGAAAGCGAAGCCGTCGTTGAAGGCACGGAAGGCGATGTCCATACGGATGCCGGAGGTGTGCTGCAGATGAATGATGCTCTCATTATGGTTATCCACTATGAAATGCTCTTCTCCCCATACCGTTTCCCACTGTTCGTTACAGCTGTTCTGATTCGAGCCCAGCAGCCCAAATCCGTCTAAGAGCGATTGCTCTTCACAGAGGAAGCCGAGGTTAGACCATCGGATGACTGTGTCTTCGTCCTGCAGCACGCTATAACGGGGAGTGCCGGTTTCAGAGAGGGCGAAATTGACTTGGATAGCGCCGTTGGGCGAACGGAGGGGTTGCTGAGTGCAAGATAAGAGGTAAAAAGTAAGAGATAAAAGATAAAAAAAGCGCTTCATAGTAGTATTGAATTCTAATTACGGCGACAAAGGTACAACTTTTTTTTGATATATGCAAATTTTTCTGTCGAAAAATGGGTTACAGGTTACAGGTTACGGGTTACGGGAAAGAAAAAAAAAGAAAAAAATGCATGCGCGCTTGCGTATGTGAAAAATTTGTTGTAACTTTGTCGCCGAAATGAAGAGGGGTTATGGGTTACGGGTTACAGGTTACGGGGAATTGAAGATTGAAGAATGAAGATTGAAGATTGAAGAATGAAGATTGAAGAATGAAGATTGAAGAATGAAGATTGAGGATTGAAGATTGAAGATTGAAGATTGAAGATTGAAAATTAGAAAAAGATGGAATATAAGATTAAAGATGTTTTTTCGCCCAAGTTGTTCCAGACGCTGCGGAATTATAGTCGTGCGCAGTTCGGACAAGATGCGTTGGCGGGTATTATCGTCGGTATTGTAGCTATCCCGCTGGCGATCGCATTCGGTATTTCTTCGGGTGTAGGTCCGACGGAAGGCTTGGTGACCGCGATCATAGCGGGTTTGCTGATTTCGCTGTTCGGCGGCAGTAAAGTGCAGATAGGCGGTCCGACAGGTGCGTTCATCGTGATCATCTACGGCATCATCCAGCAATACGGTATCGCGGGTTTGACGATTGCGACCGTGATGGCAGGTATTTTGCTGATTCTAATGGGATTGACACATTTGGGATCGGTGATCAAGTTCGTGCCCTACCCTGTTATTGTGGGTTTCACGGCAGGTATCGCGGTAACGATTTTCAGCACGCAGATGAATGATTTCTTCGGTTTGGGTCTGAGTGATGTGCCGGCGAACTTCATCGACAAATGGATATACTACGCGCAACATTTCGATGTCAACTGGTGGGCGCTGGGTATCGGCGTTTTCTCACTGGCAATATGTATCTGTATGCCTATGCTGACGAAGCGTATTCCGGGTTCGCTGGCTGCGATCATCTTTGCGACGTTCGCGGTATGGTTGCTCAAAGAATATGCGCCGGCATCGTGGGGTGTAGCCAGTTTGCAGACGATCGGTGATCTGTACGAATTGCCTCACGGCATCCCTGCTCCGCATGTGCCGAGCATGGAGTTGGCGGAAGGGGAGTCGTTCTTTACGCTGATTCAGAAGTTGTTCCCTTCGGCGTTCACAATCGCCATGTTAGGTGCGATAGAGTCGCTGCTGTCGGCGATGGTGGCGGATGGTGTGATCGGCGACAAGCACAACTCGAACACGGAGTTGATTGCGCAGGGTGTGGCGAACGTGGTGGTGCCATTCTTCGGCGGTATCCCTGCGACGGGCGCGATAGCACGTACGATGACGAACATCAATAACGGCGGGCGTACGCCTGTAGCGGGCATTATCCATGCGGTAGTGCTGCTGCTGGTGCTGCTGTTCCTCGGTCAGTTGGTGGGCTTGATTCCGATGTCGTGTCTGGCGGCGGTACTGATCATGGTGAGCTATTCGATGTCCGGCTGGCGTACTATTCGCGGACTGATCAAGCACCCGAACCGCGACCTATGGGTATTGCTGATCACGTTCTTCCTGACGGTGATCTTCGACCTGACGGTAGCAATCGAGGTAGGTATCCTGCTGGCGCTGGTACTGTTCCTGATGCGTACGAACGAGCAGACGCATATCCGTACCTGGCATAAGGAGATTGACCCGAACGAGGATACGGATGTACAGGCTAATCTGGAGCACTTGACGATTCCGGACAAAGTGGAGGTATATGAGATTGACGGTCCGTATTTCTTCGGTATCGCGAACCGCTTCGATGAGATCATGATGCATGTGTCCGGTGAGAAATACCCGATTCGTATCATCCGCATGCGTAAGGTGCCGTTCGTGGATTCGACTGCTATGCACAACTTGTCGCAACTGATCCAGCGCTCGCACAACGAGGGCATCACGATCATCCTTTCGGGTGTCAACAACCACGTACACAAACAGTTGCTGAACGGCGGTATCGAGCAGCAGATGAATCCGGATAATATATGTCCGAATATACACGTAGCGCTCAAGCGGGCGGAGGAGCTGTTGGAAATTGAAGATTGAAAATTGAAAATTGAAGATTGAAAATTGAAGATTGAAGATTGAAAATTGAAGATTGAGGTTGTTGCCATATTATTGTTGGTGTCGGAGGCGGTATGGGGGCTGACGATTCCGCAGGGTACACTCTATTTCGACAATAGTCGGACAGGGTATAGCGAGGTATGCTTTGTGTATGGCAGCGATGCAATGCCTATTACGTACTCCCGTGCGATGACGAAAGACGGGAATAAATGGCGTGTGGAGATACCTCAGACGGTAAATAACATGTACCGGTTCACGTTCGTAGGCGGGCATATACAGGAGGGTTTGCATCGTCAGACTTTCAGTAATTTCAAGGACAGTGTCAGTCATGAGGCGGGTTTGAACCGCACCGCTACCTCCGATGCGCAGATGAATGCCGGCGATATCTTCGTCCCGTCCTCCAGCGATAACTGGGCGCAAGGCAGTTGGATGAGTCTGGCTGTATGGGAAGCGTCGCAGGGCGAAGAGGGAAAGAAAGCGATCAGCGGCACGTTACCGGTGGTGTATATCAACACGAACAACGGTCAGGGAGTCTATGACAAAGAGACGCAAGTAGCGATGACGCTGTATATCGACTCGATGAGCACCGATTATCCATCGCTTGGTTCGGCGCAGGCTCCGATCGCCGGCACGATCAAGGGTCGGGGTAACTATACCTGGCGGGATTTTGACAAGAAGCCGTACAAGGTCAAGTTCAACGTCAAGCAAAAGGTGTTAGACATGCCCAACAACCGTCACTGGTGTATGATGGCAGGGACAGACGACAATTTAGGTTTTCTGCGTAATCCGACGGGTTATATGGTGAGCAAAGCGATGAAGCTTCGCTGGACACCCCGTTTCCGCCCTGTAGAATTCGTGCTGAACGGTCAGTATATGGGGCTGTATTTCCTGACGGAGCATGTGCGTATAGCCGGTCATCGTGTGGATATCCACGAGCAAGCGGACAACGAGACGGATTCCGATTCGATCAGCGGAGGCTGGCTGGTGGAGATTGATAATTATTCGTCGGAGAACAATATCACGTTCCATGAGGGTAACGGTCAATACGTGATGGTATCGCTCAAAGAGCCGGAGAAATTATCGAGTGCGCAGAGGCAGTATTTAGAGGAGCAGTTGTACGGGCTGAATGATGCGTTGTACGGCGATGATGCATCGAAGTTGGAAGAGGTATTGGACATCCGCGAAGCCGCCAAGTACTATATCGTGCAAGAGATATTAGAGGACTGCGAGGGTTATCACGGCAGTTGCTTCCTGTACAAAGACCGCGACAGTCTGGGTATAGCGGACAAATGGAAGTTCGGACCGGTATGGGATTTCGGCAACGCGTATAACCGTCATCAGGAGAAATGGGTGTATGTGAACCCTATTTTCGAGCAGTATTGGATCGGTCAGTTAGCATCATGGCCGGTGTTCCAGCAAGCGGTGCAGGAAGAATGGTGGTTGTACTACCATAATCAGAAAGACGCTGTACGTGCGAAGATAGAGAACCTGGCTGTAACCATTGCGCAAGCGGCGAAGAACGATGCGGAGGTATGGCATAACACGCGCGGCTACAACGACAACAGCAACATGACCGGCAAGCTGAATGAATTCCTGTCGCGATACGACTGGCGCATCAACTGGCTGTATTCGATGTGGGGAGAAGGGGTTGAACCATCCGTGCCGCAAGGTATGGAGCAGGGTTCGGATGAACCGACAAGCAAGAAAATACTTCGCAACGGACAGATTTACATCCTCCGTGGCAGACAAGCATATACTCTACAAGGACAACGCGTAGAATATAAATAACTCTTTTTATTAACCATCAAAACAAGATTTAACACTATGGTAAAGAAATTTATTTGCCCGATTTGTGGTTACGTACACGAGGGCGCAGAGGCACCAGAGCGTTGCCCGCAATGCAAACAAATCGTTGAATGGAAAGTGGCTTCCGACGACAAGCTGAACTTCGCATGCGAGCATATTCTGGGCGTAGCGAAAGACGTTACGGATCCGATCATTGCTGAGGGTTTGCGTGCTCACTTCATCGGCGAGTGCACCGAGGTAGGTCAGTACCTGGCTATGGCTCGTCAAGCAGATCGTGAGGGTTATCCTGAGATAGCAGAGGCTTTCCGTCGTTATGCTTTTGAAGAGGCAGATCACGCATCGCGCTTTGCTGAGTTGCTCGGTGAGATCGTTTGGGACACCAAGACGAACCTGGAGAAACGTATGTTGGCTGAGTCCGGTGCATGCGAAGACAAACTGAATATCGCTAAGCGTGCGAAAGCGCTGGATCTCGATCCGATTCACGACACCGTACACGAGATGGCTCGCGACGAGGCTCGTCACGGAAAGGGATTTGAAGGATTGTTTAAGCGTTATTTCTCGAAATAACTCTTAGACCGTTTCACTGACAGACCGTTACACTGACAGACCACTGCGTTGTTAGACCGTTTCACTGTCAGATAATTATACCACCACCGATGACGATGTCGTCTTGATAGAGGACGACGGACTGACCGGGAGTGACACCCCAGATAGGCTCGCTGAATATCAGCGAGCTTATTTGTGATTTGGGATTGATGATTTGTGATTTTACCTCAACGGCTTTCGAGCGGTAACGGACTTTCGCAGTTAATGGCGAAAGGTCGAATGGACGAATGGCAAATGGTTTAAAATGTAGCTCGGTGGTGAACAGGTCTTCGTTGGAGCCGAGAGTGATGCGGTTCGTAGCGGCATCGATATGCGTGACGTAGGCAGGATGACCCAACGCGATGCCGAGGCCTTTGCGCTGGCCGATGGTGTAGTTGACAAATCCTTCGTGATGCCCCAACACTTTTCCTTCGGCATCGATGTACTCGCCCGCGCGTACGCGCTCATTAAAATCGGGTACGTTCGCGCGCAGGAAAGCGCGGTAGTCATCGTTGGGGATAAAGCATATTTCCTGGCTCTCTTTCTTGACCGCCAATTTCTCATAGCCGTGTTGGCGGGCGATTTCGCGCACCTGGTCTTTGGTCAAGTCCCCAAGCGGGAAGATGGTGCGGCGCAGTTGCTCTTCAGTCAACATCCAAAGAAAATACGTCTGGTCCTTGCGTGTATCGGCGGCCGTACGCAGATAGACATGCCCGTCGCGCTCGGCTATGCGGGCATAATGACCGGTAGCGATATAGTCACAGCCGTATTGATCCGCGACGCGCATGAGTTCGCCCCATTTGATGTGACTGTTGCATAGCACGCAGGGGTTCGGCGTACGACCGGACATATACTCATCGATGAAGTTCTGAATGACACAACGGCGGAAAGTATCCCGGAAATCCACTATGTGATGCTCAAAGCCCATCCGCTCGGCGTTATGCTTGGCTTCCATAATCGACTCGATTGAGCAGCAACCTTTCTCTTTCGCTATGCAGGACTCCTTGATGCTGTCGAACGTACGGAAAGTGACACCTACGATCTCGTAGCCTTGCTCCAAAAGGAGCATGGCACTGACGGTGGAGTCTATTCCTCCGGACATTCCAAGAAGTACTCTTTTATTTACCATTTAGTCATTTACGATTTACGATTTATCGGGTCATTTAGCCATTTAACCATTTAGGCTTGCATGTCAACGAGTTTGGTGTAATAGCCGCCGAGGGCGTAGAGGTCATCGTGCGTGCCGCGCTCAACGATCCGTCCTTCGTGCATGACGCAGATGAGATCCGCATGACGGATAGTAGAGAGGCGGTGCGCAACGACGAGTGTTGTGCGTTCGCTCATCAAGTGCTCGAGTGCTTCCTGTACGAGTCGTTCGGATTCGCTATCCAGTGCCGAGGTAGCCTCGTCGAGGATGAGAATCGGCGGGTTTTTGAGGATAGCGCGCGCTATGCTCAGGCGCTGGCGCTGACCACCGGAGAGGCGTGTACCGCGGTCACCGATGACCGTTTGGTAGCCCTCGGGCATTGCAGAAATGAAGTCGTGAGCGTTGGCAATGCGTGCTGCCTGTTCAACCGCTTGAGTCCATGTAAGACCATTCGGAGCGGGTTGAGTGGTGTCCACGCCAAAAGTGATGTTGTTATAGACTGTGTCGTTGAACAGGATGGGTTCCTGGCAGACGATGCCCATCAGTGCACGGAGGTCATGTGTTGTGAACCGGCGTATATCGGTGCCATCGAGCGTGACAGTGCCTGCCTGGGGATCATAGAAACGCGGCACGAGATCCGTGAGCGTGGTTTTACCACTACCCGACTGCCCTACCAACGCAACTGTTTGTCCTTTTTTGACCGTTAGATTTATATCCGTCAACACTTCACGATCCGGCTGATAACCGAAATGCACATGTTGGAAGACGATGTCTTGCTGGAAGTTTGAAGGTTTGAGCGTTTGAGGGTTGGAGGGTTCGATGATGTTCGACTGCGTATTGAGTACCGCATCTATACGCTCGAGCGAAGCCATGCCTCGACGGATACCGTACGCCGCTTTGCTGAGGTCCTTGGAGGGGTTGATGATCGAATAGAAGATGACGAGATAATAAATGAACGTAGCCGCATCGATGGTAGCGTGGTCACTGAGGATGAGCAAGCCTCCGAACCAGAGGATGAGCGCAATGAGGACCGTACCGAGGAATTCGGAGAGCGGGTGCGCGAGGTAATAACGGCGGTTGATGCGGTTGAAGGTAGCACGGGTAGCGTTGATCAAGTTCGCGAAACGAATCCGTAATTTATCCTGCGCGTTGAATCCCTTGACTACGCGTAAGCCGAGCAGTGTCTCGTCGATGGCGGATAGAATCTCCGCATTCTGCTCTTGTCCGTGAGTGGAGGCTCGCTTGAGGGAACGGCCTATACGACCGATGAAGAAGACCGCAACCGGCATCAGCAAGAGCACGAAAAGCGTCAGTTGCCAGGATATGATGAGCAGTGTGACCAGATAGACGAGGATCATAATCGGGTCTTTGAACAGAATATCCAATGCCGACATGATGGATGCTTCTACTTCGTTCACATCATTCGTCATACGCGAGATGACGTCGCCGCGTCGTGCTTCCGTGAAATACCCCATCGGGAGGGAGAGGATCTTGTCGTACAGTTGCTGTCTGAGGTCACGGAGTACGCCGGTTCGGATAGGCACCATGAAATAGTTCGCCAGCCAAGCCGTCAGACATTTGAGTCCGGTCATCAGCACGAGGAAGAGCCCTAACAGCAGCAACACATACCCCGCTCCGTGCTGCGCGATGAGGTCATTGAGCAAGCAATAGAGGTTGGTTCGCAGCGCCGCAATCGTCTCCTGGAGTCCGCTGACTTGCGCTATATCCACACGCTGTACTTCGGCGGCTGTGAGTCCGAAAAGAATCCGTAACACCGGTATGATCGCTGCGAAAGAGAAAAGCGAGAGGATTGTAGAAAGGAGATTGAACAAGATATTCAATCCCATTTGTGCTTTGTACGGCGGCACAAAACGGTGGAGTATATGTATTAATTTACCGTTTACCATTTACGATTTACCATTTAGCTTTTTGCGGCAGTTTTCGCGGACATAAGTGAGTATTTGCCGGTTGAATGACTCTTCCGGTGAGCAGAAGCGCACTTGGATAGGCAGCGCTATGAGGCGTTTGTCCTGCGCTTGGAGGCGGTCGATGAGGTCGGTAGTACGCAGACGCTGCATATCTTTCTCCGTAGTAAGGACGAAATCGAAGTTTCTGGCACGCTCCATAATCGCATCAATATCTTTGGGTCTATACTGATGATGATCGGGATATGCCATCAACTCTGCCTGGGGATAATGCTGTTTCGCGTACTCCAGCATATACTGCGGCTGTGCGATACCTGTCAGCAAGAGGGGTGTGCCCTCCTGCTCCATCGGTGCGTATTCGATGCCCGTGAAATGAAGCAACTGATACGTGGGGAGATGGAGTCTGTTATCCACCACGCGCATTTCGATGGGCTGTATGTTGTCAGGGCACTTGGTGACCACCACCGCATCGGCTTTGAGTGCGCGGCGCGGGAGATCACGCAGGGTGCCCCACGGCAACATATGATCGTCTATATACAGCTTGTTATAAGGCGTGAGGAGGATGGTCAAACCACACCGGATTGCCCGATGCTGCATGGCATCATCCAGCACGACAACATCCAGATTCGGCACTTGGCGTTTCAGTTGCTTCACTCCCCGCACGCGATTTTCGCACACAGCTACCGGTATTTCGGGGAACTTACGGTGCAACTGCATGGCTTCGTCGCCTATCGTAGCGACCGTAGCCCTGTCATCCGCCATGACGAACCCGCGCGTCTTGCGTTTGTACCCGCGCGAGAGTGCCGCAGGATGGTATCCGTTGTCAACGAGGATGCGGATCAAGTACTCCACCATCGGTGTTTTGCCCGTACCGCCCGCCGCCAAGTTACCCACGCAGATCGTGGGCACCTCGACGGGGGAGGAAGGCAATAAGTGCTGCTCATAGAGCGCATGGCGAATGGCAACACCGGTGGTGTATAGCCAGCTTAGCGGAATATAGACGATGTCACGTAACATCGATTTGTGATTTATGCTTTGTTATTGAATTGTTACTTCCGGCATCAACGCCATAATACGCGGTTTGGAGCAGAACTCACGCATTTTCATAATGAGACGCTCTTCGTCTGTCGTATTATCGAAGGATTTGAGTATCTCCTCGATCGGGTCTTTGACTTCCGGATAGTAGGTCAGTTTATAGGTATCCAAACCGGCGAGTTCAACCGCTTTCGCGATTGCGTTGTCGATATTTCCGAGTTCGTCCACGATACCGATCTCCTTTCCCTTGGTGCCAAGCCATACACGGCCTTCACCGATGGACTTGATGTAGCTCTGCTCTACGTGGCGACCTTGTGCGCAACGCGAGGTAAAGAGTTCATAGCCGTTCTCCACCATGGTCTGCATCAAGTGGCGCTCTTCGGGGTTCATACCTTTGTAAATCATATTGGCTTCCAAAGCGGAGTGCTTGTTCGTAGCAATGCCGTCGATGTCCAAACCGATTTTATTACGGAGTTTGGCCACATTAGGCACTGTTCCGAAAATACCGATAGAACCGGTGATTGTGGTGGGTTCAGCGAAGATATAATCTGCGCCGCAGGAGATATAGTATCCACCGGAAGCGGCATAGTCGCCCATCGAAACGACAACAGGAATGCTGTCGGCTTTGATATTCTGGATCGCGTGCCAGATCTGTTCGCTGGCATCTGCCGAACCACCCGGGCTGTTGACGCGAAGCACGAGTGCCTTGATGTCCTTGTTCTTGCGGATTTTCTTGAGGCGCTTTACTACGTCTTTGCCTACTATACCGTCTCCGGAGTCATCGGTGATTTCTCCTTCGAGATAGAGGACAGCCACTTCGTCTTTGGCTTTCGACTCCGGGCGTTTCACTTTTGCGAGTTTGCCGGTAGTGAGCGTGTTATAGTCTTTCGTGCCGGTGTAAACGCGGAGCAGCGAGTCCACATCCTGACAATACATAATGGTATCGACGAGTCCTGCTTCGAGTTGCGCTTCAGGCTGTTGGAGTCCCATGAAACGGTCAGCGAGCGCGTCGAGTTGCTTCGTTGTCAAACCACGGGAAGCGCCTACGGCTTGCTTGTATTCCGACCAGATACCGTCCATGTACTGCTTGGTCTGCAAGCGGTCCGCCTCCGACATAGAAGTACGGAAGAACGGCTCTACCGCGGATTTGAACGTACCGACTTTGAGGATCTGCATCTCAACGCCGATTTTCTCCATTACGCGGGTGTAGTACATTTTCTGTGCGGTCAGACCATTCCAGCTCACTGCACCGGTCGGATCCATACAGATACGGTCAGCCACCGAAGCGATATAGTAGTTCGTCTGACCGTAATTCTTAGCGGTTGCAATGACCCATTTACCGCTTGTTTTGAAATCAACGAGGGCGTCACGGATTGCTTTTGCGCTGGCAGGAGCGAGCGATAACTGCGCGCCATCCAGCCAAATACCCAGGATATTGTCGTCGTTTTTAGCGAGACGGATGTTGCTCAGGATCTGATCCAAGCCTACCGTTTCACCGTTGGAATAGTTGCTGTAGTAAGGAACCGAACCCATCAAGTCAGCAAAGGGGTTATCCTCCTGTGCCTGCTCAACGAGCGTACCTTTGAGTTCCAGACGATAGACGGTGTTGTCTTTGAGTTTCACCTCAGAGGATGAGAACATGTCTCCCATTATCCAACCGAGGATGGCACTACAAATGAAGTACACAGCCAAGAAGATGAGGCAGCCCCCGAGGCAACCTACTCTGCGGCGCGGACGCTCTTGTTCGCGAGCCGTACTTTGTGAAAATAAACTCATACTTTTACAATTTTAATTTTGGTTAATTAGTTATTTAGTTTCAAATTAAACGTCAATCTATGGTATGGCGTAACGCCATATTGCTTGAGTGCGGCATAATGTTCAGCGGTGGGATAGCCTTTGTTGTTCGCCCAGCCGTATTGCGGATATTCGTTGTGGAGGCGGAGCATGTAGTCATCCCGATAGGTCTTGGCGAGCACGCTTGCCGCCGCGATAGACATATACGTTGCGTCTCCATGTACAACCGTGTGTGCCGGTATCTCCAATAATTCGTTTTCAGGCACATAGGGTTTCCATTTGTTGCCATCCACGATGATGTGTTGCGGCCGAACGGTCAGTTTATCCAATGCCCGCTGCATACCTATGATAGAACATTGCAGTATATTCCGTTCGTCAATCTCTTGCGGGCTTACTTCGACGACCGCCCAAGAGAGGGCTTCGCGCTCGATGACCGGTCGCAGGGCATACCGCTGTTTGTCGGTCAGTTGCTTCGAGTCATTGAGCCATGCGAACTCGGGTATCTGCATCACGCGTTGCGGATCGAGAATGACTGCAGCGGCAAACACTGATCCTGCCAGCGGGCCTCTTCCCGCTTCGTCACATCCTGCCTCAATGAGGCCTTCTATCATTTGCGCTTTCAGCATTCTGTTTTCAGTTGTCAGTTGTCAGTTTTCAGATTAGAATGGATAGCCAATTGCAAAATGGAAGGTCATATCGTCTTTCCATCCTAATCCGTTACCCGCTGTACGCCATTGTTTGCCTTCGGCGATACGACTCGGGTCATAGAGTTTGACACCGAAGTCAACGCGGAAGATGAGGATAGAGAGGTCAAAACGAATTCCCGCTCCATAACACCAAGCGATTTCTTTGTAGAAATTCTTGGTGAATACACCTCCCGGCTGTTTCTCGTAATTATCTATCGTCCATATGTTTCCTGCATCGGAGAAGGCCGCCAGTTCCAAGAAACTGAGCACCTTATACCGATATTCGAGGTTCATTTCCAAATGTATATCTCCGACTTGCAGTTCGGAAGCAACCGTTGACGTTTTCGAAGCTCTGAATGTACCGGGTCCGAGTGTTCTTGCCTGCCAGCCGCGCACACCATTGGAGCCTCCTCCGAAATAGCGTTTCTCGAAAGGCAACACGCGCGCGTTGAGGTACGGCACTGCGACACCTAACGCGACATGCCCGACGAGGTGGTGTTTGGGCGAAATGATACCGTGGTACGTGAAGTTGAAATCTCCTTTCGCGTATTGAGCAAAGGGAATTTTCCACAACATATACGAGCCGTTTTCGTCTTGCTGCAAGTGTGCTACTTTGCTGAGCGCATAGAGCGCATTGCCCGCTGTCTCTACACGGAAAGCCATCATGTAGTACGAGCGATCGGGGAAACGCTTGTTGAAGGTGGTATAATTCGCGGTATAACTCCAGTCAACGATCAGATGATCCTCATAACTGGACAGTAAGAGCGACGAGCGATCCACGAATCTGCGTTTGAACTCATCCGACATCCAGGGCACATAGATATAATTGATATCCAGGCAATTGAACTGGTGCGTCCATCTACTGCCGGGTTGATGGTAATAATAACTGAGTGTAGCCGCCGCTATATGGCGCGTGTATTCATCGGGGCGCTGCTGGAAGTTATACGCCAGATTGACCTTCACGTTAGAGGGGAAGAGCAATCCCACATCTGCGCGCGCCTCTATCGCCCTACCTCCGTTTGCGCGCCATTCGTA
>Ga0310690_10003887_pt1 | contig 21874 bp, 23 predicted proteins | sample AusTroGonzalo_MG_2_FD_207661 | JGI IMG/M metagenome (GOLD analysis project Ga0310690, IMG submission 207661) | Bovine rumen microbial communities from tropical cattle in Woodstock, Queensland, Australia - Gonzalo_04 (v2) (version 2) | ecosystem: Host-associated > Mammals > Digestive system >... | reverse complement strand
GCCGACATCCCTTTATGCCGACAGACAGGAGACAATTGTCAATAGTTGCAAAAGGCATTGAAAATACTTTCAATTTATCAACAAAACCACGAAAAAGTGAGATTTCGCCCTTGACTTTTTCATAACAACGGAGCGAATTGTCGAACACGGCCAGTTTTACGAACGGTCTGTCTGTCCAGTAGCTTTGGAAGAGCCAGGAAATCGGCATGCGGGATTCATCCGTGCGGATGAGCGCTCCCGGCCAGCCGCGCGACGGCCAGCTGAAGGACTCTCCGAGATACGAAACCGCAGTCCACTGGAATCCGCCGACAACCGATTTGCTTTCCTCGACAAAGAACCACGGATTCAAGTCGAGATATGTCATGAACGTATTGCCTTCACCGCGGAAATACTGCACCGCCTCCGTTCCGATGATCAAGGCATCGGGATATGCGGCCAGAATCTTGTCGTAGCGGAACTCCTGATAATTTGTCATCAGCACATCCGTGTGTTCCAGGATTCGTCCGATTGCGCGGATTTCGCTTTCACGTTTGTCGTCCGGGCCGGACGGCGGCACGAAGGAATACCAGGCGATCAGGGCGAGTCCAACGGGACGCGTCGGCTCGAATTTCTTTACATAGGCCGAGAACTTCTTCAGCGTGGCGATCATGGGATCGGAGCCCTGGTCGGCGACTTCGTTGCCTACGCTCCAGAGGATAACGCAGGTGTGTTTGCGGTCGCGCGCCAGCCAGTCATGCATGATGCGTTCCCATTCGTTACCCTCGGTTATGTAGGGGTAATTCCACTTGTCCCACACCTCGTCGATCACATAGAACCCCATCTCGTCGCAGAGCCTGTAGAAAACCGGCGGATACGGGTTGTGGCTGCACCGGATCGCGTTGATGCCAAGCGCCTTCATTCCGGCAAGACGGCGTCTCCAGCTCCATTCGGAGGTCGCGGCGCCGATGCCGCCGCCGTCGATGTGCAGGCAGCCGCCCTTCAAAAGCACGTTTTCCCCGTTCACGAAGAGACCTTCCTTCGGACGGAACTCGACTTTGCGGATGCCGGTTTTGCATTGTCTGCGGTCAACGACCTTTCCGTTCACGGACAAGTTCAAGTCGAGGTTGTACAGATTCGGCTTTTCAGCAGTCCAGAGCACAGGCTTCTTCACGTGGAAAACAAGCTTGTTCCCGCCTGGTTTCCCTTCGGCGTTGAGCTTGACTGCGCCCATGCCGAGCGTGCCGGAAAGCACACAGTCCGATTCCCCGACGCCTTCAAGATCGACTGTAACCGCGACCTCGGCTTCGCTCATGTCGCCATTCAGCGTGGAGACAATGTCAATGCCGTACTCGGCAATCCTGGCCTTTCCCGTCTCGATCAGCTTCACGTCGCCGGTGATCCCGGCTCCGCTGTACCAGCGGCTGCTCCAGCCCTTCGAGTTGTCCACGCGGACGGCCAGAACGTTTTTTCCCTGACGAACCAGCTTCGTGATGTCGAAATGGAAGCTCATATAGCCGTACATGTAGCGGCCTGCTTCCTGCCCGTTGACATAGACTTCCGTTCTGTCGAATGCCCGGTCGAAATGAATCTGATACGATTTCTCCGGGTTCACTTCGGCCAACTCGAATTCCTTCCGGTACCACCCGACGCCGTTACGTTCGAAAAAGCCCTGCGACCCCTCGAATCTCGCCTGCGCCGGCTTTTCGATCTGCCAGTCATGCGGAATCGTGACCGTCCGTCCCCCCTCCGGAGTGGCATCGCCTTTGACGGCGGTATTGTCTCCCGCATAGAACGTCCATCCGCTGTAGAGCAGCGTTTCGGTTCGCGGCTTCATGTCTATGATCTTGAGATCGCTTCCGATGACATTGAGAGTGATGCCTGCTACAACAGCTGCAAGCACGGCGGTTGTTTTGTTTTTTTTCATAATGTAATACTGGCCTTTTGTTGGGGATTCGCAGTAAAATTGAAGGACTGATCGTTCGGATGAAGTTTACCGGGGCATGCCGCCTCTCCGCGCCTGCGCCGCTTTGATCTCTTCCTCCGTGAACTTATGCGGTTTGGCGGCGGCGCTTTCCTTTGTGCGCTTCTGTTCGAAGAGCCACTTGTACATTTCGGGGTCGTTGTACGTCGTTTCCCAGCAGTTGTGCTCCACGCCGGGACACTCCTTGTATTTGGCTCTCTTGCTTCCGGCATCCTGGAGCGCCTTGATCATTTCACGGGAAAGAACGGTCGGCACGAGCGTGTCTTTGTCTCCATGATAGATCCAGATGGCCATTTCCTTCAGGACGGGGGCCTGTTTCGGGTCACCGCCGCCGCAGACGGGGACAGCGGCGGCGAAAAGGTCCGGACGACGGCAGATGATATCCCACGTGCCATAGCCGCCCATGGACTGACCGGTGATGTAAACACGGTCCGGGTCGGCGTCGATTTCCTTGATCTTGGCTTCCACGAGGTCGGGGATCAGTCCGGTGCACTTGCTGGGAAGCGGCTGAAGGGCAGCGGCCGCGCCGCCGCGGTGAAGCGGAGCCCAGAGTTCGGACGACGGACACTGGCAGGTCATAAGAAGGACTTTGCGTTTGTTGTCGCGGATATTCTTCACGATCTCGGTCACGGCAAGTCGGTTCTGAGCAAGATTGTCGTCTCCCCGTTCGCCGATGCCGTGCAGGAAGATGAGGATCGCCGGTTTGCCCTTCTCGTCTTTGTTATACAGATGCTGGTTGTAGTTCAGCTTGTCTTCGCCTTTCCTGAAGACCTGCTGCTCCAGCTCAAGGTCCTTTTGAAGTTTCTTCTCACGGGCGAAAGGTTCTGGCCGTTGAGGAGCTGGCCCCTGTGCATAAAGCCCGGTGGTTGCGATGATGCCGAGGCTGATCGCGAGAGTCCTGACGAAAGTTTTCATTCTGTTGTCCTCCATTATGGTATGGTTTATGAAAATTGTTGAACCTTCAATGCATCCGCGAGCGGGAATTTCGTCCCATTCGCCTTCGGGAACTTCCAGTCGACGTTCATGCCCGGCTTTCAGGCGTATCCGGGCTTGATGTCTTTTGCGTGCAGATGCGTGACACGCAGGCAGAAGACAGCGCACAGCATGGCGGCGAACATACGGAAAAAGAAACGGGCGGGGAAGGTCGTGGAAGCAGCGGGCGTCGTTTTCATCGGAAGCCTTTCCTGTTTTGTTCGGGAACAGCCGCGAAGCAAGGGGGCTTCGAGGCAAATCTCCGGCCAGATCAATGAGGATTTAAATTGATTTCCCATAATATAATTTAGGGTTTTACAAAAGTCAAGTTAAGAAACGCAAAAAAAGCGAAAAAAGTTGCTATTATAATAGCATCAGTATGTTATATCATTCGAAATTCATCTGAGAGAAGGTCGCCTCAGTCATTGATCGCCATCCCATCATCGCCGATCGGTTCATTGAGGGTGTCTCTATCCTGGCAGATTCGGCGAATCCAGAGACGGCAACCACAGTTGTTCAGCAAGGGGTAAAAGCGGAGGGATAGCCGGTTTCTCCGTTTCTCCGTGAGCTCATTCTTCCCCGCGCGAGGTCAGGTGAATTATGCGCTGAACAAAGCATAAGTGCATTATTCACTCAAAACCCATTACCGCCAAAAGAAGGGGACTTGGTTTCGCGTCTCGTTGGCATACGCGCCATTTTTTTGAACTTGTTTTCTCTATGACACGTGTCGAGTGAGTCGTGTTTTTAGTGCGTTTATGCGGATGGCTACGCATTTCAGCGCGGGGGAGGACTCGGTCCTCCAAACGGAGAAAACGGAGAAAAGAGGGGGCCATTTTGGTCATTTTCGCGTGATTCTGGCGTTTGCCATGACCGCAAGCGTGGAAACACATGGTTTCACAACGAGCTCAAACGCAGGGGGTCGCAGACGGAGTCGCGGACACAAAAAAAGCACCCGGAGAAAGGGTGCGTAAAATACAATGGTGGAGCAGATGAGACTTGAACTCATGACCAACTTCACCTCGGAAGGAATCTTTGAGGAGAAATGAAAAGGTATACTCACGAGTTTATGCCAAGAAAAGTCGAAAAAACTTTTATGGCGTCCGTTTTATCCCGGTTTTGACCTCGAAAAACGGTCAAAACCGGATTCTCCGTTTCTTTTCGGCAGTTTGGGAAGAAGGTAAGCACCCAACAAGGTGGCTATTGACTCTGCATGACGGGATGATCTCTTTAGACTTTAAGGCATCGAAATGACACCCGCGCGAAAGTTTTTTGACCGTTTTATCGAAAACAGCGCGGGTGTATTATGGATTTTTTGAGGGTAAAACCGATTTTCGGGGCCACGAAAAATGAAAACGGAGAATTGCGCTGTTTTTCAAAACATGGTAGTTCTCATAAAAACAGCGCAGATTTCGGACTTGAGTTCAAAAATGCCAGTTGACTAGCCAACTGGAAAACGGAGAATTTGGGCCGGAAAGGGCTCCAAATGCCGGGAGAATAGTGCGCGGAACGGCTCTCCACGGAGAATCTGCGAGGACGACATTCTTTGCACAACCCTCGAATTGAACGAGATATAGCGAAAGATAAAAAAAGCGCGATTGCGTTGACAACCGCGCGGATATCCAAATAGATGGTCGACTAACCAGAGCCAAATCAGCGCAACTCTTTATGAGGGGAGAAACCACCCACCGGTCATTTTTCTCCGACTTTTTTTCGCGTTACGAAACATTGTCCACTCAAACTTTGTCAGCATAAACGGAGAATAAAACCGCTTTTTTGAACATAAAGGGAGTGAGGTCGTTGTTTCGCATTTGTCGATTTGCGAGCAAATCATCAATAATGGTCGCGGTCATGTCGGAATGTTTTTTTGCTCGTTGCTGCTATTGTCCGGGCAGATTGTTTTTTTTGAAAGAGTTTATATCATCAACTCTTGACATCCGCACTTTTCGTGCTATATTATCTCAAACGGAGATAACTGTCATGACGCAATCGGAAAAGAAACTTGCCTTTGTGTCGTTCTGCATTGAGGAGTACAAGACGCTTCACGGCATGGATGGTCGTTCGGTCGCCGATCTTTTTGAGAAATACGGCGTGACGGACTATCTGCTTGAGCATTACGCCATCCTGCATTCGTTCAGCCGCGAGGCGATTCTGAACGACATTGACCATTTCATGAATGTCAGGAGGAATGAAGCATGAAACTTTATCACGGCGGCCTTGTTGAAATCAAGGTCCCACGCATCATTGTCGGTGACCATATCGGCGACTTCGGCGTGGGGTTTTATACCACGACAAGCATTCAGCAGGCACGGCGTTTCGTGAAAACGAAATGCGACCGCGAACAGAAGACCAGCGGCGTCGTTTCCATCTTCGATGTCCGCGATGACTTCCTTCAATTGCCAGACTTTCGAATTCGTGTTTTCAAAAAGGCGGACGAGGACTGGGCCCGCTTTGTTGAAGCCAACCGCCGGAATCCGAATTATGAACACGACTTCGACCTCATTTTCGGGCCTGTCGCAAATGACCAGGTCTATGCGAGTTTCGCCCTGTACGAAAGCGATCTGATCGACTTCGCTGAGCTGATTAACCGGCTGAAGGTGCGCAAACTGACTGACCAGGTCCTGTTTCACACGGAGAAAGCGCTGTCTCTCCTGAAATACGCAGGAAGCGAGGTGGTTCAATGCCCGCTCAAATAACACAGAAAAACGTTCGTCTGCTGATTCCCGGCAAGGCGGCCGGAGTCGCCGTCCTGATGTCAGAAAAACGATCCATATCGCCCAAGGCGGCGCTTCTGGCGTTTTACCGCTCGAAAACATATCGCGAACTTGAACGCGAATCTTCCAAATACTGGCACTACAGCCCGGAACAGCTTTATGTCGTCGGCGGGCTCTCCCGTCATGCGGTGAAACATGGACCGGGACGAAGTGTTCTTCTCCCGTTCCGGAAAGAGATCCTTTCCCTGTGGCGAAAAAGAAAAAGTGCTCGGGCAATCGCGGATGAACTGACAAAACACGGCATCTATACCACGCCTCAAAACGTGTGGAAGTTCATCAAACGCTGTGACATCGGTTGAACCTGCTCCGACGCAGTTCAGCTTCCCTGTTTGTGGTCCCCAGAACGACGGAGTCCGACCACGCATTCGGCAACTTGGCAGGATTTCATTCGGCAACTTGGCAGGATTCAATTCCCATTCTTCTCCCACTTCGCGATGGCATCAAGGAACCTCGGCACAACGGCATGGAGCTTCACGGGAGCGATGATGCCGGGGATGCCTTCCGCCTCGGCCAGGGATTTAGGCCGGATTGAGGCAAGACCGCGAAGAGCCCGGTCGGTCAGGATCATGTATGGTTCGACATGGTTCCTGTTGGCAAGCTTGTTTCTGAGGTCGCGAAGATGTTCGTAGAGCGGTTGATCGGTCATGGCTTTCTGCGCCTTGGCTCTCGCCGCCTTTGAACTTCCATGTACCTTGAGTTCCGGCAGGGCAAGCCGCAGGGGACCTTTCTCACGAAGGAAACGCTCTCCTTCATCGGAGATTCCGAGACACGGATATTCCGGATTGCTGAAGCACCGTTTTTTTCATTTTCATGTGTGTGTGGGGGGGAAGGGACGATGCCATGGGGTGTTTCCGGGATTCTTTTCCCCAATATTACGCAGGATATCTGTTTTTTTCTATTCCGAACACGCCGTTTCATCCCCATCGACACGAGGAGACAAGCTTTTTTTGAGTTCGGAAAAAACGGAACGAATATGGAAATCCGTAATTCCCGGCTTGATTTCAGCCGCATCCGGGTGTATATTTTGCTGAAATTCGGCAATTTGCCCGCCGTCGAGCTCAAATAAACAGGAAAGGGATACCGCAATGAGAGTTATGGCAATCAATGGAAGTCCACGCAAAAACTGGAACACTGCGAAGATTCTGCAGAGCGCCATGAAAGGCGCGGAGGCCGCCGGAGCGGAAACGGAATTCGTGAACCTTTACGATCTCAGTTTCTGCGGTTGCAAAAGCTGTTTCGCCTGCAAAATCAAAAACTCCAAAACCGGGGGGGTGTGCGCCATCCGCGACGAACTCCGTCCGGTACTGGAACGTGCCCGGGAAGCGGATGTGCTGATACTCGGCACGCCGGTATATTACAGTTATCCCACCGGTGTGATGCGTTCTTTCATGGAGCGCCTCATGTTCCCCGTCGGCACTTACCTCTATGAGAACGGACGGCATGTCACCTTGCGGGACAAGGTCATCCCGACGGCAATGATCTTCACGATGAACTGCCCGGAAAATTATATGAAACAGATCGGCTACCCGCCGATTCTGGAGGAAAATACCAAGGTCATGGCGGACATATTCGGGTACAGCGAAACGCTTTACGTCTGCAATACGTATCAGTTCAACGACTATTCGCGCTACGACTTCAATCTCTTCCGCGAAGAGGATAAGCGCAAATACCGCGACGAACATTTCGCAATTGATCTGCAAAACGCCTATGACCTCGGGCGGCGGCTGACGGAAAAAGCGGGAGCATGACCCATCCCGGTCGCCGTTATCATAACCGCCGGGCGTACCGGTCCGGGTTCCCCGGCGGCGGAATGCGAACTCTGTCAAACAGCTGCGATGACGGCAAAAAACGCGCCGAATGGCAGAACATTTAACAGGAGAAACTCCTTCCATGTACATGATGAAAACAGAGATCCCGTTTACCAGGACGGGAAAGGACAATAAGCTCAAGCTGCACGAGGCGGTCGGAATGATGATGGACTGCTGTCAGTTTCAGGAGTATCAGGAAAAGAAATTCTGCGAGTATCTGCGGACGAACGAAATCGCGATTTTTCTCTTTTCCATTCAAATCGACATTCTGCGCTGGCCGGAATTCCGGGAAAACGTAACGACCGCGGTCAAAATATACGGATGCAAATCCATTTACGGCCTGCGGCGGCTAACCATGCGGGATGAGCGGGGCGCCCTTTGCATGATCGCCAACGCGACCGGCGCTTTTTTCGATCTCCGGCAGGGAAAAGCCTTGAAAATCGACCCGTCGGAATTCGGCATCCAATACGATGAGGCGGAACCGATGGAGTGTCTGCCACGCAAGATTCCGATTCCCCCGGAATCCGGGGAAAAAGGGTCCCCGTTTCCGGTAACGCCTTCGTCACTTGATCCGAACGGTCATCTGACCAGCGCGATGTATTTCGCGATCGCAGGGGATGCGCTGCCGCCGGACTGCCGTTTCAACCGGGTGAGAATGGAATTCAAAAAACAGATCAAATCGGGACATGCCGTCCAGCCGGTGCGATATGATACCGCGGACGGCAGGCATATCGTGGATTTGCTTGATGACGAAGGAACGTCCTGCGCCGTGGCGGAGTTTTCGACCTGGTGGGACGGTAGTGCAGACTGAGGGAGACCACCAACCATGAATGACGTAATCATCGAACGCAACCGCGGTACAATGCGCCGTTTCGAAACCTGCATCAACACAAACGACCTGTCGCTGGGAGAAGAACTGATCTCCTCTTCGGCGGCATTCACAACGCCGGTCTCGCCTGAACCGCTCCATGGGGCGAAAGGATACCTGAGCGTTGTGGAATTCATGCGCAGAAGTTTCCCCGATGTTCAGTGGAAACTTGTGAATATGGTCTCCGACGAAACGACGGTTGCCGTGCAGTGGTTGTGTACCGGAACCTTTTCCGGCGACGCCCCCTTTGCCGGACTTCAGCCGAACGGCAGACAATTCTCGACCACGGTCATGAACTTCTACACGCTTGACGCCGACGGCAAAATCATCGACGATGTCGCCGCAACCGGCATTGCGGGAATCCTGCAGGGCATCGGAGCTTTCCCGCCTGCGAATTGAAATGCCGTTTCCCATATCGAAAACCAGAGGAACGAAACACAAGGCGGATTTGTCCCGCGCGAAACAACCGTCCCCGCTGAAAAAAGAGAAATACTCCCGAATACACAACGCATGAAAAGGAAGTTTTTGCCTATGAAACCGTTTTTTATTGCTCTTGCCGTTATCGCGGTCATATTCGTCTGCATCGTGGTGGCGGGAGCTCTGATGATCAGGAAGAAGGAAGCGCCTCCGATTCCGCTTACCGCCAACCTCCGGGGCAGAATCGCGATTGTCGTCTATTCTCAATCCAAAGTGCGCAATACGGCGGAGGTCGCAGAGTGGATCAGGAAGAACACAGGCGGCGACATGTTTTCCCTCGAAATGGAAACGCCTTATCCGGAGCCGTATTCCGAGACGCTCAAAGCCGCCTCGAAGGATATTTCGGAGGGCAAACATCCCGCTCTTGTTGATGTCCCGGACCTGTCCGGCTACGACATCGTGTTCCTCGGCTCCCCGATCTGGTACGGGACCTATGCGCCGCCTGTGGCAACGTTCCTTGATTCGGACAAACTCGCGGGCAAGGTCGTTGCGCCGTTCTGCACGCACGGCGGCGGAGGCGCGGGACATTTCTTCGCCGACCTCAGGAAGGAATGCCCCGAAGCGCGTATTCTTGACGGGCTTGTCATTCGCGGATCGAACCAAATCGAACGCCGCCTTGGCGTCGGCGTCACCTCCCACCATACCGAAAACGATGTCATAACCTGGCTCAACAGCCTTTTCCCGGCTGGCGGGCCGCAACCGCAAGGAGAACAGAAATGAAGAAAAATCTCGGTATTATCCAGGCAGTGTTTCCCATGCCCGTGCTGATCGTTGCCGCCTACGACGAGCATGGCACCGTTCAGGCGATGAATGCGGCCTGGGGACAGATCTGCAACTCCGACCGCATTGCGCTGTTCATCGATGAAGAACATGCGACCACGCAGGCGCTGCTGAAGACCAAATGCTTCACGGTCTCACTGGCGGACAAGGCGCACATGGACGTTGCCGATTTCCTCGGGATCGCCTCCGGAAACAAGATGCCGGACAAATTCGCCCGCACCGGCTATCATGCCGTCAAATCGGCGGCCATGAATGCTCCCGTCATCGACGAATTCCCTGTGGTGATGGAATGCGAGCTCGCCGAAGTCGTGTCCACGGACAGTTTCTACTGCATTGTCGGCAGGATCGTGAACACGGCCGCGGAAGAACGGGCGCTGGATGAAGCGGGGAAAGTCGATCCGTCCAAACTCGACATCATTGCGTTCGACCAGTTCCGCCACGGCTATTACGCGATGGGCGGACAGGTCGGCAAGGCATGGAACGCGGGCGCGGCCCTGATGAAAAAATAACCTGCGCGTTTTCTGTCCCAACGAGGACACGGAGAATGAAAAGGCTTCTGTTATTCATCACGGCTCTGTTCATGACGGCAGGGTGTTCCTTCCACGGGAATCCGCAGCGGTGGCCGGAATCCCATCCTGTTTCCGGCGCCGCCGCGCTACAGGGGAAAACCGCGTTCGAGACATCTCCGTACTATCCCCGGCTTGATTTCACAACGGGGAAATAACCCCCACTCTGAAGCTGATAAAAAGGTTCCGCACCTGCCAGCAGACCACGGAATACACCTGCGGCGCCGCTTCCCTGCGGATGGTGCTCAATCACTGGGGCATGGCGGACAAAACGGAACGCGCATTGGCGGAGGAACTGGATATCCGTCCGGAGGACAATCCGAAGAACGGCGCTTACGGCTGTTCCGCATCCGCGATAGAAACCGCCCTGAAAAAAAGAGGGATCCCGGTTCTTCCCCGGCAGGATTTCGAAACGCCGGAACGATTTGCGGATTTCGTAAAAAGCCGGCTGGAAGCGGATTGTCCGCTGCTGGTGGAATGGAGCGCATGGGGCGGACACTGGACTGTTATTATCGGATACGACGATATGGGGACTCCGGCCATTTACGACGATGTGCTGATCATGGCGGATCCCTACGACACTTCCGATCATCTTCAGGACGGCTATGCGATCGTCCCGGCGGAACGGTTCTTCTACGGGTGGTTCGATGCGGAGTGCTTTCTCCGGGGATCATGCGTCAGCAGTATCTTGCACCCGTTAAGCCGGATAGAGTGAAGTCTTCAAAATGAGATCATTCTGCTCCTTCTTATTATTTTTCTGAAGATTGTTCCGAACTGATACAATAATATCCGCTGTAAAATCGTTAAAAAAGAAATAGACAGGACTCGGAACTCAACATATTACTCGTTCTATTCCAAACCAAACAGTCATAAAGGAGTTTTTTATGAAACAAATGTTCAACAGGATGTTGTCCGTCGGTTCGGTTGTCGCCGGAACCATGCTTGTCGCCACGATGCTGTCAGCCCAGGCTCCGGGCGGCGCGGCTCCGGGCGGCGCACCTGCAATGGGCGGCGGGTTCCAGATGCCTCCCGGAGGATTCCAGATGCCCGAAGGCGGGTTCCAGATGCCTCCTGGAGGATTCCAGATGCCCGAAGGCGGGTTCCAGATGCCTCCCGGAGGATTCCAGATGCCCGAAGGCGGGTTCCCCGGTTTTGGCGGCGGTCAGGGCGGAATGCCCCCGATGGGCGGCTTCGGCGGCGGTCAGGGCGGGTTCCCGATGATGGGCGGTTTTGGCGGCTTCCCCGGAATGGGCGGCGCTCCCGGCGGACAGCAGCAGGAAGTAAAACCGGACAAGGGCAGTCAGCTCCCGAAGGGATACAACGCCGATGGACCGACCTATGTCAAGGTCGATCTCTGCACGCCTGACAAGAAGTGTCCGGTCTGTTCTCTCTGGGATGCTGCCAAGAAAGAATGGAAAGACATCGAACCGCTGAAAAAGAACGGCAGCGGAAGAAGCATGTTCGGAATGTTCGGCATGGGCGGAGGAAACGGCGTCATGCAGCACAACGGCAAGCCGATCGGAGCCAAGCAGATCGCCGACATCAAATATCTGGCCGACGCCTCCAACGCCCAGTACATGGATGCTTATTTCCCCGAGATCAAGGAAGGCCAGAAGGTCCCGGCCATTCTCTTTATCCACGGCGGAGCCTGGTGGATGGGCAGCGCCCGCGGCAACAACACCTTTTTGGTCGATCAGCTCGTCAAAGCCGGTTACGCCGTCTTTGCCCTCAACTATCGTCTCACCAACGAGGCGCTCTTCCCGCGTCAGATCAACGACGCCAAGGCCGCCGTCCGCTGGATTCGCGCTCATGCGAAGGAACACGGCATTGATGCCGACCACATCGGCACGATCGGCGACTCTTCCGGCGGACACATGGCGGGCATGCTCGGCACCACCAGCAATCTGAAAGGACTCCTGATGGGCGACATCGCCGATAACGCCGAGTATTCCTCCTCCGTTCAGGCGGTTGTCGACCTCTTCGGCCCGATGAATGGTCTCACCGCGGAACAGCAGGGCAGAGATGAAGCCCCGGTAGCAGGCAGACTGCAAATGGGATACGACGGAGAAGGAAGCTTCTACAGCACCTTTGTCGGCGTCACGATCCGCACGGCCCGTGAAACCGATCCCACGCCGGTTCAGCTCGCCGATCCCGGCATGTATGCCCATACGCTTGATCCCAAGACGGCGCCTGGCTTCCTGATCCAGCACGGAACCGTGGATACCACTGTCCCGCTCGGATCCTCCAGAGAATTCGCGGAAACCGTGACCAAATACATCGGCAAGGACAAGGTCAGTTTTGAAATCTTCGAAGGCGCGACGCACGAAAACGAACGTTTCTTCGAAGAAAAGAACTGCAAACACATCATCGAATTTTTCGACAAGTATCTGAAGCCGAAGAAATAATCCCTAACTCAAAACGCAATCAGTTATTCAAAGACCATTTCCTCACGGATTTGGTCTTTTTTTTGCAATCCGGAAAGACGCGGACCTCGAATCTCATTGCCGGTCTACAACAAAAAACGACAACTCAAAACCGCAGCAGCCTGACGATCTGACTTTTTTATGATATTTCGCCATCCTCTCTTGCATTTTCCCGCAAAAGATGATATATCGTCAGAAACGCTATCACTTCAAGGTGTTGAGGCGTCAACTCGGAACCGGCCCCGGCAAGTGATTCCCCCCGAGGACGGTATAATCGGAACCATTGGACCGCACAGAAAATCCTTTTATCAAGCGCGGTTCATTCCGGCAAAACCGGTCAGGCTTTCTTTTTGACGGACTTGCCGAGCCGGTACGCCTGTTCGGGGTATTTCGTGCTCCTGATCGCGCCGACCGGCCAGACGCCGGAGGCAATGACCTGTCCGGCATCCGTCCAGCCGAGATACTTCAGCAGGACCTCGTAATGCGACTTGATCGGTACGGCTTCGGATTCGGCGGTGTTCGCATAGGTCATGAGCAGGACGGTCTGCTTCGGGACATGGATCTTTCCGTTGATCGCGTAGAAGCGGTCGATGACGGCCTTGATCTGGGCGGAGATGCCGAAATAGTACATCGGCGTGGCGAAGACGACCATATCCGCGTCCACGATGTGCTTGCGGACGAACTCGAAATCATCCTTGAAAACGCATGGTCCGTTCATGCCGCAGGAATTGCATCCCGTGCACGGATGCACGTCCTTGAATGCCGCATCGAATCTGACGACCTCGTGTCCGGCTTCCCCGGCGCCTTTCGTGAATGAATCGGCCAGTGTGCTGGAATTGCCGCCCTTGCGCGGACTTCCCGTGATAACCAGAATCTTCATTTTGTTTTTGTCTCCTTTATCGGATTTGGAGTCGTCGGCGAACGATCCCAGCACGCCGCCAAGCGACAGCGCCGCTGTGGTCACCAGCGCGCCTTTGATGAATTGTCTCCGGTCCATACGATCATTTCTCCTCAATTCCGCCTGAATCCATCTTTCTGAAAATGGTGTTCATGTGTGCCGGGTCAAGCGGGTTCATCGTGACCAGACGCAGGGACTTTATCATGTGCGGCGTCCCCTCCTTGTACGTACGGAAGTGAGGCGTGGCAAGATGCGACCGGTAGCCTTCCTCGCCCCGGTAGATTTCCACGATGCGGATGATGCAGGGATCTTCCGCCGCCTGCATCGGGAAAATGCACACGACTCCGTTTTCTTTCGCAACGGATTCCGCGCCGACCGTGCGTGCCGAATCGAGGTACGCATCCAGCCATTCGGGATAGACTTCGATTTCAGCGATACGGACAAGGAGTTCTTCGGCTTCCATCCTGCTTTCTCCTTTTTGTGAGGGTGAGGGTGAGGGTGAGGGTGAGTGGTTGCTGACGCATGAAACACATGCCAGGAGCATGCTTGAAAGAACGAAAAGAACGAATCTGCTCATGATGTCACTTCCCCCCGGCCGCGGCACGGTAGGCGGCATCGTCCACGGGCTCCAGCCATTCGTTGCAAGTGCCCTCTCCCGGAACCTCCACGGCAAGATGCTGGAACCAGCAGTCCGGAGCCGCGCCGTGCCAGTGTTTGACTCCGGCGGGGATATTTACCGTATCGCCCTTGCGGATTCGCTGTGCGGGCTTGCCCCATTCCTGATAATAGCCCTCTCCAGCAGTGACGATGAGGATCTGTCCTCCACCCTTGTCCGCATGATGGATATGCCAGTTGTTCCGGCATCCGGGCTCAAACGTCACGGCAAAAACGCCGACCTGACTGGTGGAGACCGGAGCCAGAAAACTCCGCCCGATGAAATACTGTGCGTAGGCAGTGTTCGGTTCGCCAATGGGAAACACGGACCAGTCAGCGGGAAGCTGTTCGGGTTCAGCGGGACGACACACGCGTGCGACGATTGCCGCGCCCTGTTCATCCGTCACGCTGTTGTTCTTTGCGATTTGGAGATGAGCCTTCATCTGCGGTTCCGTTTCGGGGCGTGCCGCCAGCGCCGCCACCGTCAGAAGTTCGCGGGTGCGCCAGTCCACGTTGTCGCGGGCGAAGATGTCGCCGAAGAGATGGGCTTTCAGATATTCGTCGAGCTGAGGATGGAAATCGAAAAGACCGCCCTTGACGGGAGCGCCGCAGAGCCTGGTCTGATTGGCGGTCCCGAAGTCAATGGATTTCCCCGCGGGAAGCGCGGACGGCTGTTTCCCCTCGGGAACAGGACGATTCGAGGCGGCACGTTCGTTCACCACGTTTTGCAGGGTGGTCGCGGCGTTCAGAGCGCGGGGGAACCCGCAGTAGGCATAAAGCTGTCCGACATACTCCTTCGCCTCGGCGAGCGTAAGTCCAGCATCGAATCCGCGGTTCAGCGCGGAAGCCAGTGTTTTCTGTTCGCCGCGGGCGACGGCGGCTCCGATGTCGACGATGACCTCTTCTTTGACGGTCAGAACACTCATGTTTTTCTCCTGTTTTGGTTCGGGTTCGGCGGCAGGTAGCATAGCTGCCGCGGCAAGCAAGGTGCAAAGGATCAGAGGTTTCATTTTACCGCACCTGTTTGTTTCAGCCATTTGTCAACGGCCTGTTCCGTTGCCGTCGCGTCTTTCTGGGCGGTCGTGCCGCGCAGACTCAGGCCGTTCTGTTCGACCTTCGCGCCGGGAAATGCTGTTCTTTGGGTTCCGACCGGACAGGCGATTCCCCAGTCCATGACATACACGACGCCGTTCTGCCCCAGCATGATGTTTTCCGGCTTGAGGTCACAATGGACGATCCCTCTTCGATGGCAATACTCAATAGCGTCGCAGACCTTGAGGAAGCCTTCCAGCCTTGTTTGAAGGGCCCGCTCGAAACGGCGGGAGGATGTTTTGTTTCTGGCGTTTTTCTCCCGGCACTGTCTCAAGTATTCTTTCAGCGTAATGCCGTTGATCAACTGCATGGCCAGATGCAGACCGTCCTGGCTATCCGTGTCCAAGCTGAAGATCGGAACGATGGCCGGGTGATCCAGCTGGGCATTGAGTTTCGCCTCGGAAATGAATTTTTCGATGCTCCCGGCACGGGCCAGATGTTCTTCTTTCAGGGATTTTATGATGACATCGCGTCCCAGCACGAGGTCTTTCGCCAGAAAGATTCGTCCGAATCCGCCCTCGGCGATCATCTTTCTGATCTGGTAGCGCTTCCCGCTTTTCTCCAGAGTGCGGCGGAATTCCAGCGAGGAATCCGCATTCAGATCGACGGTCTCAATCGTTTTATGTGAGCCCTCAATGACAATATCGCTCCGCAGGGAGCCGGATTTGCTTCCAGTCTCTGTGCCTGACGTGTCACTCATCACCAAAGTGTGTTCTATGTCGCCCTGTTCCGCCATGTCCATGTTCCTCTGTTGCCGTTCATTGTGGGGAGGAGCTGTTCCCGGATTATTTTAAAATACATCTGCTTCGTAAGAAATCAAGAGTCCAATACGGGATGAATACGTACGGATCAGTGTTGCCCTATTCGATGTTGAGTTCGAAACATTACCGCTTTTTTCTTTGATTTGTTCGTAAAGTGGATTTATGTTCCGGTGTGATGTCTGGTTCTTGAACATGCATGGTGGCAGGATTGCAGAGATCCTGAGAATGCGTGTTGAGCAGTTCCTGATAGTAATGCTTTTTATACCGCAGGATATCCATCTGCTCGTTGAGCAACTTCAGTTCGTCTTCCAGTTTCTTTTCCTGTGCGGAAATGATTTCCGCACGGGCCGGGATTGTGGAATCTCCCTGCAAACACATGTTGATATATCGGCGAACCTCCGGGATTGGCAGACCGGTCATGCGAAGACAATGGATAAGCTTCAACCAGGCAAGATTATGGTCGGAGAAAAGGCGCACATTGCCTGGAGACCGATCGACTTCAGGGATGAGTCCGGCATTGTCGTAATAGCGTACCGTGTAGCCGGTGAGTCCGAGCATATCGGCGGCTTCCTTGACGGTATATTGCGGGGTGCGGTCGGTCAGTCCTTCAAACGGATTGGCGGGTTTCTTTGTTTTCATGAATATCTTCCTTTCCGGCGGATTATCCGGGCCTGTTTCCGTTTTTCCGGAAATCCTTTCCATTGTATTCCGGTTATGCGTTTTCATAGACCGAAAAGCCTTGATGCCTGTTTCATCTTTTCCCTCACGGGAACTCCGAACGGGCAGCGTTTTTCACATGCGCCGCAGGCAATACATTCCGATGCATGGTGAGGCAGAAGCCTGTAGTGTTCCCGGACGGTTTCAGGGACTTCGCCATGCGCCAGCGCCAGATTCAGGAACTTGTTCACGTTTGCCACACTGAGTCCCTTCGGACAAGGCGCACAGTGTCCGCAGTACATGCAGTGCCCGGACCAAGTGCATTTTTCCACATTCGAAAGTACGCCCGCATAATCCTTTTCCGCATCGGAAGCGTCACACCACGCCAGCGCCTGACGGATCTCGTCTACCGTTTTGCATCCCGCCATTACCGCGGCGACGGCCGGACGGGAAAGAGCGTAGTCCATCGCCTGAACAGGTGTCAGGGCTTTGCCGAACATCGACAGATCGGCTTTCAGAAGATCGCCTCCGGCAAACACCTTCATCACGTCAATGCCGACACCCTCTCGTGCGCAGAGTTCATACAGAGTTTCGCGATCCGGGTCCAGATTGTGAAAACTGCGTTCATACACTTCGTCCGCCCAGAGCTGTTCCACGTCCTCGTTCGGCGGCTGCATGTCGTAGCACGGATTCACGGAAAACATCAGGACATCGACAAGCCCTGTTTCGACAGCCTTTCTGGCTATGATCGGATTATGGCTGGAAAGCCCGATACAGCCGATTGTGCCGGACTCCTTGAGGCTTTTCACATATTCGATGAATTCACCTTCAAAAATGCGGTGGTAATCCGCCTCCTCGTCGCTGTAATGGATCATTCCGACCTCGATGTGATCGGTCTCCAGGCGATTCAAAAGGTCTTCAAACGATGCTTTTGCTTCGGCGACATCGCGAGTTCGTTCGTATTGGCCATTTTTCCACGCCGAACCGATGTGTCCCTGAATGACGAATCCGTCGCGTCGTCCCCTCAGGGATGTTCCAATTGCGGACCGCACCTTCGGATCGGACGCGTAGATGTCAATGAAGTTGATTCCGTTGTTGATGGCGAAATCCATCATCTCGCGAGCCTGTTGCTCTGTTTTGCCTGTGAAACCTTCGCATCCGAGCGCAACTGCGCCGACTTTGATTCCGGTTCTTCCAAGTTGACGGTATATCATTGCGTAACTCCAGTATCAAATTGTTTTCAGATTGTTGTCGACAGCAATGGTTTGAACTTCGTTCATTACTTGAAATCGGCGGCGATCTGTTTCATGAACGAAGGAATGTCAATCTGCTGCGGGCATTTCTTCTTGCATGCTCCGCAACCGACACAGGCGGAAGCCCGTTCTTTTTCCTTCATGGCGTCGTAGACAAGTTTCGCGTGAAAAAGCGGAAGACCGCCTTTGACCTGATTCAGCAAAGCAAGGTTTCGGGGAATGCTCACGCCGAACGGACAGGGAGAACAGTAACGACACGCCGTGCAGGGAACGGCTCCCGATTTTCTATAGACGGCGAGTGCCTGTGCTATGACCTTGCGCTCCTCGTCCGTAAGCGGCACCATCGGAGAGAATGTCTTGATGTTGTCCTCCATTTGCGCAAGGTCCGACATACCGGAAAGCACCACCTGGATATTGGGAAGAGAAGCGGCGTAGCGAAGTCCCCATGACGCCGTGCCGACCTTCGGATTCGCATCGTCGAATACTTTCTTTGATTCCGGCGTAAGCTTGACGAGCGTACCCCCCTTCAGCGGTTCCATGATGGAAACGGGAATGCCAAGTTTGGTGAGGACTTCATATTGTTCTCCGGAACGGCAAAGCTCCCAGTCCAGGTAGTTCAACTGAATCTGAACAAGTTCCCATGGATACGATTCTGCGATTTCCTTCAGCGTTTCCGGTTCGCCATGGAAAGAAAAACCGATGTGCCGGATTTTTCCCTCTTCCTTCATTTTCTTCATGAACTCAAGCGTCTTGATCTCTTTCGCCTTCTTCCAATGCGCCTCATTCAGCCAATGCAGGAAATAGAAATCGAAGTATCCGGCCTTTGTTCGCTCAAGCTGTTCTTTGAAAAATCGCTCATTGTCCGCCTCGGTGTTCATCATGACGATCGGCATTTTGTCCGTCAGGAAGTAGGAGTCGCGTTTATATTGGCTCAGGATAGCGCCTGCGAATTTTTCACTCTCGCCATCGTGATACATATATGCCGTGTCAAAGTAATTGCACCCGGATTCCATGGCCTTTGCCACCATCTTTTCTCCGAGTGCATAGTCGACCTTCCCGTCTTTCTGGGGCAGCCGCATCATGCCGAAGCCCAGAAGTGGAAGTGTCAAATCCGTCCCCCGGTACGGACGCCGCGTTACCTGTGTTTTTGTACTGTTCGTTTTCGTGTTCATTGTTTCTCCTGTTTCGGTTGCGGAAAAGACTTTTTCCATCGGGGCAAGCGCTGCGATAGTCAGGGCGCTTTTCAGAAAATCACGTCTATTCATGTGGGGCCTCGCCTTAGTGGGTTGATTTCACCGGACAAAGTTTGTCAGTGCGCCAGTTTCTGTACACGGGGGTTGAATGCCTTGTTCCCGTCCTGCCTGAATGCACTTCATGACCCAGATCATGTTTCTCGACAGATTGCGCAATGTCTGAAGTCCTTCGGGATCCTGCGGCACATCATCTTTTTTCAGCGCGTGGAATTCGTTCCAGTAGGTGCTTCCGACCGTGAGCATCTGGGAAATGCCGGCATACTTGTTCAATACGTCGAATGACGCACTTGTTCCAGCACGTCGAGCAACAACAATCGAAGCGACAGGCTTGTGCCGAAACGCGACGTAGAGATCCGAACACATGCTCGAAAAGAATACACGGTCAAGAAAACTTTGGACCCGTCCGCTCGGATGCGCGTAGTAAACAGGTGTGCCGAACACGAAGCCATCAGCTTTTGCCGCCTTTTCCACAAAGCTGTTGACCGCATCATCGTTGAAAACGCAGCGTTTCAGTTCCGCGCATTTCCCGCAGCCGATACAGTCATGCAAGGGCTTGCTGCCTACGCAAACGATTTCTGTCTCCACACCGTTTTCAGCGAAGACTTCCGCCATGACGTCAAGGCCCGCACGGGTCGAACCGTTGGCATTGCCGCTTCCGTTTAACATCAAAACCTTCATCTTTCTCGCTCCTTAAAACGCACCGGTTTTGATATGCGGGACATACGGGACTTCAAGCGCGTTAATCTCATCCTCGTTCAGTTTGATGTCCACGGCGGAAACAGCTTCCTCAACATGCCGCACCGAAGTGACGCCGATGATCGGAGCCGTAATGCCGGGTTTCGAAAGCATCCAGGCAAGCGACTCCTGCGCCATCGTGCGACCGTGCGCGGCGGCAACCTTTTCGAGATTGTCCACCACCACTTTGTCTACGGCGTCGGTCGCACCCCATACCATTGGAGAAACTTCATCGACGGTGTTTCTGGCTGTTTTTGTTCCCCATGGATGGGCACAGCGCCCTCCGGCCAGCGGACTCCATGGCACAATTGCCATCTTGCGGTCACGGCAGAGCGGCAGAATCTCCCGTTCCTCTTCGCGGTAGATCAAATTATACTGAGGTTGAAGAGAAACGAACTTCGTCCAGTTGTGCTGTTCGGCAATCTGCTGCATGCGTTCCAACTGCCAGGCAAAGATCGTGGATGCGCCAATGTAACGTGCCTTGCCACTTTTCACAACGTCGTGCAGGGCTTCCATGATCTCCTCCATCGGCGTATTTGCATCCAGACGGTGAATCTGATACAGGTCGACGTAATCCATGCCGAGGCGTTTTAGACTATGGTCGATTTCAGACATAATGTTTTTGCGGGAAGAACCACCACCGTTGGGCCTGCCCGGACGCATGTCGAAGTGGACTTTCGTCGCCACGACAATCTCATCCCGATCCAGTCCGAACTCGCGTATAAGTTTCCCCGTGATTTCTTCACTGGTTCCCATCTGGTAGACGTTTGCCGTATCGAAATAGTTGATCCCGAGTTCAATCGCCCGCTTGAAAATTGGTTTCGCATCCTCAAAATCGCGTGCCCAGGGGAACACTCCGTTTTCCTTTCCCGGCTTGCCGAAACTCATCATTCCCAGACAAATCCGGGAAACGTCCATTCCCGTGTTTCCGAATTTTACGTACTGCATATCCGTTTCCTTTATTTTTGAGGTTTGAGGTGAATGCCGACGTATCTGTCGCATTGTTTTTAACACTATACACCTTACAGTTACTGTAAGTCAAATGCGTTTTTCCGTTTTTTTTCAAAAAAAAAGACTGGTTGGATCCTACTTTGCAATGGCATTAAGGAACCTCGGCACGACGGTCGCACCCGCAAGAGAAAAGTTTTTCGATTCACGTGTCGTACCCGTCACATCTGTCGACTGGTTTATTCCACATTTTTTAATACCCTGGTCTTTTCACAATGCCCTATTCCCCTGAGGGATAACGCCCGAAATGGAATCATTTGCGACAAAAAGCCGGATAAACCGACAAAAAAAGTCGCAAACCGACTGCTTTTTCACATTTTTTGAGCATGGAAAGCGACAATGAAACCGACAACAGCCCCAGAAAATGCGGTTTCAGCGTTTCTCCAAATATCGCTTCAGAAGAAATGAACAGAAATAGGGAAATGTCGTGATCGTTTCCGTCCGGCCGATGTTGGCATGGGCGAACTTGATGCCCTCCTTAATCTCCGGGTAGTGATCGGATGCAATCAGCGTCCGAAGCGACTTCGAAACTGTGTTTCCGGCCTTGACCTCGACAGGAATCAGGCTGTCCGCAGTCCGTACAAAGAAATCCTCTTCCAGCGTGGATGTTTCTTTTTTGTAGTAGTACAGGTCGTACCCGGCCTTGCTTAATGCCTCAGCCACGAAGTTTTCGTAAAGAGCGCCCTTGTACACGCCAAGATTCTGATTATTCCTCAAATCAGCAGCCGCTTCCTCATCAAGCATCGCGACCAGAAGTCCCGTGTCGGCGAGGTAGAGTTTATATTTCGATTCATCGTAGTTGCCCTTCAGCGGGAGTTCAGGGAAATTCAGGCAATAACAGATGGAGATGACGCCTGCATCCAGGAGCCACTGTACACAGCCGAAATACTCGCGGGAACGCGCCCCTTTTGCCACCTTGCTGAATTGGAATTTCTTGT
>Ga0310690_10003885_pt1 | contig 21876 bp, 15 predicted proteins | sample AusTroGonzalo_MG_2_FD_207661 | JGI IMG/M metagenome (GOLD analysis project Ga0310690, IMG submission 207661) | Bovine rumen microbial communities from tropical cattle in Woodstock, Queensland, Australia - Gonzalo_04 (v2) (version 2) | ecosystem: Host-associated > Mammals > Digestive system >... | reverse complement strand
GGATATGGTATCGCAAAAGACGGGCTACCCCGAAGACATGTTAGATTTAGATTTGGATATGGAAGCCGATCTCGGTATTGACACGGTGAAACAAGCCGAACTCTTTGCCGCTATGCGCGAACATTACAACATTACGGCGCAAGACGGCGTCCAACTCAAAGATTATCCGACGATTCGCCATTGTATTAAATTTGTAATGGAACAAGCGGGCAAAACTCAACCCGCAGAACAAGCAACGCCTGTTGCGGCCCCTGCGCCGGTAACGCCCGCACCCGCCGCGCAACCCGCGCCGGAGCCGGAACCTATAGTATCCGTACCTGCCGCGCAATCGGTGCAAGCGGAAGAAAAACCCGCGGCGACGCCCGTGGTCGCTCCCGCGCCGATAGCCACGTTAGATGAAGCAAGCGTAACCAAAGAAATTGTGGCTATGGTGGCGGAAAAGACGGGTTATCCCGAAGATATGTTGGAACTTGATTTGGATATGGAAGCCGATCTCGGTATTGACACGGTGAAACAAGCCGAACTTTTTGCCGCTATGCGCGAACATTACGGTATTGCGGCGCAAGACGGCGTCCAACTCAAAGATTATCCTACCATTCGCCATTGTATTAACTTTGCCTTAGCCAATGCGGGTGGGAAAACGGCGGTTGCCGCACCGGCGGAACCTGAAACCGTTACTCCCGCGCCCGTAGCGCAACCGGTGCAGCCGGAAGAAAAAAGGGCGGTTACGCCGGTAGCCGAACAACCCGCGCCGGAAATTACTGCGGAAAAACCCGCGGTGCAAGTACCCGCGCAAGAAGTAGTGCCCGCTGCGCAAGAAGTGGCGGAACCTATCGTTGCCCCCGGTGCCGATGCGTTGGAAACCAATCCCACTGCTCCCGCCCAGCAGCGCGTTTCGCTCGCGGAACGTCCGGAACGGGAAGGGTATCAAGGGGAACACTGCCACGAAAAGAAATTGCGCCATGTTCCGCAAGTATTTGAGGCCCCGTTAGCCGAGCGTGAAAACCGGCGTTTGAGCAAAGAGCGCACGATTTTGTTATTTGCCGATAACGCGCAACTTATCAAAGCCTATCAGGAAGAATTTAAGGAATTAGGGGTTAAGTGCCATGTGTTTACCACGCTTAAAACACGCGGTAAAAATACGACCATTATGAATTGGGAATCGTATGAAGAAACCGAAAAAGCACTCAAAGCCTACGAACAGGAAGATCCTAATATCCAAGGTATTGTGTATTTATTGGGTGCGTCTTTACGCAAGTTTGACAAAAAACTCAGCCCGCACAATGAACTGACTAAATACGTCATGCCGCTCTTTATCGCCTTGCGCGTGTTTGAAAAAGGCCTTGCCAACCGCACCGATTCGGATACGTTCTTTGCGGTCAATACGCGTGTGGACGGCACGTTCGGCTATACGACTAAAGAAGAAATCAACCCGATTGTGGGCGCGCTGATGGGGGGAACAACCTGTTTCCGCAAAGACGTGTACGAACGCACGGGGGCTATTTCCAAAATTTTAGATTTTGAGCCGTCCGTTTCCCCGGATGAAATGGCACAAAAAACCATGGACGAAGTGCTTCACGGCGATATGCGCCTGATGATTTGCACCCGCGGCGGTGTGCGCGCGACGCTTTTATCGGTGCCTACGCGCTTAGACCGCAGTGTTAAACATTTTGATCTTGCGGGAAAAACGATTATCTTTACGGGTTCCGGCCGCGGTATCGGGGCTATGCTCTCGCAAAAGATAGCGGCGCAATACCATAGCAAAATTATTGTTTTGGATATTATTGAACTGCAAGAAAAAACCCCGCTTTGGGCCACTATGAACGAAGCGGAACTGGCCGCGCTTAAAAAACAAATGTGGGAAGAATTAAAAGCCGATCCCACCCAAAAAGCAACGCCGGTATTGTTGGAACGTAAATTCGGCAGTGTGAAAGATTCCGTTACGCTCTATAATAACTTGCAGAAATTGCGCGATTTAGGCAGTGAAGTGGAATATTACCATTGTGACGTACTCAATACGTCTATGGTCAAAGAAGTCTGCACCAAAATCAAGACTAAAAACGGCCGCGTGGACGGGCTTATCCACTTTGCGGGGTTGGAACGCTCCAAACTCATCTATGATAAAGATCCGGCGGAATATTACCGCATCTTTGACGTAAAAGCCACGAGTTTCGGCTCTTTCCTCGCCAATAATATCGTGCGCGACGATGGTTTCTTTGCTTTCGCTTCGTCTATTGCCGGCAAATACGGCAATTTGGGCCAAAGCGATTACGCGAGCGCCAACGATTATTTGGCTAAATCGGCCATTTCGCTCGCTAACCAAGGCTACCGCGCGATAAGTATTGCCATGAGTGCTTATAAAAACGTGGGTATGGGGGTACGCGCCGGCGTGGAAACGTTCTTGCGCGCTAACGGCGTAGATTTCGTAGACCCCCAAGACGGTATGCAGATTTTCTTAGATGAAATCGTCTATGGGCAAGTACCCGAAATCATCCTTACGGGTTCTTTAGGGCGTTTGGATTGGGACCACCAATTAAAACAAGAGTGGGACGAAGTTATCCCCGCTAAAGAAGAAACGCCCGGCACGCCCGTAACGCCCGCACCGGTAACGCCGACGGCGGAAAATACCCCCGAAATGCCGGTAACTCCGGCGGTAGCACCTGCTGCCGCGCAACCCAAAAAATTCATTTTACCGGAAGAGTCGCATTTCTTAGGTAAGGTAAATGAATTGGAGCCTAACGCGCAAATTCATGTGGAAAAAGAATTTAATTTGGAGTTGGACCCCTATTTAGCCGATCACGCTATAGAAGGTACGCCTTATGTACCGGGCGTCATGGGTATTGAAACGTTTATGGAAACGGCAACGGCTTTAACGGGTAAAGTTCCGCAAGGGTTGAAAGATGTGCACTTCTATTTGCCGATAAAACTCTTGCGCAATCGCCCGCAGGCCGTGCGCGTAAACGGAATCATGCAAAACGGCGAACCGTATATGGAAATAGAGTCTGATTTCATCAATAGCCAAGGGACTAAGTTGGGTAAAACCCGCTTACACTTTACGGCAAAGGCGTTAACGGATTTTGTTTCCACATGGGGCGAAGTCCGGCAAGCGGCCTTGGCTTATATAGAAGCGCCCTTTACGGTAAGTAAAGAAGAAATTTACGAAAAGTATTTCCACGGACCTTCTTTCCAAGTGTTGGGGGGAATTATCCGCGTAGATGAACAATCCTCTTTGGCCGTTTATCGCACCACGCCGCGCCCGCAATGGTCCGACGGCCCGCGTGCGTTACTGGCTAACCCAATGCTTATTGAAGCGGCATTTCAATGTTGCGGCTTTCAAGATATGACGTGTCTGCGCAAAACGACACTACCCGACGGCATAGCCGAAGTGGCGGTATTGAACCGCAATAATGCACCCAAAGAACTTTTCTTATATGGTGTAAATAAAGGCTTAAGCGCAGATGGTAAAACCTTACACGACGCCTACGTATTTGACGATCAAGGCCAAGTGTGGGTGGAAATACACGGCTATCGTGCTATCGGTCAATAAATGGCGGTGGCACTTAAAGTTGTTGATTTACAATTTCTGCCTCCGAGCGAGGAACTGCTTAGCGGGCGGGAGCAAGCGTTTTTTAATACGCTTAAACTTCCCAAACGCGCGGGCGAGTGGCTCGGGGGCAGATTTGCGTTAAAAACGTTAATTAGTTCACATCTAAATATTACACCCAAACAAGTGGAAGTCTTACCGCAAGAAGATACGGGCAAGCCCGCTTTATGGGTGCTGGGTAAAGAAGAAAAAAACTTGGCCTTTAGCATTACCCACAGCCACGGCTATGCGGTAGCCGGAATTGACCCCGAAAATAAATATCTTGGCATTGATTTGGAAAAAATAGCCCCGCGCATTGACGCGTGGAAAGCGGATTTCTTTCACCCCGGTGAATTGACCGCACAGGGCGACGATTTTTTAACTACGCTGTGGACGCAGAAAGAAGCCGCGGTCAAACTTTTGGGAACGGGCCTTGCGGTAAATAGTTTTGACGTGCGCTGTGTAAACGGGCAAGTGTCTTTTTACGGGCGCGCATTAGAAGTGTATAAGTCGCTCGGCAGTCCGGCGATAGCGCTTTCTTCGCCCGCGTTAATTTCCGGCTTTGCCTTTAGCATAGCGGTAGGAAAATTGTTATAATAAAATAAATTTAGTTAGCGGGGGTATTGTAGCGCGCTTACAAGGCGCATATTAAAATTTTTATCTGTTTTTGGGACCGTAAACACTACGGCTGGCATTAAATAAATGCTTCCACAAGACCAAAAACAGTCGTTTTAGGCACAACATAAATAAGGGTAGCTCCCGTATTTGTATTGTGCCGAGTGTTTGCCACCTGTAAAGGGTGGCAAACCACGGCTGTTATGTTTTGGGTTACTTGTGGAGCCTAAACATAATGGCCGTTTTTATGTTTAGGCCGGTATATCAAGGATATTAACTATGAATAACAAGGCCTTTACATTAATAGAAGTGTTGGTGGTAGTGCTTATTATCGGGATATTAACCTCTATTGCTGTTCCGCAGTACCAAAGGGCGGTACTTAAAAGCCGTTTGAGCCAAGCCATGACCATCGCTGGTATTATCCGCGATGCGGAACACGTTTATTATAGTACGTACAATACTTATACTGCCGATTTAAATGAATTAGACATAACCCCTCTTTCAGGTTGTCAAACAATAAGCAGTATTGTTTTTCCGGGAAGAACAACAGTAACTTACAACTGTGATAGCGGGTGGCAAATTGTATTTATTCACAATGGAGCTGCTCATAATAGCGTGAAAGTTTTTGTTCCGCCCCAGTATGGGTTAGCAGTGGAGTATTATTCGCAAAATGACACCCGTTTATGTTATGTGCCCAGTGCAAAAGAACAATATATAGCCGTTTGTAAGAGCATGGGGGCAACACCATACGGAACTTATAGTGATTATTACCAATTCCCCTAATTCTAAAGTTTTTTCGTTTGCCTTAACTGCGGCTTTATTTGCTAAAATATAATCATAACACGGAGGTGCTATGATTGAACTTTTTGAAGACCCCAGATTAGATAAGCCGTCCAGCGAGCCGGCACCGGAAACGCTGGTCAAATTCCGTCAAATTTCACAAGATGCGCTCAAAGGTGCGGGCGAAGCACGCGTTCAGGCCCAGCACGACAAGGGCAAAATGACCGCCCGCGAGCGCCTTTCTTATTTACTTGATAAAGATAGTTTTTTGGAAATTAAAAGTTTAATGGAAAGTTCCTGCACCGACTTCGGCGTAAAGGATAAACACATTAAAGGCGACGGCGTTATTACCGGTTTCGGCCGTATTAACGGGCGCGAAGTGGCTATTTTTGCGCAAGATTTCACGCAACTCGGCGGCTCGTTAGGCCTTGCCCACGCGCAGAAAATCGCCGCTTTAATGGATCGGGCCATAGATGCCAAAATACCCGTTATCGGGTTGTTTGACTCCGGCGGTGCGCGTATCCAAGAAGGGGTGGACAGCCTTAACGGCTACGGGGAAATTTTCTACCGCAACGTTAAAGCGTCCGGCGTAATTCCGCAAATTTCGCTTATTTTAGGGCCTTGCGCGGGCGGTGCGGCCTATTCGCCGGCACTCACGGACTTTATTTTTATGGTGGAAGGGTTGAGCCATATGTTTATTACCGGCCCGGGGGCCGTCAAAGCCGCCACCGGCGAAGAAGTGGATTTTGATACCTTGGGCGGCAGCCAACCCCATAGCGAAAAAAGCGGCGTGTGCCAGTTTGTGGCCAAGTCCGAGCAGGATTGTTTCCGCCAAGTGCGCGAACTGCTCAGTTTCTTACCCCAAAACAGCGAGCAAAACCCGCCGATAGAAACTACCAGCGATTTGGTCAACCGCAGTGTGCCCGTTTTGGAGCGCATTTGCGAAATGGACCCCAAAAAAGCGTTCCGTATCCACCACGTAATTTGGCGTTTGGCGGATAATTACGGATTTTTTGAAATTCACCAAAATTTTGCCAAAAATATCGTAACGGGTTTTATCCGTTTGGGCGGGCGCGTGGTCGGCGTGGTAGCCAATAACCCCGCGACGCTGGGCGGTGCCTTGGATTGCGACGCAAGTGACAAAGCCGCGCGGTTTATCCGCTTTTTGAACGCTTTTAATATCCCGCTTTTGACGCTCGTGGATACGGGGGGATATTTACCCGGTGTGGCGCAAGAGCACGGCGGCATTATCCGCCACGGGGCAAAACTTTTGTATGCCTATTCCGAAGCGTCTATCCCCAAAGTAACGCTTGTGTTGCGTAAGGCCTACGGCGGAGCCTATATCGCCATGGGTTCCAAATACTTACGCGGGGACTTCAATTTTGCCTTCCCCAGTGCGGAAATTGCCGTTATGGGCCCGCGCGGGGCAGTGGAAATTTTATACTCGCGCGATTTGAAAAAAGAAACCGACGAAGCGAAAAAAGAAGAACTTAAACAAAAAATGACGCAGGAATATTCCGATAAATTCGCCTCGCCTTATCAGGCGTCTTCCAACGGGTCTATTGACGAAGTGATTGAGCCCGCCGAAGCCCGCACCAAGATTATCCGCGCTTTTGAAGTGTTGCGCAACAAGCGCGACCCGAAAAAGAACCCGCACAAGGGGAATATCCCGCTGTAACGGGTTAAACAATCTAGTGCAAAACGGGAATCTTTCGGTTCCCGTTTTTGCGTTATTAGAAATAAATAAGGGCAGAAATTTGGGATTATATCTACATGAGATAGAAATAAGGGGGAGATTGGAGAATCTGTTTTCCAAGTCCCCCATTAAGGGGGTAATTCCCCAATCTCTAAATTTATTGTAGGTAAAAAATGGGGAAAATTCAAGGGTAATAATAAACCTTACTACCTATCAAACCGAGCGCCGAGGTGTTCAAGCAAGTAAGCAACAACGAAGTAGCGTGTTTTTATAAGAAAAACTGCCCCGCACGGGATTTGAACCCATATCACTGGTTCCGAAGACCAGTACTCTATCCAGTTGAGCTAACGGGGCCTATACCCATTTTACTAAAAATCCCCCTTGTACTAAAAATCATTTTGCGTACATATTGAAAAAACTAACCCTTTTTTGCTATAACAATAGTATGAAATCTATAAAAAATCAAACTTCGGCACAGTGCCCCCATGGGTGCGAACCTTTTGACACCGATTATTATTTTTTCATCCGCGCGGATGAAAACCCCGAGTTGAAAGATTCCATTTTGGGCGGTGAACTTAATTTGATGCGTTGCCCGTCGTGCGGAGCGTTTTTCCATTACGAAAAAGAGTTAATCTATTTGGACGCCGCCAACGAACTTTTGGTTTTTATGTTCCCTTTATCACTCAAAGGGAACGAAGCCGAGTTAAAAAAACGTATGGAACAAGATTACCGCGCTCTGAAAGACATTTTGCTTAAAAGTTTGAAAATGGATTATCCGCCCGTTTGCGTTTTCGGGTTGGAAGAATTAAAACATTTATTGGAACATGAGGAGTTGTCCGCCTTGGAATCGGAAGCCGTTGCCGCCGCCTCTGCCGCACAAGGCTTTGAAGTGGCACGCTTAAAGCCGTCCTACGCGCGCGCTCATCATTTCCCATATTACATACCGGCCGCCCCGCATACCACTACACCCAACGACTACGCGCTTGCCGCGGCCAAAGTGCTCAAAAGTGGTTTACACAGCACGCTCCTGCTCAACTTGAAAGACCACATGAGTCAGGAGGAGGCTGTTTTGCCGCTACTTGTATGAACGAGTTAATTGATAAAGCACATTCGGAAATGTTAGCGTCTATCGGCGCTTATGCAAAAAAATTAGGACTCCGCGCATGGGTTGTCGGCGGTGCCGTTCGTGATTTTTATTTACAACGGCCCACCCAAGATATTGATTTGACTTTCAACGGAAATCAAGAATCCGTTGCGGGGTTTTGCGTCAAACACTGGGGGGGAGAAAAACATAAATTTTCCCAATTCGGCACCTTTAATGCGTTGCTTAAAAACGGCATTAAGTTGGATTTAGCACGCTTGCGCGGGGAAACTTACGTCCACGCGGGCGCGTTGCCGCAGGTGCATTTTACGCAAACGATTAAGGAAGATTTATTCCGCCGTGATTTTACCATCAACGCGTGGGCGCTCTCTATTCTGCCGGACTCTTTCGGCAAAAGTTTTGACCCCTACGGCGCACGCAAGGATATTGATAAAAAATTTATCCGCATTTTGCACGATAAAAGTTTCTTAGACGACCCGACGCGTATGTTCCGCGCGGTGCGTTTTGCGGGCCGCTTCGGCTACCGATTAGCCCCTAAAACCGCCCACCTGTTGCGCGAAGCCGTAACGGGGGAATATCCGTTGCTTATTTCGCGCGAACGCTTTTCGCGGGAATTGGTTAAAATCTTGCAAGAGAAAAAAGTAAAAGAAATTTTTAACTTAATGCAAGAATATGATTTGCTGAAATTTGCTTACCCGGGTTTAGCATGGCACGAAAGCCTTTCGCGTACGGAAGATGTGAATATGCGGATAGGATTATTGGTTCTATTTTTAGGGGACAGCGGAGCAAATTTTTTGCGCAGTTTGCGGCTGAGTAAAAACTTATCGCAAGAAATTTTGGGTGCGTGGCACGTGTGGCAAGAAGCGTTGAGCCCGTTGCGCAGAATGACCGATTTTCAAAAGCAACTGCTCTGCACGTTTAACCCCGCTTTGCCGAAATTCGCACTTGAGCATTGTTTTGTAGGCGGTCAGGATTTACGCGATTTGGGGCTATGCGGTAGGCATATTTCCGGCGTACTCAATCAAGTTCGCCGCGCCCAATGGGACGGACAAGTTACTACGCGCGAAGAAGCACTGCAGATGGTTTCGCGCGTGTTATAACTTGCTAAAAGTGTTTTTTCTTACTATACTTAAATTATATTGTTAAGCGAGGAAATTTATGAGTGAAGTTATTTTAACCGAAGAAAATTTTGAACAGGAAGTATTGAAATCGGATAAACCGGTAGTGGTAGATTTTTGGGCGACGTGGTGCGGCCCGTGCAAAATGTTAGCCCCCGTCGTGGAGAGCGTTGCGCAAAAATACGAAGGCAAAGCCAAAGTTTGTAAATTAGATGTGGATCAGGCTATGAATATTGCCGCCAAATATAAGATTTCTTCCGTCCCGACGCTGATTTTCTTTAAGAACGGGGAAAGCATCGCGCAGGCCGTTGGTGTACAATCGGAAGATGCGCTTTGTGCCAAAATAGATGATTTATTAAAGTAATCTTGTTTCCCGTCCGTCAGGACGGGAAATTTCGTTAAGCCCACCTTTTTATGACAACAAATCCCCCACAATTTTTTTTGATAGATGCCCATAATTTTTTGCACCGCAATTACCATGCGTTGCCTAAACTGACCACTTCTACGGGCTTGGAAGTGGCGGCCTTGTATGGTTTTTTGCGGTGGCTGCTTAAAATGTTGCGCGAGAAAAAACCGCTCTACGTAGCCGTGTGTTTTGATTCCGCGGGCGGTTGTGCGCGGCGCAAAACTCTTTGGCCTGCCTATAAGGCCAATCGCGATAAACCCGATGACGCACTCGTGCGTCAGTTGCAGTTAGCGCGCGACATGGTGGAAAAGTTAGGGCTTGCCGTCGTTGCCGAAAGCGGCATAGAAGCCGACGATTTAATGGCATTTTTGGCGCGTGAAGCCGCTAAAGTCAACGTGCCGAGTGCGATAGTTACTTCGGATAAAGATGTTTACCAATTTTTGAACGATTATATCTCTATATGGCCGTCCGGCGGGAAAGACGGCATTAAAGGGCCGGAAGCAGCGCTGGAAAGATTCGGCGTGCAAGCGCCGTTATTGCCCGACTATTTTGCCCTTTTAGGGGACGCGTCGGATAATGTGCCCGGCGTGGCGGGTATCGGCAAAGTGGGCGCGCGCGATTTGGTCAATAAGTTTGGCCATTTGGAAGATATCTTGCGGGCCGCGCATAATGAAGACCCCGCCTTGAGCGTCTCTATGGCTAAGAAAATTTTGGCAGACGAAGGAAACGCGATTTTATCCAAACAATTAGTCGTGCTGGATAAAAATTTGTCTATGCCCTTTGCTCTGCAAAATTACCGCGTACATTTGGCTCCCGCGCAACAATTACAACAACTCTTTGCCGAGTATGAGTTTAAGAATTTGATGGAAATTGTACTGCCGTTACTCCCCGCGCAAACGGACCCGCTTTTTAGCGCACCCGAAACACCCGCATTAAACGAAACGCCCGTGCAAACGTTACCGCTGGGTGAAGTACTCTCTCGCGCAGAAAAGCAAAAGCAATTTTTTATTTACGCCGAAGATGATTTTTTAGCAGTAGGTTTAGATAAACAAACGTGTTCGGTAACTGCACTGAGTGAAGTAACGGCGGAAAATATAACGCAGATCACGCGTTTGTTTGAAAATGATACCATAGAAAAAATCGGTTACGACTTGAAACTGACTTTGCGTATACTGGACATCAATTTACACGGACATTTTTTGAATTGTTTTGACGGAAAAATTGCACATTATTTGTTAAATCCGTCGGCCGATTTAAGTTTCGCGGGAGCGTGTAACACATATTTAGCGGTTACGCTTGCCGAAGAAGATGCGCAAGAAGAACTTGTTTTATGCAATCAACTTATTTGGCAGTTGCGCGATATATTGACCGGTAAATTACAACAAAGCGGGCAATACGAACTCTACCGCAAGTTGGAACTACCGCTTTTAACGGTGCTTAGCGATATGGAGTACCATGGCTTAAAAGTAGACACCGCGTGGTTAAAAGATTTCGGCACGGTGCTTGAGCAAGAAATTGAAAGTTTGCAAGCGGAAATCAACCGCAGTGCCGGACACGAAGTAAATGCCAATTCTACCAAACAACTGGGCACTTTACTTTTTGAAGAAATGAAAATTCCGCCCGTGCGCAAAACCAAAACGGGTTACTCCACCGACGAGAGCGTGCTAGAGGAAATCGCGCAAATTTATCCTATTGCGCGTACGATTTTAGATTTCCGCGCAAGCAGTAAACTTAAATCTACCTACGTGGATAATTTGATTTTAATGGCGGACGAACACCAAAAAGTCCACTCCTATTTGGACCAAACCGGTACGGTAACGGGTCGTTTGTCGTCTTCAAGCCCGAACTTACAAAATATTCCCGTGCGGACCGAAAAGGGACGGCTGTTGCGCAAGGCTTTCTGCGCGGACGGGGGTAATGTACTACTCAGTGTGGACTATTCCCAAATTGATTTGCGCGTGCTTGCCCACGAGAGTGAAGACCCCGTTTTAGTACAAGCATTTTTAGACGGCGGCGATATCCATACCCAAACCGCCGCACAGGTGTTTAATGTCATGCCTATGCTCGTTACGCACGAAATGCGCGCTAGTGCAAAGGCTATAAATTTTGGTATCATTTATGGGCAGGGCCCTATGGGGCTTTCGCAAGCATTGAACATATCTCCGCGTGAAGCCAAAGCATATATAGACCAATATTTCCAAACATATCGTGTCGTACGGGAGTGGATTGATAAAAACGTGGCGCTCGCCCGTAAAAACGGATATGTTAAAACAATGCTCGGCCACGTGCGCTATCTGCCTGAGTTTAATATGGGTGTGGGCGCAATGACCCAGTTTGCCCAGCGCGCCGCTATCAATACCATTGTGCAGGGCGGGTCGGCCGATATTATTAAAAAAGCCATGTTGGACGTTTTCAATGCGTTAAAAAATACGCCGGTAAAAATGGTTATGCAGGTGCATGATGAGTTGATTTTTGAGTTACCCAAAGAACAACTTACAGCGCGCGCCGCACAAATAAAACAACTCATGGAAAATGCCGTTAAATTACGCGTGCCGTTGCTCACTTCCGCTAAGGCGGGGAGTAATTGGTATGAACTGGAAAAACTACCGCTATGACGTTAAAATATCCGCAGAAATGGGTAATCGGCTTGACGGGTGCTATGCTTAGCGGCAAAAGCACCGCACTGAATTTCTTTAAGCAAAACGGCGCGTACGTATTATCGGCCGATAGTATTGTGGCGGGTTTGTACGAACGCCCGGCGGTGCGGGCTAAATTGGTGCGCGAAATGGGAACGGCGGATAAAGAAAAATTGGCCGAAACGGTTTTTAATAACGCGCATAAGCGCGAAAAATTGGAAAATTTATTGCACCCCATGGTGCTTAAAGAAATGCGCCGTCAAATAAAATCGGCCGAAGAAAAACTGATTGTATGCGAAATACCGCTTCTTTTTGAAGCGAAATGGGATAAATACGTAGATATGACGCTGGCCGTTTGCACCGATAAAAAAACATTAGCCGCGCGCTTAAAAGAACGCCGCGTGTCGCGTGCGCAGTATCTGCGCCGTTTGGAAAATCAACTCAGCGAACAGGAAAAATGCAAACGGGCGGACGCGGTATTTTTTCACGCGACCAAAACAGATTTAGGGTTAAAAGTAAAACGCTTCTACCAAGCGTTTGATTTATTAAACAACAGGAGCAACCATGCAAGAAAAAGTAATGCAGGAAAAAAGCGTAAAACCTGCTAAAGAAAAAGCCGCCAAAACGGCTAAAGCAAGCAGTACCAAAACTACTACAAAAACAGCCGCAGTGGCCACACCGGTGCAAGCGCCCATTGAAAAACCGGCGGAAGAAAACGCTACACCGATTACCGCACCAGCGGAAATTATAAAGCCCGCACAAACTCCCGCTCAAAATGAAAAACCGGCAGAATTTGTGCGCCCTATGCGCCCCCCCATGCGTAACAACAATATGCGCCCTATGCAAAAAAACAATTTTCAAGCACAACCGGTGCAACGCACGCCCAACGGCGCTAAACCCATGGACGCGCGCGCGCTCAACAAATTAAGTATGGCAGAACTCACTAAACTGGCCGTCAATTACAATTTGGAAGATATTTCCGGTTTGCGCAAGCAAGAACTTATCGGGCGTATTGTGGCTATTCAGGCCAAGCAAAACGGCTCGGTTTACGGCGGCGGTGTGTTGGAAATTCTGCCAGACGGCTTCGGTTTCTTGCGTTCCGAAGAAAATAACTATCTAGCCGGTGGGGAAGATATTTACGTGTCCCCTTCGCAAATCAAACGCTTCGGTTTGCGCCGCGGGGATACCATTGAAGGGCTTATCCGCCCGCCCAAAGAAGGGGAACGCTTTTTCGCTATGCTCCAAGTGCAAAAAGTGAACGGCATTGATTCCGATAAAATCTACAACCGCCCGCTCTTTGAAAACTTAACCCCGCTCCACCCCGATGAGCGCTTTACGTTAGAGTTGGATAAATCGTCGCTCACCCAGCGCGTGATTGATTTAATTGCCCCTATCGGCAAAGGCCAGCGCGCGTTAATTGTGGCTCCGCCCAAAAGCGGTAAAACCATGATTTTGCAAGCGATTGCGCACTCTATCGCGGAAAACTATAAAGACGCCGTTTTAATGGTGCTCCTTATTGATGAACGCCCCGAAGAAGTTACCGATATGAGCCGCAACGTCAAAGGCGAGGTGGTGGCATCCACTTTTGACGAACCGGCCGACCGCCACGTCCAAGTGGCCGAAATGGTGCTCAATAAAGCCAAACGCTTGGCCGAACAAGGCAAAGATGTGGTCATCTTGCTTGACTCCATTACCCGTTTGGCTCGCGCTTATAATACGGTTGCTCCGTCTTCAGGCCGCGTGCTAACCGGCGGTTTGGAAGCCACCTCTTTGCAAAAGCCTAAACGTTTTTTAGGCGCCGCGCGCAATATTGAAGAAGGCGGATCCTTAACCATTATTGCGACGGCCATGATTGAAACCGGCAGCCGTATGGACGAAGTTATTTTTGAAGAATTCAAAGGCACCGGCAACAGCGAGTTATGCTTGGATAGAAAACTTTCCGAGCGGCGCATTTTCCCCGCGGTGGATATCAACCGCAGTTCCACCCGTAAGGAAAATCTGCTTTTAACGGAAGACGAACTCAATAAGGTGTGGATCTTGCGCAAAGTGCTTGCGCCCTTGAGTTCCGTGGACGCGATGACGCTGCTTTTGGAAAAATTGTCTGCTTCCAAATCTAATAAAGATTTCTTTAAGCAGATGGAAATTAACGCATTTTAAGCATATTATTTGGCAAATAAATGCAAATATGGTACAATAAACTATAAGATTTTGAAAGGAAGATACTACAATGAAAGAAAAAATACATCCGCATTATGACTTCGTAGAAGCGGTTTGCGCTTGCGGCAATAAATTTATGACCCGCTCTACGGTTAAAACCTTAAAGTTGGACATTTGCTCCGCTTGTCACCCTTTCTTTACCGGTAAACAAAAATTGTTGGATACCGAAGGTATGGTAGAGAAATTTAATAAACGTTTTGCAAAAACCGAAGGTAAAACTTTGGTACGCAAACCCAAAACCGAAGTAAAAGCCAAGGCTAAACTTAAAAAGCCGGTTGTCGCTAAAAAAGCAGCCGCTAAAAAAGTAACCAAGAAAGCAGCCGCTAAACCTGCCGAAAAAGCCGAAGCCAAATAGATACTTTTTTAAGTAAGAGCAGACAACCGCAAGGAAGTCTGCTCTTTTCTTTTATTATAAAATAGGATTTCAATATGGATACGTCGCAATATGTACAAGAATTTAACCGATTGGAACAAGAACTCGCTTCGGGCAATTTGTCCGCGCAAGACCTGACCGAAAAAGCCAAACGCCACGCGTTTCTAAAACCCATTATTGAGAAAGAACGCGAAATTGCTGCCGCCGAAAAAGCCATCGCGGATGACCGCGCCATGATTGAAGCGGGTGAAGACAAAGAACTGGTCAAAATGGCGGCAGACGAACTTGCCGAGCTCGAAGAAAAACTGCCCGCCTTGCAAAAAGAATTGCGCATTTTGGTTATTCCGCCCGACCCCAACGATTCTAAAAACATTTATTTGGAAATTCGCCCGGGTGCCGGTGGGGACGAATCGGCGTTATTTGCAGCCGAACTCTTGCGCGTATATCAGCATTTTGCGCAGACCAAAGGTTGGAGTACCGAAATTTTGGAATTTACTCCGACCGGATTAAAAGGGTGCAAATATGTGAGTATGTTTATTAAGGGTAACGGCGCGTATTCGTGGTTGCGCACCGAAGCCGGCACTCACCGCGTGCAACGCGTGCCAGATACCGAAACGTCCGGACGCGTGCATACTTCCACCGTTACCGTGGCGATTATGCCAGAAGCCGAAGAAATTGATATTGAAATCCGCCCCGAAGATTTGGAATTGGAAACTTCCCGCGCGGGCGGCCACGGCGGGCAGAACGTCAACAAAGTAGAAACCGCCGTTCGCATTTTACACAAACCGACGGGAATTGTCGTTTCGTGCCGTGAAGAACGTCACCAAGGCGCCAACCGCGAAAAAGCACTCGCTATGTTGCGCGCGAAACTTTACCAGATTGAAGAAGAAAAACGCAACAAAGAAATCTACGACGAACGCAAAAGCCAAGTGGGCACCGGCGACCGCTCGGAAAAAATACGCACTTACAATTTCCCGCAGAGCCGCGTGACCGACCACCGTACCGACAAATCATATTATAATTTGTTGGAAATTATGGAAGGCAACATTGATCCCATTTTAGAAGATTTGCGTGCGTTTCGTGTAGAGCAAAAACTCAAAAATCTGCAAATCTAATCTTATGACCGTAAGCCAACTCTTAACGCAAGCCAATGCGCGTTTAGTAGCGGCCGGCAGTGATGAACCGCAGGCCAACGCGCAGTGGCTCTTGGCTCATGTGCTGGGCGTTACGCGTACATGGTTGTTGGCAAACGGTGATTACGAACTTTCCCCCAAAGAAGAAACCCTTTTTAACGCCTGTCTTGCACGCAAAGAGCAAGGCGAGCCCTTGGCCTATATTACGGGCGTGCAACCTTTTTGCGGGTTGGATATTTTCGTCAATAAAGATGTTTTAATTCCGCGCCCCGAAACGGAAGATTTAGCGGAAAAAACGGCCGCGCTTTTTGATAAAAAAGGCCGTTACACTTTTTTGGATATGTGTACGGGCAGCGGCTGTATTGCCGTAGCGCTCGCGGTCAAATTTCCCAACGCGCGCGTACTGGCGGCGGATATTTCGCCAAATGCGTTGCGCGTAGCGGCGCAAAATGTGCACCAGCATAAACTTCAGGAGCGCGTGCAACTTCTGCAAAGTGACCTGTGGGAAAATGTGACGGGCACGTTTGATTTAATTATTTCCAATCCGCCCTATATCCCAAGCGCGGATTTAGTCGGCTTAACGCGCGAAGTCAAGCACGAGCCTACGCTTGCGTTAGACGGCGGAGCAGACGGTTTTGACGTTACGCGCGCGCTATGCATAGTGGCGGATAATTACTTAAATAAGGGGGGGTGGCTTGCTTTGGAACTCAACGACGGGCAACCTTGGCCCTTATCGCGCGGGCTCGCGGAAATCGGGTGGCGCGCGGAAGTAAAAAAAGATATATTTAACGTAGAGCGTTTTGTGTTCGCGCAGAAAAACTAATCAAGGAGTTTTATTATGGACAGATTTAGAATTAACGGCGGTAAAAAATTGCATGGCATTGTGCACGTGAGCGGCAGTAAAAATGCCGCACTTCCCATTTTGGTAGCCACCTTGCTCACCGACGAGCCGTGTGTGCTCCGCCGCGTGCCTAACTTGCGCGACGTGCGCACCACGCTTAAAATTCTGGAATATTTAGGCAAAAAAGTCATCTACGAAAACAACACCGCCACCATTACCGCAAACGGCACCCTAAAAAACGATTTGCCTTATGAACTCGTCAAACAAATGCGTGCGAGTTTTTGGGTGGCGGGGCCGCTTTTATCGCGTTTTTTGAAAGCGGAAATTCCGCTCCCCGGCGGTTGTGCTATCGGCGTGCGTCCGGTGGATATCCACTTAAAAGGGTTTGAAAAATTAGGGGCCGTCTGCGAAATCAAAGGCGGCAACGTGTTAATTCATGCTCAAAAATTAAACCCCGCACAAATTATTTTGCGTTTCCCCAGTGTGGGTGCTACGCAGAATTTACTGATGTGTGCGTGTTTGATTGAGGGCGAAACGACACTTGAAAACGTGGCCAAAGAGCCCGAAATTGACGACGTGATTTGCTTTCTTAAAAAGATGGGCGCGGACATCCGCACCGACGATAAAGGCCGTTTGATTGTCCGCGGGCAGAAAAGTCTGCACGGGGCCGAACATACCGTGGTGGCCGACCGCATTGAAAGCGGCTCGTTTATGTTAGCGGCGGCGGCGACGCGCGGCGACGTGAAAATTGCCAACTGCGTACCCGAACATAACGCGATTTTAATTAACGATTTGCGTGACGCTGGCTTTACGGTAGAGGTGGAAAATACGGCAGTCCGTGTGCGCGCGTATGAAGGAGATATTAAACCGGTTGATGTACGCACCGCGCCTTACCCGGGGTTTGCCACTGACTTACAGGCTCCGTGGATGACGCTGATGACGTTGTGCAACGGCACGGCGGAAGTCAACGAAGATATTTTTGAAAACCGCTTTATGCACGCGCCCGAACTGGTGCGTATGGGAGCCAAAATTTCTACTGAAAAAAGTATCGCGCGCATTACGGGGGTAAAAGAATTGTCCGCCGCCCATGTGCAATCCTCTGATCTGCGCGGCGGGTTTGCGCTCGTCATGGCGGGGTTGTGCGCACAAGGCGAAACGGAAGTGGAACGCGTGTACCACATTGACCGCGGTTACGAAAATTTAGAGCAAAAATTAACCGCGCTCGGTGCCGATATTGTCCGTTTCAACCCTGATAAAAATGACTTTTAACGCGTGTTTTTCCGCGCTGTGCGCGCGCCGAAAAGGGCTCGGCTTTGAGCATTTCAAAAAATTTTCGGCGCGGCTCAATAATCCGCAAAATAACTATAAAATTATTCACGTAGCCGGCACCAACGGCAAAGGATCCGTTGCGTACTTGCTTGCCAAAGCCTTACAGGAAAACGGGCACAAAACCGGGCTTTTTATATCACCGCATGTTATTGCTCCCACCGAGCGCATACAAATAAACGGCAAACCTATCTCTAAAAAAACATTTTTGCGTTTGCTGGAAGAAATTGATGCACTGGCCCCCGAACCACTTAATTTTTTTGAAATGCTTACCGCCGTCGCACTAGTGTATTTTGCGCGTAAAAAAGTGCAGTACGCGGTGTTGGAAACCGGACTTGGCGGACGGATAGACCCCACCAATATTTGCGCGCCCGTTTTAAGCGTGATTACATCCGTCGGGCTGGACCATACGGATTTATTGGGCAGTACGCTCGCGCAAATCGCGCACGAAAAAGCGGGGATTATTAAACCAAATACTCCTGTTGTGTGCGGCTCTTTGCCCGCCGTGGCTAAGCGCGAAATTGTGCGCGCCACCCGTGCAGAAAACGCACCGCTTTATGTGGCACCCAAACCTTTTGAAGTGCGCCGGATAAATTGGGCGAGCGGCACTATGCAAATTAAAAATCCCGACACTAAAAAAGAGTTTTCCTTGCATTTAATCGGCCCCGCACAAGCGCAAAACGCGGCGGTGGTGCATAAGGCGGGGGAAATTTTACATCTTAAAAAATCAGCCGTTAAAAAAGCATTTGCGCGCGTGCAAATTCCGGTACGCTGGGAAATGTTACGCACGCCAAAAAACACGTTTATTTTAGACGGAGCGCATAATCCGCAAGCGGTGGATAATTTTATTAAAATGTGGCGTGCGTTCCCGTTTTATCCTCGTGCTACTCTTGTTTGCGGTTTTATGCGCGATAAAGATTATCCCGCTATGGCGCGCAAACTTGCCGCGCATTTTGAGCGCGTTATTTTTACGCAGCCCCCTTCGCCGCGTGCCGTACCCGCCGCTTTATTAAAATCCTACGGCCAAAATGCCGAAATCGTGCCGGATTGGCGCGTTGCCTTGCGCCGTGCCCGTGCACAAAGCACGCGCGTGGTGTGCACGGGGTCGTTCTATTTGGCTGGGGCGGTGCGCACCCTTGTGCGCAAGCGTACCATTTCCCGATAAATACGCCTTTCGCGCGCGCGAATAATAAATTTTGTTTTTTCTCATTGACAACGACGGGAAAATTGTGGTTAAATGTATAAGACGCAACTCGTTGCGGGGAAACGCCATGGATTTGGAAAATAATCGCGAAGGGCATAACGATATTGCCCACTTTTTAGAAAAATTTAGAGATCCTTCCCTAAATACCTTAGCGGACGAAAGTGCTTACTCTCCGCGCGAAAACGTTATCCCCGTTAAACCCCAAGAATACGAACACTCGTTTGCCAAGTTAGAAAAGAAGATAGAAGAATTGGAAAAACGTTTTGAAAAGTCCGCCGCGCAAAGTGAGCAGATTTTATCCGAACTGGCCCAAACGCGTGAAGAACTTTCCCACCAAAGGGATAAAGACGCTTTTTTGGAACATATTTCGCGCACCATTTCCGCGTTGCGTACGAGTGTGGATAATCTTTCCCGCGCCCAACAAGAAAATGCCTTGCGCGAAACGTCCCCCCGCCGTGATTTTGACGGTAAAGTTACCGGTTTTCCCCAAGCATCGTCCGGAGATAATTTAATTTACCGCTACGACGGAAATAATGTTTCGCAAGCCTTAGAAACAAAATCCCGCGTGGAGCGCGAAGAAGAACAACGTATTTTTGCGAGTTTGCGCCAAAAGGCTTCGCAATTAAAGGCCGTCAACAGCGCGCTTGACCGCGAGATTAAAAAAGTCCAACAGGAAAAATTAGACGCCCTTAAAAAATCTACCGAGCAAGCCAAAGAAATTTTGTCCTTGCGCGACCAACTGACCGCCGCGGAAGAAAAATTCAAATCCTTTGATTTTGAAGGACGTATTATTTCCATTAAGCAGGAATACCAACAAAAGGTATCACGCTTGGAAATGGAACTTTGTGAAATTTCCGATACTTGTATGAAACAAGTGGAAGAAATTGAGTCGTTAAAAGCCGAAAATATTGAGTTGCGCGAAGTAGCCAAACAAAATAGCGAATTGCAAGCGCTCGTCTTGGAAAAAGAAGGCGAAATGCGTGCTTTGCAATACACCATGCAAGCCTTGCAAGCCCAACGCTCCGGCGAAGCACAAACGCAACTGGCGCAAGCGCAAGATGCATTTAATGCGATAAAGGCCGAGCGGGACGAATTGGCGGCTAAACTTGCGCAATCTAAAGACGAATTTAATAAACTCAGCGAAGAAAAAGCCTTGCTTGAGCGCAACGTGCAAGATTTGATGGCTAAACTCAGCGAAAATGATGCGGTCATCCGCGATCTTAAATCTCAAATAGAAGTCCTCAGCCAACAAAACCGCACGTTAGGGGAAGAAAACGAAAATCTATTGCGCGAAAACGAAACGTTATCGGCGCAACAAATTTTGTTGGAACAGGAAAAAGACCAATTAGTGCAAGATAAGCAAGATTTAACCCAAGAAAAGGAAAAATTGTCTGCGCAAAATTTAACGCTTACGCAAAGTAACGAAGCGTTAACCCAGCAGAATAAAGACCTTAACGCGGAGTGGGACTCTTTAACGAAAGCCAACGAAGATTTGACCGCCCAAAAAGAGAATTTATCCAAACAAAAAGAAGAACTTGCTTTACAAAATACGGCTTTATCGCAAGAAAAAGAAACTTTGCAACAGGCCGCGCAAGCCTTAACGCAGGAAAAACAGGCCTTGTCTGCGCAAAATGAAACGTTAGTACACGAAAAACAGGATTTATCCGCGCAAAAAGAAGTCTTGGCGCAAGAAAAACAAGATTTACTCGCACAGACGGAAACGCTCGCCAAAGAAAAACAAGCCTTATCTTCTCAAAATGAAACGTTAGTGCACGAAAAACAATCGTTATCGGCGCAAAACGAAACGCTGTTGCGCGAGAAAGAACAATTAACCCAAACCCGTGCCGATTTGGATAAGAACGCGCAAACGCTGGTTCAGGAAAAACAAGAACTTGCCCGCGCCAACGAAGAATTGCAATCGCAACAAGCCGCACTGGAAGAAGATAACCGCCGTTTATCTAAACAAAATGAAGATTTAACTTCGGCGCGCGATAATGCGCTCAAAGAAAAAGCGGAATTTGTTTCCAAAGCCGAAACCTTAACCCGCCAAACCGAAGATTTACGTGCCCAAAGCGAACAACTCAGTGTGCACAATAAAGAACTTGTTTCGCAAGTGGATAGTTTGGAAAATGCCAATAAAGAATTAAAAGCGGAAAATAAAAACTTGCGCGAAAAGAGTGCGGCAGCCTTAGCAGCCGGCCTTGTGGAGCAAAAGCGCGAAGAAGTTGTGGCCAAACAGGCCCCCGAAAAAGCACCCGCCCAAGAACCTGCGCAAAAAGTGCAAGAAGTTTCTGTTGTGCAGACAGAGTCCCAACCCGCCGTTATTTCTTTACCGGAAAAAGAAGAATCTACCGAGCAGAAATTTGCTACTATGTTTGACGAAGAAGACGCTTTCTTAAAACAAACCGATAGTTTGTTGGGGCGCATTAAGTGGTCTTTATTCGGGCACGAACGCTAATTTTATTACCGGGGAATTTTGATATGGCTATAAAAGTTGCCGTGCTTTACGGCGGAAAATCTACCGAGCATGAAGTGTCGGTTCATAGCGCGCAGACCGTTTGCCGCGTGTTAGCGGCGCAAACCGAAAAATATATAATTTATCCCATTTTTATCACGAAAGAAGGCTTTTGGTATTTGCAAAAATCGTGCGGTTTTTTAACCCCGCAAGATAAACCGATTACGCCCGTTATTGCGCCGGACGCCCATTTTAAGGCGTTAGACGGATCCTTTTCGCTTAAAATTGATGTGGTTTTTCCGGTGGTGCACGGCACTAACTGCGAGGACGGCACGTTGCAAGGCTTTTTAGACACACTTAATGTGCCTTATGTGGGGTGTGGGGTGTTTGC
>Ga0310690_10003883_pt1 | contig 21881 bp, 21 predicted proteins | sample AusTroGonzalo_MG_2_FD_207661 | JGI IMG/M metagenome (GOLD analysis project Ga0310690, IMG submission 207661) | Bovine rumen microbial communities from tropical cattle in Woodstock, Queensland, Australia - Gonzalo_04 (v2) (version 2) | ecosystem: Host-associated > Mammals > Digestive system >... | reverse complement strand
GATCTGGAAGTCCTAGTTTCTTCAATTCTGCTTTTACTTCATCAATATTTCTACCAACAATCGTTTCTGGCAATTTAATAATTTTTGGACCAGAACTTACTTTTAAAGTAATTTTTTCCGTTACTTTATGTTGGATGCCATCATTAGGATCTTGCTCAAATACATATCCTACTGGAATAGTATCATTTGTTTCCTTGATAATCTTAATATTATTCTTATCGAATCCAGCTTTTACTAACTCTTCAATTGCTTCTTTATCTGTCATCATAGTTTCTTCTGTATCTCCGACTACGACTGGAATGTAAGCATCTTTCACTTTTGTCTTTTTAATACCTAACATCACAGATAAACTAACAATAGCAAAAACAAGTATTAAAATAGCTATCATAAATAACAATTTCACAAACTTATGGTTAGCTAAGAACTCATTAAAGCGAGCAAATGCACTTTTTTTCTTTGTTTCTTCTTTTTTATCAGCTAGTTTTGGCGCATTTCTATCGTTATTTTTTGCCATTTCTATTTCATAAATTGTTGGTACTTTTTGGGTTGGAGAATCATCATCTCGATAAGCTAACACAACGAAATCTTCATCTGGTCTCTTTAAAGCCATTTTCAAATCTGCTATCATTTCGGTAGCATTTTGATATCTTAAATTAGGATCTTTTTGCATTGCTTTTAAAATGATTCGATTTACACTCACTGGAATATTAGGGTTATATGTAACAGGGTCCACTGGTTCTTCTTGTACTTGTTTTAATGCTACAGAAACTGGTGTATCCGCATCAAATGGGACTCTACCCGTTAGCATTTCATACATAACAACACCTAAAGAATATAAATCAGACTTAGCATCTGTAAATTCACCTCTCGCATGTTCTGGAGAAAAATAATGTACAGATCCAATTGTCGTTCCAAACGCAGTAATCGTAGAGTTAGAAACTGCTTTTGCAATTCCAAAATCTGTTACTTTAGATAAACCTTCTTCTGTAATAATGATATTGTGTGGCTTAATATCTCTATGAATAATATTATTCTTATGCGCTGTTTCTAAAGCAGAAGCTATTTGAATCGCAATATTGACACTCCACTTCCAAGAAAGTTTTCCATCTTCTACAATAATTTCTTTTAGAGTTTTTCCTTGAATTAATTCCATGACAATGTAGTAAAGATTTCCCTCATTCCCTACATCAAAAATAGATACAATATTAGGGTGTGTTAGACTTGCTGCAGATTGGGCTTCACTATTAAACTTTTTAATAAAGTCACTATCTGTAGTAAACTCATCTCTTAATATTTTTACAGCTACATATCTATTTAAAACATTGTCTTTGGCTTTAAAAACAGTAGCCATACCGACCATTTCCTATTTTTTCAAGAATTTCATATCTATTATCTAACATTTTTCCGATAAGATTCATTTTAATTCTTCTCCCTTTATCACTATTTATACATTATCCACAATAATTGCTGTAATATTATCGAAACCACCAGCCTTATTGGCATGGTTAATTAAGGCTTCTACCGGTTTTTCTGGATTGTTTAGTAAAATACTATAAATCTCAGATTCTTTTAACATGTTGGTTAATCCATCCGAACACATTAGTAAGATATCACCTTTCAAGAAACCTTTGTAAAATACATCTGGTTTTACTAGATTATTACAGCCAACTGCTTTTAATAGCATATTCTTATTAGGATGATGATAGGCTTCTTCTTTTGTAATACTTCCATCTCTAACTAATTTTTCTACATAACTATGATCTTGTGTTAATTTTCTGATAATATTCTTTCTAACACGATAAACCCTACTATCGCCAACATGTCCTATAAAAACTTTATTGTTATATAGAATTACAACATCGATTGTTGTTCCCATGTCTTTTAGCTCATTAATCTCTTTCGATTTTTCAAAGACAATCATATTCGCATATTCAATACTGCTATTAATCAAATTCAAAATCTCGTCTTTTTCTTTCGAAATTTTAGGAAAATTATTCATGATATAATTTTTCACACAGGTAACAGCTAAACCACTTGCAATTTCTCCGCCTTTATAGCCTCCCATGCCGTCTGCTAAAATATATAGTTTGATGTCATCTTTTTCTTCACTCACATAGAAAGAATCTTGATTCATCTCTCGGGCTTTTCCAACATCTGATTTTGCTAAAATCCTCATTTTTCCTCCACTCATTATGACTTACTTCTGTCTTTTCATTCATCTCATTTTTAGCTAGCTTAGACATTAGATTCTATTGACTGCTTTCTTAGTTGACCACAAGCAGCTTCAATATCAGAACCTAGTTCACGTCTAATCGTTGCAACAATTCCTTTCTCATTCAAATAATCTCGAAATTGAATGATATTTTCATTTGTACTTTTGGTATATGTACCATGATGAATAGGATTAATTGGAATTAGATTTACATGGCAAAGCATTCCATGTAATAAATGAGCCAATTCCTTAGCATCCTCTAAGTTATCATTATTATCTTTTGCTAAAGCATATTCAAAGGAAATTCTTTTATTGGTTTTTTCAATATAGTACTGACAAGCTTTCATCAACTCTTCAATAGGATATACTTTATTCACAGGCATCATTTGACTTCTCTTTTCATTATTAGCACTATGTAAAGAAATCGATAATGTACATTGATACTTTTCCTCAGCAAATTGATAAATTTTAGGAACAATTCCACTGGTAGAAACACTAATATGTCTTGCTCCTATATTAAGAGCCTTCGGATCGTTTAAAATTCCAATGGCTTTCATGACATTATCGTAATTATCAAATGGTTCGCCAATTCCCATAAAAACGACATTAGAAATTGTCACGTTTTCTTCTCTTTCAATTGCCATAATCTGTTCTACAATTTCACCAGGGGTTAATCCTCTGTCAAATTTGATTCCTGTGGAAGCACAAAATGTACATCCCATAGGGCAACCAATTTCAGAAGAGACGCACACCGTGTATCCATGATGGTATTGCATTAATACTGTTTCAATCAAAGAGCCTTTTCCATCATTAATATCCAATAAATACTTTTTCGTTCCGTCCTTAGAAACTAGCTTTTTGACAATTTTGAATATCCCGAAATGAAACATTTCTTTTAATTGATTGCGTAATTCCAAAGAAAGATTTGTCATATCGTCAAAAGAGTTTGCTCTTTTTTGATAAATCCATTCATAAACTTGTCCTGCTCTATATGGTTTTTCTCCTATTGTTTCTAACTCTTTTTTCAGTTCTTCTCCGTTAAAATCTTTTATATTTTTGCTCAAAAAATCATTTCCTTTTTATCTTTTTATACGTTTATAGTTATATCATAAATGAAAAATTTTAGCAATAGTTTATAAAAAATAAAACTTTAAGAAATTATCTTAAAGTTTCATTATTTTCTTGTATTGTATCTTTGGCTTCACTATTTTCTTCTTTATCGGATTGTGTCATGATTTCTTTTGCTTTTTGGTTAAATTCTTTTAACGCTTCTGGTTGCAGCTGCAAAGGATTTTCTATTGGTTTTGGTTGCATTTCTTCTGCTTTTTCTTCATGCGCGAGATTTTTTGGTTCATCTAACAATTTTTGTTTATGAAATGGTAATTTTTCTTTCAGTTTCTCTATCAATAGTTTCTTTCTTACATAAAGAGCCAAATTCATTCTCTCTTGTTTCTTCTTTCTTGGACTATCTTGACAGTTCTCACAAGAGATAGCCTCTCCTTCCCTTTTGGTACCTTGTAAGAGTTTTTGCATTTTATCAAACGCATTTCTAAACTTGTTGTATTCTTTTAGATGTTCTATTTCTTTAGATGGTTCCCTAATAGATTGTGAAATAAGTGAAAACATATCTTCTCTATTTTTTAAATTACAAAAAACAGAAAAGACCATTTTTCCAATATTGGGATGAATCGATAACTCAATTTCACAATCTTCTTTACTGCTTACTAATCGATCATACATTGATTTTAGATATTCTTCCTGAAATTCCTCTATAATAATTACTACATATGGACGCAGAGTAACTTCCGACATATGCATTTGATAATCTTTTCCCAAATATTCTATTTGTTTATCATGGCGTTCTGGGTCTCCAGAACAACTAGCTAATGTCTTAATTCCTTTATCATCACATGACAAAAACAACTCTTCTAAAGCAGGGCTTCCTTCTGCCCATTCATGAAAAGCTTGCTTTTTTTGATCATCTGTTAAACGATCTATATCCATTACATCTCCAGTGTTATACTCTGATTTCATCGATTCTCACCTAAAACTATTTTTTATCAAAAAAGAGTATAGTTATCTATACTCTTCTTTGTTAATTTCGAAATTAATAAAACCAAAAAATTTATATTATAATTGCTCTTTTTTCTTTTTTCCAAAGAATGTAATTTCTTGGAATAAGAAATCATGCAATTCAGGAAATCTAATTTCTTGGAATAAAAAGTCATGTACTTCACTTAAAACTTTTTCTTCTTTTGGTGTTAATTCAAGAACGATTGGTTTACTTAAATCTATCTCTTGGAACAAGAATCCTTTAATTCTTCCCCACACACCAACTTTTGCTGGCAAAGCACTTCCTGCTTGATTTGTCTCGTTTTCATCCAATTTAAACTCTTTCATTTAGTTTCCTCCTTAGTACTGGGACTTAATAAAATTACTATCTTCATAATATTTATACTATATAACATAATGAAAATCAATAGCATTCCCAAAATTTGTATATTAAGTTTTTGTTACTTTTTTACATTTTTGTAACATTTGTTTTAATAACAAACCAACATAAAATTTTCTTGCTTGATAACAGTTGCTTCTGTTAACTGATTCACTAAATTTTCTTGAGATTGTATTTTAGCCATCATATAATTAGCGGTATGCCCTTTATAAAAACCATCGGTATCCTTTTCTTCCCATAAAACTTTTATTGATTTTCCAATCATATTTTCTAAATATGCCTTTTCATTTTGATTCGATAAGGCAAGAAGCATTCTACTTCTTTCTTCTTTTAATTCTACCGGAACCTGATTTTCCATCTTTTCTGCCTTTGTTCCTCTTCGGACAGAATATTTAAAAATATGCATTTTATAAAATTGAATTTCTTTTAAAAACGCATAGGTTGCTTGAAATTCTTCGTCTGTTTCTCCTGGAAAACCGTACAATAATATCTGTTGTTAAAATACTATCCTTAAAATAGTTTCGAATTCTATTTACAATTTCTCGAAATTCTTTGGTTGTATATCTTCTATTCATTCTTTGTAACGTATTATCACATCCGCTTTGTAGAGATAAATGAAAATGATGACACATCTTATCTAATTTTGAAAATCTCTCCATAAACTCTTCTGAAATGAGCAATGGCTCTATCGATCCTAATCTTACTCTTTCAATTCCTTGTATTGCATTAATTTCTTCTAGTAAATCTATCAATTGATAACCATTTTGGAAATCTTTTCCATAAGAAGCAACATGAATACCCGTAACCACTACTTCTTTAAACCCTTTTTCTGCTAATTCTCTTACTTCTTTTAGTACGTTTTCTGGCTTTCTACTTCTTACTCTTCCTCTTGCATAAGGAATTAAACAATAAGAACAAAATCTATCGCATCCGTCTTCCACTTTTATCACAGCACGAGTATTTTCACTATAAGTTACCGTTCCAAATTCACCATATTCTTCTTTTTGAAAAATATCGTCTATAAGTACTTTTTCATTTGGATCCGTCTTCCTGTTCTCACTATCTTTTAAGTATTCTGCCACGATAGCAACAATATCACTTTTTTCGTTTGTTCCTACACACAAGTCAATCTCTGGAATCTTTGCTACTTCGCTAGGTGCTACTTGCACATAGCATCCAACAGCTACTACTAACCCTTTAGGATTATTCTTCTTGGCTTGCCTCAAAAACTGACGCGATTTTTTATCTGCGATACTAGTTACCGTACAAGTGTTAATCACATAAACATCTGCTTTTTGAGAAAAATCTACAATTTCATATTTACTTTCTTTAAATTTTTGTGCCATACCATTGGTTTCGTAAGAATTTACTTTACAACCCAAAGTATAAAATGCCACTTTCATCTTTAACCTCAATTAATTATAATATTCAAAATGCCAATCCAAAATACGAATCGTGTCTCCTTCTTTTACACCTTGACGTTTTAATTCTTCTTCAATTCCTAGTTTCTTTAACATAGTTTGTAAATAGGCAAAAGATTCTGTATCAGCAATATTCACTCTTCCCATTAATTTTTCTACTTTTGGACCAGAAACATAAAATTCATTGTCCTTTACTTTTTCTACTGTAAATCCAATCTCATCTTCTTCCTCTAAAGTATAAACCTTATTATCTTCGATATCAAAAATATTTTCTGGTGGAAGTTCTTTTATCACTCCTGCTAAATATTGCATTAATTCTTCTAACCCACTACCTGTTGCACTAGAAATTTGAAAGAACGGAAAGCCTTTTTCTTTTGCTAATTTTTCTAAAGCTTTTAAATTGGTATCATCTTGCATGATATCCATTTTGGTAGCTACCACGATCTGTTTTTTCTGCATTAGCTTATCACTATATTTTTCTAGTTCGTTATTAATTTGATTAAAATCTTGTGCCGCATCTCTTCCATTTAAGCCAGAACAGTCTACTAAATGTAGTAATACCTTCGTTCTTTCGATATGTCTTAAAAATTGATGTCCTAATCCCACTCCTTGGCTAGCACCTTCAATTAATCCTGGAATATCTGCTATAATAAAAGAATCTCCTTGGTTTGTTCTAACAACACCAAGATATGGTTGAATCGTCGTAAACGGATAATCTGCAATTTTTGGGGTAGCTGCTGTTACTTTAGATAATAACGTAGATTTTCCTGCATTAGGGAATCCGACTAGCCCAACATCAGCAATAGATTTTAATTCTAGAATAATTTCTAATTCTTTTCCTTTTTCTCCATCAATAGCAAAATCAGGAGCCTGTCTTGTTGAAGTAGCAAAGTGAACATTTCCTTTACCACCTCTTCCCCCTTTTAAAACAAGTTCTTTTTGACCATCTTGTGATAAATCACAAAGAACTTTTCCTGTAGAAGCTTCTTTGATAACGGTTCCTTTGGGTACAGAAATTACTAAATCATTTCCTGCTTTTCCAAATTTTCGATTACCAGAACCATTTTCTCCATTTTCTGCTTGATACTTTTTATGATAACGAAAATCAATTAAAGTAGAAGCATCTTTGTCTACTTCAAAATAGATGCTTCCACCATTTCCACCATCTCCGCCCGATCAGGTCCGTCCAGCAGCTACATACTTTTCTCTACGAAAAGTTTTTGCGCCATTTCCGCCATCACCGGATTTAATTATGATTTTTACATAGTCAACAAACATACTTCTAACGCTCGTTTCCTTTCTTTTATTTTTACTATTTAAACAACTAACCCAACTTTTTGGTACACTTCTTTTAATAAAGGCTCTGTTTTAGCAATTGCTTTTTGAGCTCCTTTTTCATAAATTGCTTTCAATTCGTCAGGATGATCTATAAGAGATTGATACTTTGCTTGTAATGGTTCTAATCTACTAACAATTGCTTCTGCTACCGCCGTTTTAAAAGTCCCATAACCTTGACCCGCAAATTCTTTCTCAATTTCTTCCATCGTCTTATTTTGAATAATTCCATAAATAGTCATCAAATTACTAACACCCGGTTTATTCTCTAAGTCATATCTTACTTGATTATCAGAATCTGTAACTGCCTTTTTCAATTTTTGACGAATACTATCTGGTGTATCTGTTAGTAATATTTTATCATTCACATCTGGTACACTTTTACTCATCTTTGCCATAGGATTTTGTAACCCCATAATTCTAGCACCATATTCAGGAATATAAGGTTCTGGTATTTTGAAGGTTTCTCCATAAATTGAATTAAATCTTTCTGCAATATCTCTTGCAATCTCTAAATGCTGTTTTTGATCTGCACCAACAGGAACTAAATCGGCATGATAAGCTAAAATATCTGCAGCCATTAAAACAGGATACGTAAATAAACCACTATTAATATTATCCGCATGTTTAGCTGCTTTATCTTTATATTGTGTCATACGATTTAACTCGCCCATATAGGTATAACAATTCAAAACCCATGATAACGCTGGATGTGTAGGAACATGTGATTGGATAAAAATAGTATTTTTCTCAGGATCAAGACCAGAAGCAACATATAGTGCAATAAGATTTAATGTGTTTTTCCTTAATTCTTCCGGATTATTTCTAATAGTTAAAGTATGAAGATCTGCAATCATGTAATAACAATCATATTCATCTTGCATTTTTGTCCAATTTGCCAAAGCTCCTAAATAATTTCCTAAATGTAATGAACCGTGTCGCTTGGATTCCGCTTAAAATAATCTTCTTTTCCATGGGTTCTTCCTCCTTTTAAAACAAATCTTATTAAAATAATAATTTCGATTTTGTAATTATACCATAAAAAACTTGTTTTGTATAGATTTTGCTGCAAAAAAACAGATAACTATTTCTAGTTATCTGTTTCATAATTTATTCTAGTACTTTTGAAGTCGTAATATAATCAATAATTCTAGCAATTTCGTTACTGGTTGTATCTGTATACTTGGCTTCTTCTGTTTCCTGTTTTTCAGTAATATCATAGCCATATTTATTTAAGAAACGATATGTCTCAATCTCAATCAATTCTTTTTTACTAATTCTAGTTTCTACAGGAAGATTCTTGCTTTCTTTTTCCGCTATAATGTCTTCTACTTTACTATCGATAATCACAAAATTTTTGGTAATTTCTGCTTCAAATTCTTTTAAATCAGCAACATCATCTGTTACCAATTCATCATCTTCGTTATCTCTAATAAACATTCTTATTTCAGCTACTAATTCATGTATACTATAATTATAATCTAAACGCAATTTTTTTGATAAAGTCTTTTTAATAGAGTTTTGTCTTACATGAATCTGCTCAATCATGAACTCGTCTAATTTATTTTGTCCAGTGAAAATGCCTATAAATTTTTGAATTGGACTCTTTTCTTCTATAATTTGCGTATCATCTCTTAATTTTTTAAGTTCTGCTTCTCCTCTGATATTTAGGATTGCTTTAGCAATATCTCTTTTTAATTCATTCTCTTCTACGACAATCATTTCATCAAATCGATTCATTTTTGATTTTGCAATAGCAGCTTTGGGATTATTTAAGTAATTAATGAGAATGTTAATTTGATTATTCACTTCTGAAATCTCTAATAACTTTTTTCCATTAGTGATACTTTCTGTACTTCCTAAACTATCTACTTTAGATTGAATGGTATCTATTAACCCTTCTAGTTTTTCTACTTTAGACTTAATATCAAAGCTGTTATTTAAGGCGGAATACGAAGCGCCTAAATTTCTAGCAATTTTAGCAAAGTTTTGTTGTCGATTAATGAGTCTGTTGACATCTTTGATTAATTGCTGCACTAACACTTTGTTATCTATACATTCTGCTTTGACTTCTTGCAAAATATTTTCAAAACTTTCATCTTTTAGTTTATCTCTTTGAATTCTAGGAACACTCGCTAACACTTCTGCTTCTTCTATTGTTGTTTCATTTTCTGTTTCCATATCATTCATCAAATCTTCTTCGATATCACTACATTCAGCCATCAAATAGACTGTAATATTCTTTTTCCACTCTGTAATAAATTTATTATTTGTTTTAATACTATTAAAAATGTCTGTTGAATGATTCTTTAGAACGTCTAGTTTATCGTTTAATTCATCTAAGTCTTTTGCATCCGCTTTTTTTGCTGATGCCGTATAATTTTTTTCTTGTTCTTTTTGATTGATTGTCATTTCTAAATCAGAAATCTGTTTTTCCAAATCACGAATACTTTCATAATTAGAAACATTTTCTTTTTCTAGTTTCACCGTATCTAAAAGCGTTGTATTTACTAAATCACTATTAGAAATAATATAATGATATAAAGCAATTTTATCGTCATCGCTCATTTCTTGCAATTCTTGACGTTCTAGATTGATTTTATAAGTATGAATATTCCTTTCTTCGCCTTCTATTTCATCACCATCTACAATTTCGCGAATTTCCGTAAAAGGAGCAATCAATACTTCTTGATTATCTTTTTCTAAAACATCTTTTAACGAAATATAGGGAATATCTTTACTTCCACCAATATATAATATCGTTTGATTCATACTAACTGATTTTTCACTTTGTTCTTTTTTCAAATCCGCAAGAATGAACTTATCTACATATGGCTCATTCTTCCATTTTTCTATTTCAGAAAGCAAGCATTTCTTAGAAAAAGTCCATGCTTCTTTTCTTCCCTTAGATAAATAACTCTTTAATATAGCACTATAAACTTTTTTAATCGTTTCTATATCATGAACCACATTCTCTTTTTGATAATCTATTTTTATTTCTTCATTTTCTTCATCACTAAGAAGCGCAATATCTTCTCTACTATCTGAATTTAATAATTGATTGATACATTGAAAAGCTTCATTTCTATAATATTTAATTGCTTCTATTTCTTCCTTTGTTAATTTAAATTCCATATATACCACCTTTATTTTAAAGCAAATATGATTTCCAAATTATTGTATCATTTATGTAAAAATTTGGCAACAATTTTATTAATTTTTTGTAAAAATAATTTTTAAAAATTGTAATATTATTTCTGGTAGGACACAAAAAATTCACATAAAAACTCGATTTTTGTCTTTACAAATGAAATTTCCTGTGATATAAGTAGGTTGTTTCAAGATTACTCTATAGAAGGAGGTTGGATTCATAGATTAGAGATTTCTCAATCGAAGCATTCCAACTAAGACAAGAAAAGAAAGGAGAGAACTGCAGTGGATTTCAACTCTTATCCGCGCATCGGCATCAATGGCTTCGGTCGGATTGGTTTCTGCGCACTCAGAATCTGCGTAGAGATGGGAATCCCGGTCGTGGCCATCAATGTCCGTAGGAACCCGAAGAAAGTGGCAGAGATTTTCAAGTACGACTCGATTCATGGCAAGTTCAAAGGCAAAGTCGAGCCTGGTGAAAACGAACTCATCATCAACGATAACATGCACATCCGGCTCACCCGCTTCGACAATCCTGAAGACATTCCCTGGAAGGAACTCGGCGTAGAATACGTCATCGACTGCACTGGAAAATTCCTCACGCGAGAGAAGGCTATGGGACACATCAAGGCTGGTGCCAAGAAAGTTATCCTGTCTGCCCCCTCCAAAGATCCTGATCCGAAAGCGATTCCGATGTTTGTGATGGGTGTCAACGAAGGCATGTACACGAGTGACATGGATATTGTTTCCAATGCGTCCTGCACCACGAACTGCCTGGCTCCCCTCGCAAAAGTCATCAACGACAAATTCGGCATCGAATCTGGTCTGATGACCACGGTTCACGCCATGACCTCGAAGCAGAAATGCGTCGATGATCACAGTGACAAGGAAGACGACCGTACTGAGCGTGCGGGTCACAACATCATCCCCTCGACTACTGGCGCGGCCAAAGCTGTCGGCAAAGTCATTCCTGATCTTGCTGGCAAGCTCACTGGTATCTCTATGCGCGTCCCTGTCGAGGACGGCTCTGTGGTTGACCTTACCGTCAATCTCAAAACGGCGACCACCTATCAGGAAATTTGCGAGGCTGTCAAAGAGGCTAGCGAGACCTACATGAAGGGCATTATCCACTACACTGAAGACGACGTTGTTTCGTCTGACTGCGTTGGCGAGTATTGCCCGTGCACCTTTGATGCCAAAGCTGGCCTGATGCTCACTCCTACCTTTGCCAAGCTGATCGCGTGGTACGACAACGAAATGAGCTACACGTATCAGCTCCTCAGCCTTATCTGGTACATGAACTCTATCGGATAAAGAGCTTCAATGTCTTCCCCCCTCTGGCGCTGCCAGAGGGGGGAATGTTTTTTTACCAATTTTGACACATTATGTAAATTATGATATAATATAATTGGTACTCAGATCGGGCTAGGTCAAAGACCTAAGCCTTGAAATTCAAAGAAAGGGAGGAATGATCATGAGCACCAACACCACTGGCATCTTCAAGATTCACAAGCGGGCCGGCGAGCGCAAGACCTGCCGGCTGATCCGCAAGGCGGACGAGATCCCGCAGTTCCTGCTGGACTCCGGCACCGTGCGGGTCAACGACGACGGCTCCATCACTATGATCGCCGTCGAAGGCCCGGCCACCAGAAAGATCCCCTTCTTCCTCGCATGGGAGAAGACGGACAAGCTGGAAGGGGGCTACGGATCCTGGCCGAAGGATAACGGCTGGGATACGTTGGACGTCACCGCCGACGGCCGCTGCTTCGACAAGGCCGCAGACGATGCCGCCATGCCCCGCTACACGGCTTGCAAGCTGGTGCTCCCCCTGCCGCACTACTTCAGCGACAAGCAGGCGGTGAGCATCCGGAACATGGTCTGCTTCGTGCAGACCAGCTGGGGCGAGGTTCGCACCAGCCGCATTCCGGAAACGGGCTGCGAAGCGGTTCTCGTCGAGTACGAGGACGGCGGGGTCAACATCTTGACCCTCAGCGAGCCCTCGGCCGCGGACTATTTCGTCGTTGGCGAAGATGGAGAGGATGCCGGGAAGCTGGTCGACCTGATCCGTCAGGAAGGCTAAGCTACTAGGTCCTCCCGCTAAGCAAGCTCACATTTGGCGCGCTTAGCAAAACCGGGTCCCCCATAGGGACCCGGTTACCATTTTTTATGATATTCTATTATAAATGCGTATAAATATCTCTTAGCTTGAAATATGTCATTAAAGCAACACCTTGTATCAAATTCATCAGTACAACTGCTTTATATTTGGCATATTTTACTGTTTGCCAATCTTTTAAATGCCATTTCCATAAATACACTATTAAGCCAATATCAATGATTAAAAAAAGTAAATGCCCTGGTGTTAATAATGTAAATTTTTTACTTCTATCATATTCTTCTTGATAAATGAAAACTAAACAGATATACCAACTTGCCATAAATAAGAAAAAATACATTAATATATAACCATATTGCCATTCTAACTGGCTACAAACCCAAACCATAGCAGATAAAATTGTTGCTACAACTAAATAAATCAGTGTCATTTTTATTTCTCCTTTGTATAAAATTATTAGTTTAAATTTAACACATAATTCATAAATTTTCAATATCATTTTATAGAAAATTTTTCGTAAATTCCCCGAAGCCTTGAAATTATTTCAATAGTATTATACAATGTTTTTCATCAAATAAAAATGCAATATGAAAGGAATATCCAATGGATAAAATCATTATTTTTAGTCATGAAAGCGATATTGATGGATTAGGTTGTGTTATATTAGCAAAACTTGCCTTTTCAGAAGTAAATTATATACTTGCTCCTAATGTAGAAAAGCTGGAATTGATTTTTAGAAATCATCTACAATCAGGAAAATTAGAAAGCTATCATAAAATCTTTGTAACAGATTTAGCCTTATATGATCCCTCTTTAACCATGGTAGCAGAATCTTCTCTTAAAGATAAGGTTTTCGTTTTTGATCACCATAAGATGTCTATCGAAAACAATATGAATCGATATCCCTTTACAAAAATCGTAGAGGAAGATGGCAAGGGCAAAAGATGTGCTACAGATTTGTTTTTTGAATATTTATCCCATCATCATGATTTAATACCCACAAAATCTTTAGAACAATTCGTAGAATTAACAAAACTGGAAGATACTTGGGAATGGAAAAACGCAGGTGATTTTGGCAAGCTCGCTCATGATTTAGCCATTCTTTTCAATTGTATTGGAAGAGAAAAATATATATCTAAGATGCTTCCAATATTATTAACTCGCCAAGATAATTTTTCATTAGACAAAGCTGATATAGCAATCATTCAACAGAAGAAAGAAACTTATGAAAAAGAATTACAAACCATTCTAGCATCTAGCGAATACTTTTTAGATGAGAACAAAAATAAATTTGGTATTGTTTATGCCAATTATGAATATCGTAATGAAATTCCTGAATATATCGAAAGAATAGGAAATCCGCAATCCATTCAATATATGATTATCGTAGCCATGGATAAAGGTGAATATGGTCAAAAATCCTATAGATCCATCGATAAGTCTTTTGATGTTAATGTAATTGCTATGCATCATGGAGGCGGCGGTCACCCTGGAGCAGCTTGTGTCAGTATTACTAAAGAACAAAAAGAAAAAGCTTTAAGTTTAAATAAAAAAGATGGACTACAATATTTAGCGAATAGCAAATATTGTTAATCCATTCTCTTACCATTTTTCAATTTAATAAATTAGTCAATTCCTAATATACTAGGTAAATCTTTTAAAAACTCAAAAAAATCTAAGTATGTTTCATCTTCTTCAATGATTCCGCTTTCATGATTATAAATGCAAACTTTTTCACTAGATTTTTCACATAAAATCGGATCTCCATAACATAACGTGCCAATCACTATATAGTTATCATTTGGACGATCATTATCATCAACATTTAATATTGGTTTATGCGCTACGCCGTATATTTGAAGTCCTGCAGGTTGGAAACAATATCCCCCATCCGAAAATACTAACCATTCTTTAAATTTTTGTGGTAATAAGATATCATGTTCATTTTCAAATTGTGCAATCTGTTCTTCGGTTGCACCATCTACTAGAGTCATTCTACCACGACTTCCCAAATCTTCTACAATACTTTTTAATTCCTCTGACATAATAATATCACTCCTTTTCGATTCCACCTACTCATACTTTATGATAAGCAAAATCGAAAATTTATTTATCTATTTGGAGCCACAAGGCGGAATCGAACCGCCGACCTACAGGTTACGAATCTGTTGCTCTACCGACTGAGCTATTGTGGCATATCAAGTTTTGGATAAAATCCAAAACTTTTCTTACTTCTAGTTTCTAGTCTCTAGTCTCTAGTTTCTAGTTACAATACATCTTTAATTGCTTCACCAATCATTTTATTGACATCTGCAATCATTAGATTAAATCTTACTTCTTTATCAAAATAATCTTTTACTTTAGGGTCATTCACTAGGATTTTATATAACTCCTCTAGTTTTTGCATTTTTGCAATATTTTGTTCTTCTCCTTGCAAAGCTAAAAGCTGTTCCTCGTATCGAATTTTCTCAAATTCATCAATCTTTTCTTTTAAACCAGGCTCATCCATAACAATTTTTTTGATATCTTTGAATTCAATGTATTCGCGACTAGATTGTAAAGCAGCAGTTAACGCTTGGCATTTATCATATACATTCATATTGTCCATAGCTCTATCCCCTTTTATAGTATTCTTTTCTTATACATAAATTCTATAATCTATTTCCGGAAAAATCGCATCTTTTTTTTCAATATCTTCTAAAAATCTTTCGTTAATCTCGCCTTTCTTTAGTTCAAAATATAATTTTGTAAATCTACCGACACGCTCTTTTATCGCTTTATGCGCATATTGTGTCATGGTTCCATTCGTAATAATAAATAACCAATCACTACTTTGCGCTAAAACCACTTCACGTGCCGCTTGATTCAAAGCACGAATCTTCAATGGGTCTCTCTCATCTCTAAATTCCCAAGCTAGTTCACACATTCTATTTCCTAATTTGTGTAAATGACGATGAGCATAATCGTTAGTAGGATTTAACCACACCTCTGAGTAGCCATTAGCTCCCCAACTAGAACGACAAGGTTGTGATACTTGTATATTGGGAAATTTATCAATATACTCACCTGGCGTAATTAGTTCAAAATTACATTTGTTATAATAGATTTTCTTAAATAAAACATATAACCAATATGGCCCTTCATACCACCAGTGTCCATAAAGTTCGGCATCATAAGGGCAAGTAATAATTGGTGGTACTTGCATATAACTTGCTAATTTTTCTATTTGCGCATTTCTACAATCAAAGAAGTGACCTGCTTGTTTCTCAGCAGAGTCTTTTGCCCATTGCACATCATAATAATCTTTTGGGCAGTCTTTTCCTGTAATTCTATAATATTTGATACCCGTATTTACTCTAACACCATTATGCGCAATATAAGGTTTAATATATTCATAATCTAAGTCATAACCAACATCACGATAAAACTCACGATAGTTAAAGTCACCCGGATAACCATTAATAGAACTCCAAACTTGTCTAGAGCTTTCGATATCACGGCCAAAAACCGTCAAGCCTTGCGGAGAAGTAATTGGCGCAAATGTTCCATAAACAGGAACAGGATCTGCATATAAAATTCCATGTGATTCTACAATCGCATATTCAATTCCAAATTCTTTTAAATACTTATCTGCCTCAGGCACATAACCACATTCTGGAAGCCAAATACCACGTGGTTGTCTTCCAAAATATTTTTTGTAGTTTTGAACGGCAATTCCTATTTGCGCCCTTATAACTTTTTCATTAACATATAAAATTGGAAAATAACCATGGGTTGCACCACAAGTAATAATTTCCAAAAAACCAGCATCCTGAAAATGTTTAAATCCTGTAATGATATTACATTGATACACGTCTTGGAATACATGTAAATCATTTTCATATCTTTCTAAATAATAATGAGATAAACGATTTAGTCTTTCATCATATACGGTTCTTTTGACTTCTTTTTTGCAAAGTTCAATATGTTTCTTTAAATATTTAATATATCTTTCTTGTAAGATAGGATCGTCAAGCATCGTTAAAAGCGGTGGTGTCATTGTCATTGTAATTCTAAAGTTGACGCCCTCATCTTCTAATTTTTGATAACTTAAAAGAAGCGGAATGTATGTTTCTGAAATAGCTTCAAACAACCATTCTTCTTCTAAATATGTTTCACATTCCGGGTGATGTATGTAAGGTAAGTGTGCATGAAGCACAAAATTTACATATCCCTTTATTTTCTTCATATGTTCTTTCCTTTCTAACATTGTGAAAAAAAGATTAGTGAGAAAAAACGAGCAATTTGTCTTAGTTTTTCACCTTGACACAAAGCTCGTTAGCCTGGTGTTAGTTTTACCATTGTCCCAAACTTCTAAGTGCCCCTGAAGATGTAGGCAATCCATTTTCTCCAAACTCACCGGAAGCAGGATTTCTTCTTCCAAAGTCTTCTGTTGCCAATTCTTCTGCATATAATTTTGTATATAATCCGTGTACAATTTCTGCTGGATATACATTTGTTAATTCGCTAACGATGTCTCTTAATCTCTTTGTATATTCTTCTCCTGTTTTTACATTTCGATATGTTACTTGATTCGTAAGCAATTCAAATAAAATATGATCATTTGGGGATTCTAGTTTATTAGAATCTGTAATATAGATAAAATCATTTTGTAAATTAATATGCTCTTCTTGAACTAAATTGTAATCAATCTTTTTTAACTGATTAACATTTTTGAATTTTCTTCCTAATTGCACTACATAGTTTTTCTTAGAATCTTGAATATCTAAATACCAACTATTAGCGAAATCATTAATCGGAACTTCAAAAGTATAATTTAATTCTTCGTTATGCACTAATAGTACAGGATATGTTTTTTCAAAAAAATCATCTCCAAAAGCTTTGCGATAAGTCTCTCTATCTTTATCAGAAACATCCCAATAAACGAATAATCTTTTTGGTGTTTGCGCTAAAATCGTAACAATCGTTTCATTATATCTATATGGTAAATCGTAATACTCTTGTATAAACTCTGTTTTTTCTTCTTTCGCAATTGTTTCCTCTTTTTGCAACTTCTTAGAAGCTGTTTTTTTACTTTCTATTTTTTCAATGACAGCCTTTTTAGAAATGAGTTTTTTCTCTTCCAAATTTTTCTTAATTGAATTTACTTTTCTTTTCTTATCAGTTTTTATAGTTTTTGATGCTTTGCCCTCTTCACTATTCATTTCAACTTTTTTCTCTTTTTCTTCTTCCTTCACTTTTGTAGGCATAGCTTCCTCCTTAGTACTTTTATATCTGTTCTTCTTATCACATATATAATAATATATACTAAAATAAAATAAAAAACAATACCTAAAAAGAAAAAAATTTATTTTATTTGACAGAAAATTTCAATATTTAAAAAATAACATAAAATTTTAAAATTTTTTGAAAAATTTTAAAAAAATATGTTTACTTTTCTAAAATAATAATATAAAATATAAGAAATTATTATAAGAGATATACAAATGAAAGGAGTAAAAAATTAATGAAAATATTAATGCTATCATGGGAATACCCCCCAAGGATTGTAGGAGGCATTTCTAGAGTCGTTCATGATTTATCACACAAACTTGTAAAAGATGGGCATGATGTAACGGTTGTAACTTATAGAGATGGCGATGTTCCTTATGTAGAAGATGATGATGGTGTTAAAGTTAATAGAGTTGATAATTTTATGATTTCTCCTAACAACTTTATTGACTGGATTATGCAACTAAACTTCAACATGGTTGCAAGAGTTGGTGAATTGATTAAAGAAGGAGAAACTTTCGATATTATACATGCGCATGATTGGCTTGTTGCCTATGCTGCAAAAACATTAAAATTTTCTTATAATATTCCAATGATTTCTACTATACATGCTACAGAAGCTGGTAGAAACAGTGGTATTCGTACAGATGAACAAAGATATATTAATGATACAGAATGGATGTTAACTTATGAATCTTCTGAAGTTATTGTTAACAGTAATTATATGAAATCTGAACTTCAAAGGTTATTTGGTCTTCCTTATGAAAAAATTAATGTAATCCCAAATGGAGTTAATTTAGCTAATTTTAATAATGTTTATAGAGATTATGATTTTAGAAGACGTTTTGCATCAGACAATGAAAAAATCATTTTATTTATGGGACGTCTTGTTTATGAAAAAGGAATTCAAAATTTAATTGCTGCTATGCCTAAAGTATTAGATCATTATCATGATGTCAAATTAGTTATTGCTGGTAAAGGTGGTATGATGGATGAACTTCGTGCGGAAGTAGATGCTTTAGGAATTTCTAATAAAGTATATTTTGCAGGTTACTTAAATTCTAATGATGTTAAAAAAATGTATCGCTGTGCTGACGTATCTGTCTTCCCTAGTACTTATGAACCATTCGGAATTGTTGCTATTGAAGCAATGCTTTCTGGAACGCCTGTTGTTGTTTCTGATATTGGTGGACTAAATGAAATCGTAGAACACGGTGTTAACGGAATGAAAGCTTATGCTGGTAATCCAAATAGTTTAGCAGATTCTATTCTTGCTCTTCTATTCGATCATAAATTAGCGGATGAAGTTGTTAAAAATGCAAAAGCAAAAGTCAAAGCTGAATATAATTGGGCAAAAATAACAGGCGATACCCATTTCGTATATCAAAAAGCCATTGCAGAAACTATGGCAGAACGCCAAGCAAAACAAATTGCTCAAGAAGAAGCCCTTTCAAAGAAAAAACAAGAGCAAAAGAAAACAAATCCAATTTCAAATCTATTGGATTTCAATCAAAAACGTCAAGCCTTGGCTTAAATCAAATGAAATATCAAAGAATGTTCTATTCTAAGAACATTCTTTTTTGTTTACTCTTTTGCAAATATTTTTACATAATACATTTTTTTGTTTCGATACAAACTATCGATATAGGTATTATTATATTTCGTTCCTGCTATTTGCATATTGGGATAAATGAACAACATCGTATCTTCTTGAAATAGCGGATTTTCTACATAAACTGTAGGATATTCCTTTGTCTTCAAATCCATATCAAAATCTCTCACGACTTTAGCATAAAAAGATTTTAATCCCACATACGATACACTTGCATCCAAAATTAGAAAACCTAAAATCAAAGCAATCGATACTTTTAATATTGTCATATTAACATAATTTTTAATTAATTTTAAAATTTCACTCACCAACGGATGGACAAAATTGATTAATAAAAGGCCTAATATTCCCCACATCATCGAAAAATATAAACATGTTCTACCTGCTAAATTAAATTTCATATTAGAATAATCCCACCACTTAAAATGAAAGATTATTTCACAAAAATAGCTCATCGAAAATTCTACTATCGTTCCTATACAGCTAGAAACTAAAAAAATTTGAAATAGCTTTCCTTTCCATTTTTGACAACTCCAAAGAATGAGAATGGCACCAATACCATAAATGATACAGAACGGTCCCCATAAAAAACTTTGTCTACTCTCAATCACACCCTTTGTTAACAAACCAAAACCCGTTTCTAATACGCACCCCATAAAACTATAAAAAATAAAATAAGAAATATCTTCCCAATAACTTCTTCTCTCTTTTACCTTTTCCATAAAATTATTATGAGGAAATTTTTTCTTTTTATGCAAAAATAATGAGGATGTTTTTTCACATCCTCATTTATATCTTACTTAAATTTTATCTAAATTTAAAACAGAACCACAATATTCACATTTATTATGTTTACCTTTGACATATTGATTGTTGGCACCACAGTTTTGGCATATCATAGAGAAAACTTGAGCAGGATCAATATATTCTTTTGGTTTGATTAGATTATCATTTTTAATCTCCAATTCTAAATAACCTTCTCGAATCATATAGGTAATAAAATCTAAAACTTCATTTCGACCACACCCTAAGTAGTCAGCCAGTTTTTGTGTATCATACATGTCTCTAATTAATATCAAATTTTGATACGTTTCGATTTTCTTAATAAGGCGATTGGTTTTAAAAAATGTAATGCAGCAAGGAATTAATACCCCAAAAACGATAATATTTACGAATACACCACCTTCAATATTATCCGCTTCTTCAATAATATCTGATATCATAGAACAAAAGAATACCAGTGCTATGACAAATATGACAATCGTTGCAGTTTTAAACTTTTTTCTCTTTTTTCTCAATTTCTCTAGCTTAGTACTACTAGCAGATTGCTTTATCATAGATATGCCCCTACTATTCGCGTTCGTAAGAACTCTATCATAAGTGTCTTCTTTTTTCTTGGCAAATTTTGTCATGACTACTAATAAACCAATAAATGCAAGAAAGCTTAATATAAGCATTTTGTTTCTCCCCCTTATTTATAAAACTTATCCCCAATATAACTACATTTCATTATCTTTAAGTTATCAATAAAATCACTATATCTTTCGGCATTTGATTTTTTGGAATCTTGTGAAATATAATAATACTTATTATAAGATTGCTGAATTCCTTCCGCTATTACGTTGCCCATATAATCAATCATTGTAAGATTCATATTATCTGCAAAATCATAAAGATTGAATTCTGCTTCCCAATCTTTTAAATTGCCAAATACAAAAATTCCGACTTGTACTAAAGAAGTATCGACAAAATCCCATTCTGATTCAAATACTTTTTCAAAATTGGAATCAATTACCATATATTTATTTTTCGTATTCTTAACAATGAATCTATCATATCCACAAATAAAAACTTCTTTATAAGTTTCTGAAAGTTGTTCCGTTTTGCTATTCACAAAATAAATCGTATCATTATTATGATTTTTAATTAATATTTTATCTCCTACAATCTCTAGAATCTGTGCTTTTCCTGATAATGTTACTTTATTACCTGTTTTTGTAAACCAACCTTGCTTCTTTGTAGTAGTATCATAATAAGGAATCGTTCCATCGCTAAAAATATATAAATATTGATCTGTATAATCTAAATACTCACATTCTAATTGCAGTCTAATACCAGATTCTCCTTTTCCAGATAAATAATAAGTATCGCCAAATCCTAAACTTGATTTAGAAACGAGAACATCATAATCTTCCGTATAGTAATATCTTATTACCCCTTCTTCTGGTTGTTCCTCATAAGCAGTTAAACGATAAGCACTATTATAATTGGTATCAATCTCATATCGCATTTTGGTGGTTTGCCCTAATGTA
>Ga0310690_10003881_pt1 | contig 21882 bp, 32 predicted proteins | sample AusTroGonzalo_MG_2_FD_207661 | JGI IMG/M metagenome (GOLD analysis project Ga0310690, IMG submission 207661) | Bovine rumen microbial communities from tropical cattle in Woodstock, Queensland, Australia - Gonzalo_04 (v2) (version 2) | ecosystem: Host-associated > Mammals > Digestive system >... | reverse complement strand
ATATCTGGCAGGATAACGCTTGGGAACTTTTAGGCAGTACAGAAATTGACCTGTCTAACTATGTTACTACTACAGACTTGGCTACGGCTTTGGCTGACTATGTAACCACTTCCGCTTTCAATACAGCTATTGCTAACTACTACACCAAAACTGAGGTTGGCAATCTGTTAGATGCAAAGGTTGACAAGATTAGCGGTAAAGGTCTTTCAACTAACGATTACGATAACACAGCTAAAGGCATTGTTGATGGTGTTACTAATGCTTTAGCGGGCAAGGTTGATAAAGTCAACGGCAAGGGGCTTTCTACAGAGGATTACACTACCACAGAGAAAAATAAACTTTCCGGGATTAGTACGGGTGCTAACAAGGTTGAATCAAGCACTACTAACGGCAATATTCAGATTGACGGAACTGAAACACAAGTCTATGATGATAGCGACATTCAGGATAAAATAGACGTTTCATTGGAATCGGTATCGGGCAATCCGTTATCCATAAGCGGTTTAAAATCCTCGCAATTAGCGGTAAATCCTGTCATAACCTATAACCCCATACAGGACTTACACGGGCAGAGCAAGCCTTATCCCGCAGGTGGGGGGAAGAATAAGTTACCTATGACCGTACAAAGCATTAAAGATGCTAATACAAGCGGTACATGGAGTGGTAATGCTTATACTCAAAACAACATAACATTTACTATTCTTACCGATAGTGCTAACAATGTTGTTGGTATAAATGTAACGGCTAATAACTCAAGTGATGTAACAAATTTATATATTGCAAAGAATATTTCTATATCGAGTGGCTCATATATATTAAATGGATGCCCTTCGGGTGGCAGTTCATCAAATTATGAAATTGATGCTGACGGTGTGGGAACAGATACGGGTAGTGGCAAAGACATAACAATTAGTAGCACTTTTAACCTACGAATTAGAATTGCTTCGGGCGTTACAATGTCCAACAAGGCATTTTACCCCATGATACGCCTTGCCACGGAAAGCGATTCAAGTTTTGCCCCTTACGAAAACATCTGTCCTATATCTGGCTACGATAAAATTGAGGTTTTATCGTGTGGGAAGAATCTACTTGACTTTAATGCTCCAACACGAACAGACACAAATGCAACTATTAAAATAAATGGCAATACTGTTACATTTACTTCCACAGCTACTTATTATCCTCGAATGGTGTATGATTTAACACCATTTAAAACTGTTAATAATGGGCATTTACGAATATCGGGTGTTGGTAATGCATCTGGCAGTAATACGAGTATTCGTATATATGATGGAAGCACAGTAAAATACAATTTTAATATAACAACTAATACCACTTTTGATACCGATATAAATATAGGAAATATAGATAATCCAGAATTATTTTTCTATATATCAACAACGAGTTCGGCATCAGTAGGACAGACATTATCTGTAAGCAATTTCATATTATGTGCTGATTCTTTGACGGATAAAACCTACGTTCCCTACCATAAAACCACAGATTTATCCGAATCTTTGGGGCAGACGGTGTATGGCGGTACTTATGAGCCGAGGACAGGATTGTTTACGGTTACTCATAAAGTTATTGATATGGGTGAGAAAACATACACCTATAACAGTTCAAGCGGTAATGTAAACCTGTATTCTACAAGTATTTCGGATATTAAAACCACGGCAGGTGAACATCCATTTATTTGTGAATGTTATGATTCAGTAGTAGCAAGAGGAACGGACGCAACCATATCAAGGTGGAATGCTTATGCCACGGACACAAACATATATGTAAATGATAGCCGATATTCGGCAGATGCTACGGGTGCGAATGATTTAAAAACGGCATTGTCGGGTATAAAGTTGGTCTACGAACTTGCCACACCCTTTACCATCCAACTCACACCCCATGAAATCGCACTTTCACAGGGGTACGCTTACATTTCTACCAACGGAACATTAATTGCCCTTGATTACCACAACGGTGAGATGGCAAGGTTGTCGGATGTGGAATTGCTTAACGAAACTATTGAAAATCAATTTGCACTTTTTGATAGTAAACAATTTAAATATGTTGATGGTGTTATAAAAAGGAATACCACCGTTACATTAGATGTGCCAAAGGCATACTTGTTTATTACTTATGCCACAGTAGGTGCATCTTTGGCAGTTGTAATTGGAAACGGATATGGTAAAGAAAGTTCAAGGCATAAAATTACACAATTATTACAAGCGGGTACAGGTCTTACATTCGGGCAAAGCACAGAAAGATATGGCTTGGTTGTAACAAATACATTTTCGGAAGTTGATGTATCATATCGATTATATACTTTAGTTGAGTAACCCCATAAAATAATCATTTTATCATTCGGTGGCGGTGAGGGTTAGACACCCTTGCCGTTGCCGTATTTATTAAACAGGTGATTGACTATGGCAGTAGGAATAATAGTAGGGATATTAGCATATATCATTGTGGCAGTATTATTCCTTTTACTGCTACATAAAGACAGGAAAGATTGAGCAACAGGGAAGGTAACATGAGGATTATTGTTTTTACTTCTGGCTTATTAGGTAAGACAGGATTATATACATGGACACGGAATTTCGCAATCAATATGCGTAACGATCATTCCATTACAGTTATGTGTGCTACGTTTAACGAGGATATAAAAGCCGATTTAAGCCAATATGCCGATTGTGTGGTTTATGATAAAGAATCAACCTATGATTGTGACATATTGCTTCATAACTTTCAGGATAACGCCGTAAAGGGCAATATCCATGCGGATAAGGTATTTGTATTACTTCATTGCAATTATGCCAAAATGAGGCACTCTAATTCGTTTCAGAGGGATATAAAGTACATAGCAGTATCAGAAGATACCGCAAGGGGCATGAGAAATGTTTACGGGGTTGATTGTGAAGCTATAGAACCGTTTATGACGGGTTACAAGTACAAGAAAGTTTTAAAACTTGTTTCTGCTACACGGCTGACTACGGAAAAAGGCTACAACAGAATGATAAAGCTATGTAAACTACTCCGTGAGAACGGCATAAGATTTCTATGGTTAGTGTTCACAGATTCATTCAAGCCGATTGAGGGATTTACAGAATTTATAAATATGGGTTCACAACCTAATGAAGTGGTTATGGATTACATGGCTAACGCTGATTACACAGTACAGTTATCAGACCATGAGGGTTATTGCTATTCCGTACATGAATCCTTGCAAGCAGGAACGCCCTGTTTAGTTACCGATATTCCGATTTTCCGTGAAGCTATTGATGATGGCTACAATGGTTATCGGTTGCCTTTGGATATGCAAGGCATAAACTTTTCGGAGATAATGAAGGACATTCCGTTAGGCTACGAAATGGACAAAAAGAGTGCGGATGATTTAAAGAAACAATGGGAAAAGTTGTTTTAATGGGGAAGGGGCAGTATGAAAATAAGCGCATATACAAAGAAGGAACTTGATAGTTTTAGGCGGGAGTGTAATTTTACGGATTTAGAACGTTCCTGTTTCGATTTAAAGGCTAAAGGCATGACTAATTATCAACTTGCCATGCAGTTAAATATTTGCGACAGTACGGTTTCTGCTACTATGAAAAGTATTAGGGCGAAGATCACGGCTGTTTCAGAACAGAAAATGACAGAAAAGCCTAAAGTTGACAGGATCACGGATAATCTACATCCATCTTTATCATATCTGATTGATTTTGTGATGAAGATTCTGGAAAATACACCGCTTATCCCTGAAAGCCATACGGCTAAAGAGTGGTTAGAATTGCCGGACAGAGTTTCAATCAAGGATAAACTTTATGTAGTGACCGATTATCGTACTGATGATAATTCCCCGTCAGTTCCACGCCTTAAATATGGTGACGGCGTTACCATGATTTCCAAACTTCCATTTTGTACTGCTGCGATTACCGACAATGATGTGCTTTGGTGGGATTTAAAAGCACAAAAAGTACAATGATTTTCCACATTTTACGTTTCTTATAGCATTTTCTCCTAAAAACCTCACCGATTTTTAATATGGTGGGGTTCTTTTTTTATGCCATAATGTAGCCATAACATTCAGGAAGGAGTGGACTATGTGGCGTATATCTATGCTAACCCTAATCCGAAAAACAGAATAGTTGATGATTGCGTTATCCGAGCGTTAAGTCTGGCACTTGGCAAGTCATGGGATGAAATTCATTATGCCCTTGCTAAACAGAGCTTTTTCGACAAGGATATTATGAACGCTAATTCGGTATGGGGAAAGTATTTAGAGAATATAGGCATAGAACGTCATAATTTGCCCGATAAATGCCCTATGTGTTATTCGGTGAAGGATTTTACTAACGAACATAAAAAGGGTGTTTATATCCTTGCTACAGGCACTCATGCGGTAGCGGTGATTGATGGTGATTTTTACGATACTTTTAATTCGGGTGATTATGTCCCCTTGTATTATTTTCTTGTGGAGGATTGATTTATGAATGGCATGATGAAAATGTTTGGGATGATGAAAGAGTTTCAGAAATTCAAAAAAGACCCTATGGGGGCTATGGCAAGTAAATGGAATATCCCGCAGAATATAGACATAAACAATACAAATGCTGTTGCTCAACATCTTTTAAACAGCAAACAGATTTCACAGGATGCTTACAACAATTTTATGCAGATGCAAAACATGATTAGCGGTTAATGTGTGCGCACACTTAACATACGGGCTATCCGTTTGAGGATGGTTCTTGACCTACAATATTTATAGGAGGACAATTTTATGGCACTTGAAAATGGTGGTGTAGTAACAACCCTGCCTATGGCTCCGGCATATGGAAATAACGGGCTTTTCGGCGGACTTGGTGGTGATAGCGGAATGTTTCTGCTTTTCATCCTGTTTATGATGTGTGGTGGCTTCGGCAATGGCGGTTTTGGCGGAAACGGTTTCGCTAATGACGCTTTCCCGTGGCTGAATAACTCGCAGAACATTAATGACGGTTTCAGAGATCAGATGCTTAACAGTTCTGTATCAGGCATACAGAGTGGCGTTACAAGCGGTTTCGGTGATGTTCAGAACTCACTTTGCGGTGGTTTTGCGGGCGTTAATGCAAGCATAGCTAATGGCTTTGCTACGGCTGAAAGTTCAGCTAATTCCCGTCAGATGGCTAATATGAATCAGGCTTTTGCAGCACAAACCGCTATGAATCAGGGATTTAACGCTGTATCAAGTCAGCTTTCACAATGCTGCTGTGACAACAAAATGTTAGGAGCTGCTACCCAGAACATAGTTCAGGCTGAGGGTGCTGCTACAAGACTTGCTATCCAGAATCAGACACAGCAGATACTTGATAAGATGTGTCAGCAGGAGATTGACGCTCTTAAAGCTCAGAACCTTGCTTTACAGAATCAGGTCAATATGCAGGCACTTGCAGCTTCACAGGCTACACAGACCGCTGCTCTTATAGCTGATAACACAGCACAGACACAGTATATCGTTAATAGGGTAGCTCCTTATCCTATTCCCGCTTACACAGTAGCGAATCCTGTAACACCTGCTACTACTTGAAGGGGGGCTTACTATGAAAAACATAGAGGAACTCCACAAGTTATGCGACAAAGTGATGGATTCGATAATGGATTCCAACAGGAAGTTGGAAAAGGAAAGCGAAAGATTGTCAGCCGAGGACGCAAAGTATCTGGAAAGTCTGACAAGAATACTTAAATCTGTTACTACGGTTATCGCTATGGAAGATTACTCGGACGGCTATTCAAGGGATGGTTGGGGCGATCCTAACCACATGACCCCTTATGCTAACGGATATTCTGGCAGACGCTATTACCGGGACGGTATGGGTAGATTTACAAGTTATCACTAAAAAAATAGGGCTTACCTTGATGGGTAAGTCCTTTTTTCTCATTTATTCTGTAGACATTCAAGTATTTTGCTTTCGCCTAATAGCAGACATGATAAAACTGCGGTTGAAAGAAGTCCACCTAATAGGATTCCTAAAAACGTAACAATCTCAAATTTGGTTTTATAGCTTATGGTATTATATGTAGCTACCATCTTTTCAGCCGTTCCGAAATGGATTGCCAATACTATACTTCCGATTATTCCTAATATTAATGTTATGATCCCTAATGCTTTTAATAGTTTTGCCATAATTAACCCTCCTGTTCTTGCGTATTATTTGCGATTCCGAGTGCATAAGTTACTAAATGTTTTGTTTTATCATCACTCTTGCGGTATGCCGAAACAAGATCAATCTCAAATTTTGACAAGTCAAATGCTTCTTTTGCCTCTTTCTGGGCTTGTTCTTCCAAATATTCAATGAAACCCGCAACTCTTGGGTCTTGCAATCCGGCTTCTTCTAAAGCTGTTACCCATTCGGTTTGTGCATTTTCGTAAAACGTATTGATTGGAACATGGAAAAGTTTTGCATATCCTAACATTACTTTAGGTGAAACCTTTTCAATAGCCCCACTTTCGTATCGTGAGATTGTTGCCTCGGAAACGCCTAACCTTATTGCTACATCATTTTGTGTTAATCCGCTATGGATTCTGTATTGTTTTATTGCTTCTGTATTGATTTTCACGCTTTTCATCTCCTTTTTTATGGTGATTTTACCTTATGTATCGGTATGCGTCAACAAAAACTTTACACCCATGCAAGAAATTTTTAAAAAAGTGCTTGCATTTTTTCTGCACTTGTGTTACTATACATTCATGCAAGAGAAATGCAGACAAACAGGAAGGAGGTAAAAACATGAGAACTGTTGATGCGAAAGAATTTAAAAAAGCTATGATTGAAGCTGATATTGACAGCTTTACACAGCTTGAAGAAGTAACAGGAGTTTATAAAGGAACTGCGTCCGCAATCGTTAAGGGAGATCAGAAACCGTCATATGATACTATTGTAGCATTTGCTGACGGGATGCACCTGAAATATGACGAAATCGGACGTATTTTTTTTGCGAATGAACTTGCACAGATGCAGAAAGATTGTAAGGAGTAAGAAATGAATCTCAAAGCACTTTTACAAGCAATAACAATCAACATAGCCACAGGGGTATTAATTCTGATTATGGCAGGTGAAAGTCCTAAACTTGACAATTACGCATTAGCAATGGGAATTGACACAAAGAGCGAGGACTTTAAGACAGATTTGCAGTACCTATCAGGGGCTATGCAGATTGAAAACGGAGATAACGGGGATAAGATACTTCTTTACACGGGATCAGTAATTCTTAATCGTCTAAATTCTCCAAAATGGAACGGAAACACTATTGAAGAAGTCATTATGGCTAAAGATGGCGGGTTTCAGCAATATGCCACAGTTACACGAAAAGGTTTCAAGACTAAAAAAGCATCTAAACGAACAAGGTATTTAGCAAAGTATCTGCTGATTTTCGGAAGTGTAGTTCCCGAAAACGTTGTGTATCAGGGTCAGCGCAAGAATGGTTCTGGAATATATGAAAGTTGTCCTGTACCGGGGCAGAAAGACGAAATCTTTTGCTATGAATAAGGGGGTTAAGTATGAAAGCAATAACTGTAATTCAGAAGATCATGGCACTTTTAATGTCGTGCGTAGGCTTTATTATGACATTTTCGGAAGTTCCTATTACACAGGGGTGGGAAAATCAAGCATGGTTAAGTTGTGGCGGGTTAGCGTTGATTGGGGTATGTCTGCTTTGGCTTAAATTAGTAGGTTGGGAGGAAAGCTGCTTTGAAACAGGGACGAAAGCTAACAAGAACCGAAAAAACCATTTTGCGTAATCAGAATTTAAAAGCTGATGATTGGCAGTTTTTATGTGATTGCATAGATGATACAGGCAGACCAACATCATTTTTTAAGATTATCAATAAGTCTACGGCAGTTATCAGGATCGTAGACAGATTCAAAGGAAGGAGGTAACAGACTTGGAAGTTATATGGAAGTTTGACGGAATTTTCAAGGCTAATGCTCAAAAGGTTTATGAAGAAATCGGAGAGCGTAGAGTAACGCCGGAAGAAGTATTGGAACAAGCAAGAAACAATGTAGATTCAGAACTTCATAAATGTTTTGAATGGGACGATAGCAAGGCGGCTGAGAAGTTTAGATTATCACAGGCAAGACAGATTATTCAGTTTTTAGTTGTTAAGCCGGAGAAAAAAGAAGAACCGCAAATAAGAGTATTCCAGATTACTACGGAAACAAATAATTATCAGCCTATCAGAATGTTTCTTGAACAACCTGATGAATACAAAGCACTTCTGCAAAGGGCAAAGAATGAATTGTCAGCCTTGAAAACGAGATACAAAACACTTTCAGAACTTGAAAAAGTTTTTGAAGCAATAGACGAGGTTTTATAAATAATAGGGTTTCACTTACTTATAGAGCCGGAAGGCTTGAATAAATTAGATTTGATTAAATGATAATGCCTTATAAATCATAACACTAAACCGAAGGACACTATACCATATTACAAAACAAGTCTTTCGTTTCTATAAGTGGGTGAAACCACATAACTTACAACAAAACACACAAGTTAAACTGAAAACACTCTTTTATAGCTAAATAAACTAAAAAACAGAATAGCAAATGAAATTATAACATAGCATATTTAATGGGCGTTGTTACCTGTTCAACAGGAATGATAAGAAAATGATAGGAAAAGTCAAGCTAACGTAGCACATTATAAGTTAATACAGGACAAATCATATCTTTGCTGAATAGGTTGCTACGCTCATTAGATTGAGCAAGGTCAAAATAGAACACCGAATGACACCAGACCAAAAGAAAGAACAAGACAACTCACATCACAATTCAAAGGAGAAAAAGAAATGGGAACAAAGACAATCGAGGTAAAAGCACCTCAGAACAGCGTAAGAACAATGGTAGTAACAATCGTTGGGGATTCAGATTTAGTCCTTAACAAGATGAATGATGTAACTGCAAAGCAGCTTACAGATGCAAGGAAGGACAAGGCAAAGAGCCTTGATAAGCCTAATCCGTGGGAAACAATCATAACCGCTATACATTGGCGTGATGGTAAGCCTACAGATTATTCGGAAGAAGGTTTTGAAAAGGCACTAAAGGAAAACGCTCCTTGCATAACTACATTCGGCTTGAAGAAATCTTTTGCGGATTCAGTAGTCAGGAATGACGTTGATAAGTATTCAACCAAATTCAACGCCACAGTTAATGTAAACGGTCAGGGAGGCTTAGTACCTGTCAAGTTTGCACAACACTTTGTAGATGAAAAACTTATGTCCCCTAAAAAGGGCGCACCTGTTTTGGTATCACTTAACAGATTCGTTGGTTGGAGTGCTGACGTAACAATACAGTTCCTTGAAACTGCTTACTCTATGGAACAGATACTTAACATCATCACTCTTGCCGGATTCGGTATCGGTATCGGTTCTGGAAGATCAAGTGGCTACGGCAGGTATCACATAGAAAAAATAGAAAGTATAGGATAACACATAGATTTAAGCGTGGCAGAGTTATCGGCTTGAAAGTCGAGAAATCAACATAGCGTAATTTAGGGCAATATTAGAAAGCTCAAATCATTAAAGAACAATACAATATAAGACATTTCAAGTTGATAGTTCTGCCACGCCACTTAGGAGGATATATGGAATTAAAAATTGAAAGAATTGTGCTTCACAATTTCAAGGGATTAAAGCATGAAAACCTACTTTTTAACAATAACAATGTAACTGTTGGCGGGGCAAATGGAACAGGGAAATCAAGTGTTATGTGCGGTTGGCTTTGGTTAATGGCTGATGTTTCAGAAACATTGGTTTCAAACCCGCCTGTTTTCCCATTAGATAGCGAAGAATGTACTCCGTCAGTTGAGGTTATCTGCAATCTGGACGGGAAACAGATAACTCTTGAAAGACAGCTTAAAAGAACTGTTAAGAAAAGCAAAATTGAAGGTACGGCTGATGCGGTTAGCTTTTCGTCAACATATCTTGTTAATAGCGTAGAGTACGGACTTCGGGATTTTAAACAGAAGTTGGATGAGTACGGGATCACAGACAAATTCCTTACTTTATCACATCCTGACTTATTCCTGTCACAGAAGAAAGACGAAATGCGAAAAGTCCTGTTTGGGATGGTCAGTGACATTACAGATTATGAAGTTGCATCACAGATGGACGGATGCTTTGAAGCTGCTGAATTATTGAAAAACTACACATTTACAGAAGCACAATCTATGCAGAACGCTAACTTGCGTAAAATCCGTGAGGTTTATGGCAAGGACGGAGAACTGTTGCGCAGCAAGATTGAAGGTCTTGAAAGTGCAAAGGTTGATTTAGACTTTTCAGCGTTAGAGTTGCAAAAGAACATGATTAAAGAAAAACTTGCGAATAATAAGACCGAACAGGCAGCTTGTGAACAGACAGAACGTGATCTTAATGAACTCCGTAATAGGGATTTGGCTTTACAGATGGAATTATCCGGCATTGTTCAGAAAGAGAAAGCCGAGAAAAAAGCCTTAGAGGAAAAGATTTATTCGGAACGAAAGAGCTTACAGGAACAGTTATCACAGATTGAGCGTGATATTTCCAGATTGAATAACGAGGTAGACATTCATGGCGGTGCGATTAAAAGGCTTGAAACATCTATCAAACAGGGTCGGGCTGCGATTTCAGAGATTGAGGCAGAGGTTTTTGATGAAACTACTGCTATATGTCCTGTATGTCATAGGCTATATGAATCAGACAAGATTGAGGAAATGAAAAATGATTTTGAGGCTGATAAGTTGAGAAGAATCGCTGACCGGCATAAAGAGGTTACAGAATTTATGTCACTGTTGGCTATCAAACGCTCAGAATTGGCTGAAATCAGCAAAAAGATACAAAAGGCTATAAATGATAAGGCTGATATAGAAACCGCCTTAAATAAGCCTTTAAATGCGTTTGACGGGGCTATGGAAGAACCGCATACCTATGATGCTGAAATTGAGCGTATCAATCAGGCTATTGCAGATAACAACCTGCTTATAAATAACCTAAAAGTCGGACTTAAAAACATGACGTTGTTAAAAGCCGAAGAACTTAAACTCCATGACGAGTTAAGAAACTGCGAGATTCAGTTGGCTAAAGCTGATACTAACAATGAGATTGACGAAAAGATTGAGGCGTTGCGTGAACAGCAAACGAAATATGAGCAAAACAAGGCTGATGCTGAACGCATACTTTATCTGCTTTCATTAGTACAGAAACGTAAGAACGAATTGCTTACGGAAGAAATAAATGCACACTTCAAATTAGTTAAGTTCAGCTTCTTTGAATATCAGAAAAATGGCGAATATAAGGAATGTTGCAAGGCATTTGTGGGGGATAAGGAATTTGGTTCAGCCCTTAACAATGCAGCACAGATAAAAGCCAAAGTTGACATTTGTAACGGCTTACAGAACTTCTACAACGAGCATTATCCTATTTGGCTTGACAACAGCGAAGCACTTGATACTGAAAATCAAGCACAACTTGAAGCTGATACACAGTTGATATTACTCCGGGTAACGGATGGTAAGAGTTTATTTGTAAAGGAGGACTAAGACATGGCAGAAGCGGTAGTAAAGAAGGAAGAAAAAAAGAATTTTAGTTTGGTTATTACCGATAAGTTGGATTCCATTCAGGACGCATTACCGAAGGATTTTAACAAGGCAAGGTTCGTACAGAACGCATTATCCCTGTTGAATGAAAAGCCTGAATTGGCAAAGTTCGGACAGGCAAAGATCATGGCAGGACTTATGAGAGGGGCTATGTTGGGTTTGGACTTCTTCAACAAAGAAGCCTACCTTGTCGGCTATGGGAATGATTTACAGTACCAGACCTCATACATAGGCTCGCAGAAAATAATCAAGAAGTACGCAATTCACAAGGTTAAGAACATCTATGCGGAACTTGTCAGGGAAGATGATGTTTTTGAAACAGGCATAGAAGCTAACAAGCGTTATGTAACATTCAAACCAAAGGCATTTAACAGCAAGCCCGTAATCGGCTGTTTTGCCGTTGTTGAGTTTGAGGATGGGGATATTCAGGTTGAAACAATGAATCTGGAAGAGCTTGAAGCAGTCAGGAAAAAGTCAAAGATGGCTAATGCGGGGGCTTGGAAAGATTTTACAGGCGAAATGCAGAAGAAATCAGTAATCCGCAGACTTTGTAAACGTATCGAGATTGATTTTGAAAATCCCGAACAGAAGCAGATATTTGAGGCTGATACAGATATAGCTACCGAACCTGCTGAAATAAGGGATGTGGAAATATCGTCAGATGCTAACAGCGTTGATTTTCCTTTTGAAGACGCAGAAGTTAAGCCTGTAGAGTGAGGGATAGCTTATGACATTAAAGTGTTTGGGGACGGGGAGTAGTGGAAACTGCTACTCCCTGACAGACAAAGAAGGAAACATCCTTTTGTTGGATGCCGGAATAAACGTCAAGGATATAAAAATTGGGATTGATTTTCAGATCTCTAAAGTAAAAGGGGCATTGTTGAGCCATTGTCATTTGGATCATGCCAAAGCAGCAAGGGACTTGGAAAAGATGGGCGTAAAGATCGTAGCTCCGTATATAGCTAAACCCAAAGACAGTTATTTTGGCGGGTTCATGGTCAGATATTTCTCACTTACAAATGGGGATAATACCTACGTTCATAGCAACGCTGACGGTAGCGAATGTCCGATATTTGGTTATCTGATTTTGCATGACAACGAGCCTTTAAGGATGCTTTACATCACAGATTGTGAGTTCGTTAAGTGGAAATTCAGCACGATAAACACGCTACTGTTAGGCATAGATTATTCGGATGAATTACTTGCAAAAGAATCTAATGAATCGAAACGTAGACATTGCCTAAATGGTCACATGAGTTTGAATACAGGAATAGAGTTTATAAAAACCACAGACCGGGATAAGTCGCTTAAAAACATTATAATCGGTCATTTATCAGGAGATAACGCTGACGGAGATATGTTTAAGGCTGAAATCCAGAAAGTGACAGATAGCAATGTCTACATAGCAGAGAGGGGGAATACTTATCAACTCATGTAATTTAATCGGATATGCGGTTGCAGAACCTAACGTTAATAGAGTTGAAACAGGCGGGAAGAAATATGTATTTGCTGAATTTACGCTTGCTATTCCAAAGATTTACAAGAAACAGGGCGAGGTTAACGCTAACTTTATACGGATCAAGACCGCTAATAAACAGGCTGAATATATCGAGAAGTATCTTACAAAGGGCAGATTAGTAGCCGTAAGCGGTAGCCTTGAATCTGACGCTTACACGCTTAAAAGCGGGTTAAAGCAGTACACCGTTAAGGTATTTGCAGTTACAGTAAGTTTCCTTGATGGCTATAAGGACGGCAAGAATGTCGAAACAGGAGAGTATTCAGTTACGAATGTTGATTTATCAGGTCTGGAAGGTGCTGAATATCAATCTGAAAATCCAAACGCATAATATGACGTTTTAAGACGTTATATCTATTCGGACGATAAAATATACCACTTCAATCAGAAAATTGAAATTTGCCCTATTGTGGTGCGTTATAAGGGCATATATGAGGACGGCAAGACATGATACTTTTAGAGGACACCCGGCAACAAGCCGGAAAACATGACTTAAAGCATGAATGGTTTGAGAAACACGGCATAGAAATTCGTAGGTGTCGGTTGTATGCGGGTGATTATACGTTACCTACTAATCAAAGCGTTTGCATAGACACCAAAAAAGACATTGGCGAGTTGATTCAGGACGTTCAAACAGACCATGTTAGGTTTCGTGATGAACTTTTACGCAGTAAAGAAGCGGGCATAAAACTTTACATTCTTGTCGAAAACGAGGGCAGGTATGTTGATTATCGTAAGACTATCTGGAACGCAACGGTCAGATGTATAGATGATCTTAACGCTTGGAAAAATCCCCGTTTGTATATCAAGAAAAATGGCAAGCCTGTTTATCCGAAAGCTATGCCCGGTACTCAGCTTGCAAAGATATGTCACACAATGGAAGAACGATATGGCTGTAAATTCCTTTTCTGCAAGCCTGATGAATCGGCAAAACTGATTATAGATTTACTGCAAGGAAAAGAAGGTGGTTGAAAATGGCAACTAAAAGGATGTTTTCAAAAGAAGTTGTCTTAACTGATTGGTTTTTAGATATGCCTATGTCAGCAAGGTGCTTGTATTTCACTTTGAGCATGGTAGCAGATGATGATGGGTTTGTTGATAATCCCAGAGCCATAATGCGACAATGCGGGGCATCATTGGATGATATGAAGTTACTACTGACAAAATGTTTTTTAATAGAGTTTGAAACAGGAGTAATAGTTATTACCCATTGGAGAATGAATAACTATCTTAGGGGTGATAGATACCATCCTACTAAACATACTACAGAATATTCTATGTTAGAAGTAGTAGATAATAAACCTTATGTACTTAAAGATAATAATACTCCTAATAATTTAATTACTAAGTCTTTAGACTTAGTACCCGTTGGTATACCGGGTGGTATACCAGATGGTATACCAAAACCTAAAAAAGAGAAAAATACAAACTTTAATCCCCCTACAGAAGAAGAAGTAGAAGCCTATTGTCGGGAACGTAATAATGACATAGACGCTGAACAGTTTGTAGCATTTTACGAATCTAAAGGGTGGATGATAGGCAAAAACAAAATGAAAAATTGGAAGATGGCGGTTGTTACATGGGAAAAACATCAATCTGATTATGGTTCAAAACGAATAAGTAAGGAGGATCGAGAAATAAATGAGCGACAAAACGCCGAATACGGCAGCCATTGGACAGACCACATCTTCGATTCAAAATAAATGTGAGTATTGTCATGGAACAGGCATATATATGTTTACGCAGAAAGCGTCAGTATATGCACAGGAAAACGGGTTAAATCACATCTATGGCAATAAGGACTTTGATGTATGGGTCAGTAAGAAATGCCCGTTTTGTGATGGCGGCTTTGCCGAGGATGTTAAGGAAGTTCGTAAGAACTCAGATATTCCTTCAAGTTTCTACGATAAGCGCATGAAGGACTTTGATTGGAACGCTTATGTTCGTGATGATGGCACTACGATTGATACTACACCGACACAGCGAGGCGTTGAAGCATTTATAAATCAGTTTGATGCTTGGGAAAAGAAAAATATCGGCTTGTATATCTGCGGAAAAACTAAAGGTTCTGGAAAGACATTCCTTGCGTCCTGTATCTGTAACGAGCTGATGTACTCAAAGGCAATCAGGACGAGGTTTGTAAGAGCGTCAGAACTGATAGACATTTCACAATCCGGGGATAAAAACGCTTATGACGAATACAAGCGTAACCCTATGAAACTGATTTATGAATGTAAGTTCTTGGTAATAGATGATCTTGGACAGAAGAATACAGGTAAGGAATGGTTAGAGGATGAATTGTTCAAGCTGCTTGATTACCGAATGACAAACGGGCGAATGACAATAATCACATCTAATCTGGATATAAAGCAGTTACCGTTTAATGAACGTATAAAGGACAGGCTTGAAAAGATTACTGTTGAAATGCACTTGCCGGAAGTATGTGTGAGAACTAAAGAAGCAAGGGAAAATAGGCAAAAACTTTTCAAGGAGTTAGGTCTTACAGGTGACAGGAAGGAGTAAAGCATGGGAAAAGCGACACAGAAAGTTTTAGTTCTTAAATACTTACATGATTTTGGTTTTATTACATCATGGCAGGCATTTAAAGATTTGGGAATAACAAGATTGGCAGCGAGAATTTGGGAATTGAAAGATATGGGTTACATCTTTAAGGAAGAACGTGTTGAAACTAAAAACCGTTATGGGTTGCCGTGTCATTACAAGAAATACATCCTTGTCGGCAACATCTATGAGGGGGCAGCAGTTACATGAGCAGAACAATAGAAGATTTGAAAATGAAACAGGCACTTCCACTTGATGTAAAAATTTCACTTACCAGAGAACGTATCAGACAATGGGTAAATGAATTTGGTGAAGATGGTGTGTATGTTAGCTTTTCAGGTGGTAAAGACAGTACGGTGCTTCTTGACATAGTAAGGAATGTTTGTGGTTATTCCGATATTCCGGCGGTGTTTGTAGATGTGCCGACACAGTTTCCCGAATTGAGAGAATTTGCCACATCATTTGAGAATGTAGAAGTATTAAAGCCCAAAATCAATTTTGTTGAAGTTTGTAAGAAGTATGGGTTTCCGATAATCTCAAAAGAGGTTTCAGAAACAGTATCGGGCGGGAAAAAATATCTGAAAAAACTCTTGACAGAATGTAACAACAATGTGACCGTCCTTACAGACAGACAGACAGACAGACAGACAGACAGACAGACAGGCTGATACCATACCATTACCATTACGAAAGACTAACAGGAACAGGGAAGTATCAGAAAAAGGGGAATATCCCTAACTACGATAAAGTGGATGAATTAGCACTTTATACCAATAGTAGGGGGGGGTATGACAGAAAGTATAGAAAACTCCGAGGAATTGGCGAGTTTGCTAAACCAAAGAATGAAAACCAAAACAGGGGGAAGCAATCAGAGATTGGCAATGCTTCTGGGATGGAGAACTCGAAACAACATATCGAGTGGGAAAGACTTGATAGCGGTGAATATCCCTAAAGAAGATCGTTCTGATTTTTCTCTTGAAAGGTTTGGGTTTATGCTGTCAGCCCCTTTTGATATTTCTCATATGTGCTGTAACGTTATGAAGAAAGCCCCCGTACATGAATATGCTGAAAAAACAGGCAGATATGCAATCACGGGGCAAATGGCAGATGAAAGCAGATTGCGATTACAACAATGGCTTCGGAATGGATGCAACGGGTTTAACATGAAAAGACCCGTAAGCAATCCTATGTCATTCTGGACGGAACAAGATGTACTAACATACATAGTCAAGAACAACCTTAAAATCTGCTCTGTCTATGGGGATGTGGTAGTTGATTATGGTGAAGAACTTGAAGGTCAAATGACTTTAGGTGACTTTGGGCTTTACAACGAAACAAAGAAATACAAGTGTACGGGATGCAAGCGAACAGGATGTATGTTATGTGGGTTCGGATGCCATCTTGAAAAGAAAGACGAATCGAGATTCTTGTTGCTGAAACAGACACATCCAAAGATGTACGCACTTCTTGATGTGATTAAAAATAATGGGGTTTCGTTCCGAGAAGCCATTGAGTGGACTAATGAACATATGACAGGCAGAGGGCATATTTGGATATAAAACTATAAACATACTATGTTAGTAGGTGAATAAAATGAGCAAACTAAGTAAAGAGGAATTAGCAAGGTATCAGGGTGCTAATTGGATTTTGGATAAGATTAAAGCTATCGGCATAGAAGAAGCTGAAAAAGACCTGATAATGCGTGGGGCAAGGAATATCCCGTTAGCAGTTAAGGATTCGGATTTACGGAAATTTGAAGTAAGTGAAAAGGCTAACACGATTAAGTCTATGCTGCTGATAAGTATTTACTGCATACATGATGCTTACGGGTTTGAAGAAAAGGAACTTAACGAGTTTATCAATCTTTTCAATAAACGAGCTGAGTGCCTTGTTGACAAGTGGGTTAGTTGGAAAGACATTCAACAGACTATGGCAGAAGAAACAGGCATTTTTATTCCTATGCCAGACGGGTTTGATATGGAGTGAGGTGAAAACATTGAAAAACACAGAAATAATGCTTGACAAGCCGACAGATGAAGCGGTAGCGTCCCTAAGCAAGCAAGCAAGCAAGCAAGCAAGTCAAGGCACATTGTCTGTTTGAACAATCTGGGACGTTTAAGAATGAGTTTAAAAAGTTGGGCTATGAAGCCTATGATTATGACATTTTAAATGATTATGGTCAGACGGATTTCCAGATAGATTTGTTTACCGAGATAGAAAAAGGTTATGATGGTCAGCCGAGTATCTTTGATGGTTTTACTCCAGATGATATTATTCTTGCATTTTTCCCTTGCACAAGGTTTGAAGCACAGATCTTACTATCATTTTGGGGACAACAAAAACAAGATAAAGGTATGACCGATACACAAAAACTTGAAAGATGTTTGCGATTGCATAATGAACTGCATATGAATTATGAGCTGATAACGAAACTTGCAATAATAATATTAAGAAAAAATCTTAGGATGGTGTTTGAAAATCCTGCGGGTGAGCAACATTACCTTACACGATATTGGTGTTTAAAACCTGCCATTATTGACAAAGACCGCAGAAATGATGGTGACGCATTTAAAAAACCTACACAATATTGGTTCATAGGATTTATGCCTAAACAAAACTTGGTATTTGAACCACTTGATTATGTTGAAACAAAAACATGGAGTGGTTTATCTACAAGAGAACGTAGTGAAATACATCCACAATACGCAAACAGATTTATACGGAAGTATTTAATTGATGCGGAGTGATTATGAAAGATAACTTTTTTAAACTTGAAAATATGGATTGTTTAGACGGTCTGAAAGCCTTAGAAGATGAATCCATAGACTTAATAGTTACATCCCCGCCTTATGACAATATCAGGACATATAACGGTTATTCTTTTGATTTCAAAAATATAGCAATAGAAATAAAAAGAATACTAAAAGTGGGGGGGGTATTAGTTTGGGTAGTATCTGACCAAACGATAAACGGTAGTGAATCAGGGACAAGTTTTAGGCAAGCATTGTACTTCAAAGAATTAGGTTTAAATCTCCATGACACTATGATATGGCAAAAAGATAGTTGCGCTTTTCCTGACGCTACACGGTATCAACAGATATTTGAGTATATGTTTGTACTTAGTAAGGGAAAACCTAAGACTATAAACCTTATTGCTGATAGAAAAAATGCTTGGTCAAATGTCAAAGTACATGGCACGTTCCGAGAAGCGGATGGAAGTTTAAAGGGACGGTCAGCACAATGGAAAGAAAGCGTTGTTAAGGAATACGGTTATAGATTTAATGTTTGGAATATTCCGACAGAGAAAAATAATAAGACAGGGCATCCCGCCGTTTTTCCCGCAAGCATAGCTAAAGACCACATACTTACTTGGTCAAATATCGGTGATACAGTTTGTGATCCGTTCTCAGGAAGTGGCACAACGGCAATCGAAGCACTAAATCTTAACCGAAATTTTATAGGTTTTGAGATTAGCAAGGAATACTACGAAAAATCCTTGAAGCGGATAGAAGAAGAAACAAGGCAAATGACACTATTTGATTTTATGTAGCATCCAACACCTAAAGGGTGTGGAAATATAAAGCAATTTGCCCCGTCAAACGCAAAAAGAATCTAATATTATATCACACTACAGGGCATTGCTGACTACAGGCGGCAGTTGAAGGGGCTGCCGCCGGGAAGGGATAACATGACAGTAAATATTTTCAATACAGATAAAAAGTACAGCATTATCTATGCTGATCCGCCGTGGAAATACAATGACAAAATGGTTATGAAGGGAGTTCATGGCAATATAAGAGGTGCTGAGAGTTTTTACAATACCATGACTTTAGAGGATATTAAGGCACTTCCCGTTAAAGAAATCTCAGAGAAAAATGCAATCCTGTTTTTATGGGTGACAATGCCTTTTTTACCTCAAACACAAGAAGTAATGGAATCATGGGGCTTTAAATATAAGACTTGTGGTTTTACATGGATTAAAACTACAAAAACAGGAAAAATACATACAGGCATGGGGCATTACACAAGAGGAAACGCTGAATTGTGTTTGATAGGAGTGAGGGGGGGTGGAAAACACAATCCCACAAGGTTTCACAAGTAGTTTTAAGCATGATTAGAAGGCATAGCCAAAAGCCTGATGAAGTAAGAGATAGAATCATAGAGTTATGTGGGGATGTTCCCCGTATAGAATTATTTGCCAGACAATCTGTAGACGGTTGGGATTGTTGGGGAAACGAGGTGTAAACGTGGAAAGCAAAGGAAAGATAGAGATTATATATACAGGAATTACTACAGCCAAAGTGTTTTTTAACGGTCAGGATATAAGCAGTCTGGTTTCGGAATATACGATAACTCACAAAGCGAACAGTGTAGCAAAATTAGAATTGATTGCAGTTAAGCCGTTTACGGATATTGTAGTTGATGAAATTTGTGAGGTCACGATTAGACAGGGGTGATTAAATGAGTGGTGGATCATATGATTACATTTACCTGACATTGGAAGAAACTTGTAAGGGGCAGATGTATGATGCCGAAATGGATGATTTAATTAAGGATTTATGTAAGGTTTTACATGATTTAGAGTGGTGGCAGAGTGGCGATACTGACGAGGAATCTTACAGAAAAAGCCTTGCTAAATTTAAAAACAAATGGTTTCAAGGGGACAGGAACAAAAGACTTAAAGGTTATATTGATAAACAAGTAGGAAAAGTTAAAAGAAGTTTATATCAGCTTATTGGTGAGGTAATTGAAGATGGTGACAAGATTACGGCTTGTACGGAGTGTATTATAAAGGTTAATGAAAATCCTGAATATCTGGATGATTTTTTGAAAGCGAGGGGGAAGAAATGAGGTTTTCGGTGATAATACCCGCTTTTAATGCGGAAGGACATATTATACCACTTCTTGAAAGTATCAAGGCACAGACCTTTAAGAACTTTGAACTTATCGTAGTTTGTGACAGGTGCAAGGATAGGACTAAAGAAATAGCTGAAAGCTACGGGGCGAAAACCCTTGAAGTCGATTTCGGGCGTGATGGATTAACAAGAAACGCAGGTTTAGACATAGCACAAGGGGAATACATTATCTGGAGTGATGATGATGACCATTTTCTGCATGAGTTTGTATTTGAACAGCTTGATAGAAAGTTAAGACAGGAAAACGATCCCGATTTATTATGCTTTAGCTTTATTTGGAAAGGGGTCATGTATGCAAGCCCCATAGCTAAATCGGGTCAGTTATATCCTTCGGTCTGGAATAAGTGTTGGAAACGTGAATTTATAGGCAAACATAGATTTACAGACGTTTATTCTATATCAGACTATTACTTCCACAACGAAATGATGAAAGTTCCTCATAGACAAGTAATTTATGATATGCCTATGTATTACTATAACTACTTACGAAAAGGTAGCATTAGTGACCAGATGGGGAGGTCGATTAGCGGTACGAAAAAAGCATGGCGTATCGATTAAGGTGGTGATTGCATGGAAGAAATCTGGAAAGATATTGAAGGGTATGAGGGCATTTATCAAGTCAGTAATTATGGACGAATTAAAAGCCTTAAAAGAATAAGTGATGAGGGCAGGCACTTACCCGAAATGATTTTGAAACTTGGCATACATAACGGATATAGAAATGTTGTGTTATGTAGAAATAGTATTACAAAAACATTTTCGGTACATAGATTGGTCGGGAAAGCATTTGTTCCAAATCCCAAAAATAAACCATGTATAAATCACAAAGACGAGAATAGAAAAAACAATCATGTGGATAATCTTGAATGGGTTACACAAAAGGAAAATGCAAACTATGGAACAAGAAACAAAAGATCAGGTGATAAGCATGGCAAAAGGGTTATTCAGTTTGACTTGAACGGTATGGAAATAAGACGTTGGATTTCGGCTGCTGAAGCGGGTAGACATTATGGGGTAAAAAGAACTGTTATCGGTGAAGCCTGTAGGAAATATAAGGGTAAGACTTGCGGTTTCTTATGGTGTTATGAAAGTGAGGTGACAACATGAACATTTACATCTACACACCACAAGGCTTTGAAACAGGCGGAATAGAGCTTTTACATCAACTATGCCATGAACTGAATACCTACGAGGATATAAACGCCTATATATGGCATGAGAAAAGCGTAACCATATCCGAAACGTATAAGCAGTATGGCAATAATGGTGTTGTTACGGATTTACCGCCTA
>Ga0310690_10003880_pt1 | contig 21887 bp, 19 predicted proteins | sample AusTroGonzalo_MG_2_FD_207661 | JGI IMG/M metagenome (GOLD analysis project Ga0310690, IMG submission 207661) | Bovine rumen microbial communities from tropical cattle in Woodstock, Queensland, Australia - Gonzalo_04 (v2) (version 2) | ecosystem: Host-associated > Mammals > Digestive system >... | reverse complement strand
CAAGGCCAGCCGACAAGCCCCTCCGTTGCATCCTCAATGGCCTGGGCAAGGACGCAGCCATGATTATCAGCCGCATCAACGGCTTCACATACGTTCAGACGCAGTTCGACTACTTCACAGGCGAGCTAAAGGAAGTGAAGCGTATCGCTTACAGCAACGGTCCCCGTGCCGCTGTGAACTGCTATGGTGCAGATGACGTTCGCGAAGGCGTTGCCATCCTTTGGAAGGAAGACGTTGACGTCAGCATCACAGGTAACTCCACCAACCCCACCCGCTTCCAGCACCCCGTTGCAGGCACCTACAAGAAGGAGCGCATCCGTGCTGGCAAGGCTTACTTCAGCGTAGCAAGTGGTGGCGGTACAGGTCGTACCCTGCACCCCGACAACATGGCTGCAGGTCCCGCCAGCTATGGCATGACCGACACCCTGGGCCGTATGCACTCTGACGCTCAGTTTGCAGGTTCCAGCTCTGTTCCCGCACATGTTGAGATGATGGGCTTCCTCGGCATCGGCAACAACCCGATGGTAGGTTGCACCGTAGCTTGCGCCGTACAGGCCGACCTCTATCTGAACAAGAAGTAAATCGAGAGCATTAGCACTCATCAAAACAAAAGGGGGAGCAGACCGCGAAAGTCTGCTCCCCCTTTTCCATGTCCGTTAGGTGCTTTTCTACCGAACACCAATAGAAGTGTATCAAAGAGCCAAAACCTTTGCGGAGAAAACTTGCACCGCAGCTAATAAAAAGTTAAACACCTGCATGAAAAGGTTATTTTCATGACATGAAAATAACCTTTTCACGACGCGATAATGTATTTTCAAAGCTTGATAATATATTTTCACGACATGAAAATAATGTTATTCAAGTATCGCAATTGCTCATCTATAGGGCAAGGAACAAGAATCAAGGGGGGAAAGAGGATATTTTGTGGGAGGTGTCCTCTGAAAACTTGGTAATGTTATCAAAAGCCCCTAATAGAGAAGACCTATCTTAGCGTGCAGGGGGCGGTGGTCGGAGAAGGGTTCCTCGTCCACCCAGGTGCGGTGGTCGGAGAGTGTTGCATCGGGCAACGGCATGAAGAGCGCCACGTGGTCTATGCAGATTTTTGGTTTGTCGGCGGGGAAGGTCATCTCGTTCTGGGGATTGAGGAAGAGGAAGTGCTTCTGCATGGACTGGTAGAAAGGCGAACCGGGTTCGTCGTTCAGGTCGCCCATCAGCACGAATGGCTTTTGCCATCGGCTGGCTTCTTCTATGAGGATGGGGATGCTGGCCATGCGGTCTTCATCGGTCAGGCTGAGGTGTGTGCAAGCCACCACATAGTGCTTGAACTCGGCCACCAAGAGCATTCGCGGCTCTTCGCGTCCGGGCAGGGCGATGCGGCGCACGCTCATCGGGCGCTTCTTGCTGAGGATGCCGATGCCGTACTTGCCTCCCTGGAACTTGATGGCTGAAGCAAAGGTGCTGTGCATCTTTGCATGGCGGCCGATTTCCTCCAGCGAATAGAGTCCGCCGTTGCGGCGCGTTGTGCTGTCAACCTCTTGGATTGCAGCGACATCCGTGTGCGCCTTCCGCAGGATGCGTGCCTGCCTCCGATGGTCTATCTTGCCGTCGAGGCCTTCGCCGTGCTGTATATTATAAGATGTGAGGCGCAGGGTGCGCACCTTCTTGCCCTGTACGGGTAAAACAAAAGTTGCCGCCATGAGTGCGGCAAGCAGCAAGTAGATTTTTCTTTTCATCGTATTTCGACCTCTTCTTTCATGTCTATTTCCTGTCCGTCCTTGTCGTAGAACTCGTACTGGAGCAGGGCGAGCTTCTGGCTGGGAATGACCTTCACGCCAAAGCCGTACTTGAACTGCCACTTGCGATGGATGCTGAACAGCCCTTGGTTCAGGTAGGCTGCGACGTATGGGTGTACGTGCAGGGTGAAGCGCTTCACGCCGAGCTTGTGGTAGAGGAACTTGATTTTCCCGTCCAGCACCTTGTGGAAGAGGAAACTGCTCTTGATTTGTCCCGTTCCGTGACACGTGGGACAGGTTTCCTCGACAGCCACGTCCATGACGGGGCGCACGCGTTGGCGGGTGATTTGCATCAGACAGAACTTGCTCAGGGGCAAGATGTTGTGGCGGGCTCGGTCGCGCTTCATCAGCTCGCACATGTGTTCGTAGAGCCGCTGGCGGTCCTCGGCCAGTTTCATGTCGATGAAGTCAACGACGATGATGCCGCCCATGTCGCGGAGCCTGAGCTGGCGTGCCAGCTCCTCGGCTGCGCCCAGGTTGACCTCGAGGGCGTTGGCCTCTTGGCTGTCTGCGTTTCTCGTGCGATTGCCACTGTTGACGTCAACGACGTGCAGGGCTTCTGTGTGCTCGATGATAAGGTAGGCACCGTGCTTGTACGAGACGGTGCGGCCGAAGCCGGACTTAATCTGTCGGGTGATGTCGAAGTTGTCGAAGATGGGCAGGTTGCCCTTGTAGAGCTTGACGACCCCGACGCATTCGGGTGCAATGAGGTTGACGTAGTCGTGTACCTCCCTGAAGACAGTCTCGTTGTTGACATAGATGTTGGCAAAGCCCGGGTTGAAGAGGTCGCGCAGCATGCCGACGGTGCGGCTCGTCTCCTCATAGACGAGCGTGGGCAATTCCTTGGCCTGCTGCACCTTGCGCAGGATGTCCTCCCATCGAGCCACGAGCAGTTTCATCTCTGCATCCAGCTCTCCGGCCCGCTTGCCCTCGGCCACGGTGCGGACGATGATGCCGCAGTTCTTCGGCTTGAGGCTCTCCACAATCTGCTTTAGGCGGGCACGCTCGGCATTGCTCTTGATTTTCGTGGAGACGGAGACCTTGTCGCCAAAAGGCGTGAAGACGAGGAAGCGCCCGGGGAAGGAGAGGTCGCAGGTCAGGCGCGGCCCCTTGGTGCTGATAGGCTCCTTCACAATCTGTACGAGCACCTCCTGTCCCTGCTGTAGGCTGGTCTGCACGCTGCCGTCCTTAGGCAGGTCGGGCAGCATGGAAGCCTTCTCGAAGGGGTAGAGGTTCTTGCGGTCGCTCTGCACCTGCTTGAGGTACTTGGCGTATGAGGCGAACTGCAGGCCGAGGTCGAGGTAGTGCAGGAAGGCATCGCGCTCGTGGCCGACATTGACGAAGCAGGCATTCAGGCCGGGCATCAGCTTGCGCACCTTGGCCAGGTACACGTTGCCCACGGAGTAGGAAACGCTCTGTTCCTCCTCCTGATACTCGGCCAGCCGCTTGTCCTCGGTCAGGGCGATGGCAATCTTCTTCGGCTGTACGTCTATGTAGAGTTCGCTCGTTACGTCCATTTTCTCTCTGTTACGGAAAAAGGTGACAGAGCTGAGTCCTGCCACCTTTTCGGCCTGAGAAGTCTGCTTACTTGCTCTTATGCCTGTTCTTTCTCAGTCTCTTTTTACGCTTGTGCGTTGACATCTTGTGTCTCTTATGCTTCTTTCCGTTTGGCATAATTTTGTGTATTTATGGTTAGTACTATTTGTGATTTTACAACTCTTTGGGCTGCAAAGGTACGATAAATAATTAAAAACTAAAAATTAAAAATTAAAAATTATTTGTTTTTGTGACATTTTTGCTGTTTCGTCTAAAAAAAGTATTACTTTTGCAGCGTGATTTCACCATTTTCCGCACAAATAGAGCATTGGTACTCCGTCCAGGGGCGCGACCTGCCATGGCGCACGACGCGCGACCCCTACCTCATCATGCTCTCGGAGTTCATCCTGCAGCAGACCCAGATTTCGCAGGGCACGAGCTACTACCTCCGCTTTGCCGAGCGGTTCCCCACGGCTGTCCTGCTGGCCGAGGCGAGCGAAGAAGAGGTGCTCCGCCTCTGGCAGGGACTGGGTTACTACAGTCGTGCCCGCCACCTGCATGCTGCGGCCCGTCTGATTGCAGAGGTAGGTTGCTTCCCAAAGGATTATGGCTTCGTTAGAGCTTTGCCGGGCATTGGCGACTATACAGCAGCAGCCATAATGAGTTTCGCTTTCGATGAACCGTATGCCGTGCTCGACGGCAACGTGCAGCGCGTGCTGACCCGCTACTTCGGCATCACAGAACCCGTTGATACCACGCAGGGCAGGAAGCTGCTTCGCGCCCTGGCCGATGAGATGCTGGACCGCCAGCGTCCGGCTCTCTACAATCAGGCCATTATGGACTTCGGAGCCTTGCAATGCAAACCGTCCGGGCCGCTCTGCCAGACCTGTCCGCTCGCCGGAACCTGTCAGGCATTGCAGGCGCATCTGGTTGATAAGCTACCCGTCAAGTCAAGGCGAACAGTAGTCCGCAATCGCTACCTTACATATATATACGTGCGCAGGGAGGATGGCTGCACGCTTCTGCATCGTCGTGGCAGCGGTGACATCTGGCAGGGACTCTTCGAGTTCCCCCTGATAGAATCCGATGCCCCACTATCGACGGCAGAGGTGGAAAGGACCCTCTCTAACTCCTTGCTAAAGGATGAGAACAAAAAGTATCTCTTTAAGGGAGATATGGAGGGCCTGTCACTTATAACGCAAAACGTGCTCCATGTCCTCACACACCAACGCCTTTATGCCGATTTATACTGCCTCACTCTGTCTTCCGCTGACTGGCAATTTTCTGGTTTTGAGTGGGTCAAGGAGTCCGAGCTTGACAGTTATGCTCTCCCGCGTCTGCTCGAGAAGTTATTGGGCAAACTGCACAAGCCGTAGGGGAATTTCTCCATTTTTCTTTCTGAATGTTTTGGAGGTAATGCAATTATTTGTATCTTTGTCCCAAATAAAACAAATACTATTGCTATGAAAAGATTTTTCTTGCTTCTGATAGTTCTGGCAGCCAGCCTTTCGGCTCTTTACGGCGAAGCCAACCCAAATACTATTGAGTTGACCGACAACGAGCATCAGCTGGTAGCAAACAACAACCGCTTTGCCTTCAGCCTTTTTGAAAAAGTCCGGGAGTCCCAACTCTCAACTTTCAACTCTCAACTCTCAACTGTTCTTTCTCCCCTGAGCATCACCATCGACCTGGGGATGCTGAACAATGGTGCCGACGGGATTACACGCGAAGAGATTGATGCTGTGCTGGGCAGTCAGAATGTGGGTGGAGCGGATGCCATTAATGCACTTTGCCGCAAGCTGCTCAAAGAGTGCGGGGGCCTGGACGAGAAGACGTGCGTAGCCATTGCAAACAATATCTACGTCAACCGGGCTTCCGGCTGCGAGCTGTTGCCGGATTTCGTCAAGACTGCCAGCCAGTACTACGACGCGACGCCCGAGACGCGCGACTTTGGCGACGGTAAGACCCGCGACGTTATCAACCAATGGGGCAGAGACCACACCGAGGGAATGATTGAGGAAGCCATCAAAGAGGATGAGTTCTACCCCGATGCCGTGAGCTATCTGCTGAACGCCCTCTACTTCAAGGGCGAGTGGACACATAAGTTCAATGCCGGCGAGACCCACCGCTGCCTGTTCGATGATGAGAAGAAAGAGGCACAGATGATGCATCAAGTAAGCGACTTCGCCTATGCCGAAAACAAGGTCTATCAGTCCGTCATCCTTCCCTATGGCAATACGGCCTACCAGATGACCGTCTTCCTGCCCAGATGGGGCAAGACCATCGATGATGTGATTGATGAACTGAAGGACAAAGGATGGAGCAAGGATGACTATGGCCCCTGCCAAGTGAACCTCTACCTGCCCAAGTTCGAGACTTCCACCGACATGCGTCTGGAGGACATCATGGTGTCCCTGGGTATGCCCAACGCCTTCGAGGGCGGCTACGGTTTTAACCAGTTTTGCGACATAAATGTCTATATCGGCATGATGAAACAGACGGCCAAGATATGCTTAGACGAGGAAGGTTCTGAGGCTTCGGCTGTGACTGTCATTGATGTTCGCAAGTACAGCTCGGGCCCGGACTATGCCGATTTTTTGGCAGACCGTCCCTTCCTCTATATGATTACCGAGCAGAGCACGGATGCCATCTTCTTCATCGGCCAATATATGGGCGAACCGATGAAGAATGTACGCAAGGATATAAGCCTTATCGAAGAGGAGAAGCAACTCGTGGCAAGCAACAACGGCTTCGCCCTCAATCTCTTCCGCAAGGCACGGGGCGAGGAAAGCAGCATCATGTCGCCGCTTAGTATCACCTTTGCCCTGGGCATGATTAACAACGGAGCTGCAGGTCAGACACAGCAGGAAATCAATGAGGTGCTGGGCTTTGGCAATGCAGGAGCTGATGCCATCAACGCTTTCTGCCGCAAGCTGCTTACTGAGGCTCCGACACTCGACGAGACGACTGCTGCCGAGATTGCCAACACAATCTTCGTGAACAGCGGCAAGGACTACTATCTGCAGCAGAGCTTCATCGACAAAGCCAACGCTTTCTACGATGCAGAGCCGCAGGCCATCAATTTCTACGACAAGCAGAACACTATCGACATCATCAACGGCTGGGCGAACGACCATACACATGGCATGATTCCCTGGCTCTTCGACGACGAGAAAAAATTCAATTCAGATGCCGTCAGCTATCTGCTCAATGCCCTCTACTTCAAGGGAATCTGGACAAACAAATTCGACAAGAACGACACAAAGGACGAGCCCTTCAATGGGGGACAGACTGTGCCGATGATGCAACAACGGGAATACTTTGCCTATACGGAGAACGACCTCTACCAAGCCGTCCGACTGCCCTACGGCAACGAAGCCTACCACATGACTGTCTTCCTGCCTCGCGAAAACAAAAGTATCGATGAAGTTCTCAAGCAGATGAATACGTTGAACATAGAGTTCCCGTTGGGGACATGCAATATCGATTTGAAGTTGCCGCGCATTCAGACCGGCACATCACTTTCGCTTGCAGATATCATGAAGGAACTGGGAATGAGGCAAGCCTTCGATGAAGTAACGGCCGACTTCCCGTATTTCGGAAACCGACTTGTCTATATCAGTAACATGTTCCAGAAGGCCGCCATCGACCTTGACGAGGAAGGCACAGAAGCAGCAGCTGTTACCGTGATTGAAGTTACTGATGCGATAGGCATTCCCCACCATGTCACTTTCCATGCCAACCGCCCGTTCTTCTATACCATCAGCGAACAGAGCACGGATGTCATCTTCTTCATCGGCCAGTACATGGGGCCGGACATGGCCTCGTCTGTCAGCCACACCCCAGCCTCCTCCAAAGGCAAGGGGGTCATTTACAATTTAGCTGGCCAGCGTCTCAGCAAACCTCAACGAGGCCTGAACATCATCGAAGGTAAGAAGATAATGAAATAGTGCGTCAGGAAAGATATTCATCTACGGCATTGAGCACCTGCCCCATCTCGAATCCCCGGGAAAGGAGATGGCGCACCAGCTTGCCCTTGCGTTGGTAGGTGTCGGTGTCGTGCAAAGTATGGTCCTTGGCCCGCAGAGCATCCATGAGTGTCTCGTTGTAGGCTTCATCGGGAATTTCCTTGATTCCCTCTGCTATCTCTTCATCATTAAGGCGCAAGTGCCGGAGCATTTGTCTTATTTTCGTACGTCCCCAATGGTTGTAGCAGAACTTGTCGTGGCAATAGGCGCGGGAGAAGCGGAGGTTGTCAATGAATTTCTCTTTGATGAGACGCTCAATGATGCCCTCCACTTCCTCAGCAGACGCGCCCCACAACAGGAGTTTTTCCTGTATCTGAGACGAGCAATGTTCCCTGCCACTACAAAGCTTTGCGGCGCGCACAAACAAATCGGTCGTTGTCGTATTCATCTTTTACTATCTTTACATCCGTATAGTCCTTCTGTAAAAGAAGTTCACTCACTTGCCTGGCGTACGCCCTGTTGGCCTCGAAGAAAAGCTGCCCCTCGTCGGCAAGGTTCTGAAGGCCAAAGTCGGCAATAGCACGATAGAAGAGCAACGGATCATCGTCGGGAACAAAGAGGGCAAGATGCGGCTCGTGCAGAAGGACATTTTCATCCATATCACGGGCCTCGCTCTCGCAAACGTAAGGGGGATTGCTGACAATACAATTGAAAATTGAAACGTGAGACATGGAACCTGAAACCTGAAACCTGAAACCTGACAGGATGTCCGCTTTCACAAACTCGACGTCAGCTCCGAGCCTTTTTGCATTCTTGCGGGCAATACGAAGAGCTTCCTCCGAAACATCAATAGCTGTGACCTCGTAGTCCTCCAAGGCAAGGGTGACGGCGATGCAACCGCTACCGGTTCCTATGTCAAGCACACGACTGCCAGGGGCCACATTTTGTCTTACAAGTTCGACCAGCTGCTTTGTCTCCGGCCTTGGGACTAAGACACCGGGACCTACCCCAAACTCGTGTCCGCAGAATTCTTCACTGCCCAGAACATATTGCACAGGTTCTCCTTTCGCCACTCTATCGACAATTATTTTCAACTCTGCTTTGTCTTTTGCCGATAATGTCGTATCTTTGCCCAAAAGAATATCTGCACGGGAAAAGCCGAAACGCTTTCCGAGTATAAGTTCGTAGAGTGCGCGAGCCTCACACGAACCATATTTCTCCCGAAGCTGATGAAGTAGTTCGTCTATCATTTGCAGGGCAAAGGTACGAAGAAAATATGAATTATGAACTATGAATTATGAATTAAAATACATGCGGAGGTGCATCCAACTGGCCCGGTGTGGAGAAGCCGGAGCACCACCAAACCCCATGGTGGGGGCTGTTGTGGTATGCAATGGACGCATCATAGGCGAAGGCTATCACCGACGCTGCGGAGGCCCTCATGCCGAAGTGAATGCCATTAACAACGTAAGGGACAAACAATTGCTCGGCCAGAGCACCATCTACGTCAGCCTCGAACCCTGCTCGCATTATGGCAAGACTCCCCCCTGCACCGACCTCATCATTCGAAGTGGCATTCCTCGCGTTGTGGTGGGATGTGCCGACCCTTTTGCAAAAGTCAACGGCTCGGGCATCAAGAAGCTGCAAGAAGCTGGCTGTGAAGTTGTCGTGGGAGTCCTCGAAGAAGAATGCCGCGAATTGAACCGCCGTTTCTTCACTTTCCATCAGAAGCACCGCCCCTGGATACTCCTCAAGTGGGCACAAAGCGAGGATGGGTATATCAGTGGGAAGAGACCTTTTTCCAATATCTTGACCCAAAGCCTTGTTCATCGTCTTCGTGCAAGGTATCAAGCCATCCTTGTAGGCACAAATACGGCAATCACGGACAACCCTTCCCTTACCACCAGACTTTGGCAAGGGCCTAATCCTCTGCGACTTACCATCGACAGGCACAATAGCCTGCCAGAAACTCTCCATCTGAAGGACGACAGCACACCAACCGTCATATACAGGCAGGAAAGCATCCCCGAGATTCTCGATGACCTATACCGCAGAGGCATACAAAGCTTACTCGTGGAAGGAGGAGCAAAGCTGCTGCAGAGCTTCATCGATGCTGGCCTGTGGGACGAAGCCCGCATGGAGACTGCTCCTTTCTGTCTGGGCAAAGGAACGAAAGCTCCCACGCTAAAAGACGCACAGCCGACGGACCTGTGCAACTACGGCGGACAAATACTGAAGTATTATCGGCATGAACCGTGAAAACATGGAATAAAGTGTTACATGAGGTGTATTATTCCCTAATTAAACTTAAAACAAGCACTTCATGCCAATTTAATTCTTAATTCTTAATTCTTAATTCTTAATTTCTTCGTATCTTTGCACCTTGAAATCAACACACACGCAATGCGCGCAAAAATAATAATGATAAACCGCTGGTTTTTTTTGCTTCTGACGCTAATCGTCCTCGTCTCGTCGTGTTCCAGTAGCGACGAAACGAATACCGACAATGATTACTGCTACATAAAGTCCGTGGCACTGGGTACAGTGAAGCGCAAGATAGAGCAGTTTGACCGCGAGGGAAACCACATCGGTACGGTCAATGCCTTCTTTGCAGGCAATGCCTATGCCATGACCGTAAACCAACGCACAGGTCTCATCGAGAATACCGACTCGCTCCCCTTTGGGAGTCAGCTCTCTGCCGTACTTGCCACGATTACCTTCGATGGTGCTGTCCTGAGTTACCTGAATGCGAACGGTGAATGGATTGCCTATAATGCCCAGGACAGTCTCGACTTGTCGGGGCAATTGCAGCTTCTGCTGACAAGCAACGACCGCACGAGCACCCGCAAATATAGCATCAAGGTCAATGTCCACAAGCAGGAGGGCGACTCCCTCTTCTGGAAACAATGTGAGAGCGATGTGACCCTCTTGGCCGATATGGCAGACATGAAGGCATTCGTCCTGAACGGCAAGCTGATGGTGCTCGGAAAGCAAAGCATCGCTGGCGTGGACAAGATGGTTCTTGCTGAGCGCTCTGGTGTAGAGGTTCAGGGGACTTGGGAGGAAAAGGCACTGGCCGGCCTGCTCCCCACAGCCGACCTGCAGACACTGAAGCAGCAGGGGAATAAGCTCTATCTCAGCACCAGCGACGGCAAAATCCTCTCTTCCACCGATGCCGAGAACTGGACGCAGGAAGGGGCGGACTATTCCTCTGCGCTGGTACTCGTCGAGAAGACCGACAAATACTTCTATGCAATTTCTGATGGCAAGTTGCGTCGCTCTGCTGATGCAAATGCATGGGACGAAGACAAGCCCAATACTGAAACAGCATTCCCTGATGCAGAATATTTGCCAGATGCAGGCATCCGTGCAATAACTGTCGTGCAGGCCAATGGAAGCAGACGCATTGTCATGATTGGACAAAGGGCGGGCAGTGCAAACACCATTGTCTGGAACAAGACGTGGAACGAGGGTTGGAAAATCTCAGAAGAAGATTCCGAATGGATGTTCTTCCTCGCCAGTCCCGACAATGACAAACTTTGTCCCCGGCTAAATTACCTTAACCTGCAGCCATACGACGGCAAGTGTGTCGTCTTCGGCGGTACGTCTGCCGACGGCTCGGGCTCACATAAGGCACTTGATGCTATATACGTCAGTCAGGACTATGGCGTCACCTGGCATCAGAGTCCTGACCTCCACCTGCCCGTTCAGCTGGAAGGTACCAACGACTGCATCACCAGTGTCGTTGACAAGGACAACTACATCTGGATTATCACTAACACGCAAGTATGGCGAGGAAGACTGAACAGACTTGGATTCGCTCAGCAATAGCCATCTGCTTTGTGCTCTTCGGCTTCGCTGCCCATGCGGAAGAGGACGTGGAGTACAAGATGGACTTGGGAGCCGGACTTGGCGGTTGCTTCTACATGGGCGATGCCAATGGTGTGCCCTTCGCCAACCTCAGCGCTATGGGAGCTGTCACCGCACGCCGCATCTTCAATCCCCGCATGGCACTCAAGGCAAACCTCGCGTTCGGACACATACACGGTACGACCGACGGTTTCCTACCCACGGACGCCTATAGCAAGACTCCCGAGGGAGGGATTTCCACCAAGGTGGGTTTCTCTCGCAACGTGCTGGACCTGGGCGTACAGTTCGAGCTGAACTTCTGGGGCTTCGGAACGGGCGTCGGCTATAAGGGGAACAGCCGCATCACCCCGTATATCTTAGCTGGCGCGGGTCTCACGGTCGGCATGGGAGGCGGCGCTGGAGCGTGCGCCGGCATGAATATTCCAGTCGGCATAGGCGTGAAGTACAAGGTCAAGCCGCGCGTCAATGTCGGCTTCGAGTGGACAATGCGTTTCAGTACGACCGACAAGCTTGATGCCACACCCGAGGGCACGCAGCTGAAGGACCCGTTCGGCATCAAGAGCGACATGTACAAGAACAAGGACAGCTACAGCTTCGCCATGTTCTTCATAACATACGATATGTTCCCCAAACTGAGGAAATGTAATAACTGAGGTTATTAGGGATTAAAGATTAAGGATTAAAGAAAATATAAGGCTTCATGAAAGATAATTTCGAACTCGACAGAAACAATATCCCTGCATCCATCGCCATCATCATGGACGGCAACGGACGCTGGGCACAGGAGAGGGGGCTTCCCCGTTCAAGCGGTCACATTCAGGGCGTGGAGAACGTGACGCGCATCACATCGGAATGCGCTAGGCTGGGTGTCAAGTACCTGACCATGTATGCCTTCTCCACCGAGAACTGGAACAGGCCGGATGCCGAGGTGGGCATCCTGATGCAGCTTGTTGCCGACAAGCTCGAGGACGAGATATTCATGAAGAACGACATCCGTTACCGGAACATCGGCGACATCGAACGCTTGCCCGAGGCATCGCGCAGGCGTATGCTGGAATGCATGGAGAACACCAAGAACAACAAGCGCATGACGGTCAGCACGGCACTCAACTATAGCAGCCGCTGGGAGCTGACAAAGGCCATGCGCGATGCTGTACGTGAGGCACAGGCAGGTCGCCTCGCACCGGAGGACATTACGGAGGAATACGTCTCGAACCACCTTGAGACGCACTTCATGACAGACCCTGACCTGCTCATCCGCACTGGCGGCGAACTTCGCATCAGCAACTATCTCCTGTGGCAATGTGCCTACAGTGAGTTCTATTTCTGCGACACCTACTGGCCTGACTTCCACGAGGAAGACCTGCACAGGGCAATCGCTGCGTACCAGCAGAGACAACGCCGCTTCGGAAAGACCGGCGAACAGGTGGCCCAAGAATGAAGATTAACCATTAAGTAAACTCTGGCATACAACACAGTGAAAAGGATATACCTTATTATATATAGTCTCTTCGGGCTGCTCCTGCCCATGCTTCCGCAGGTGGTGCGGCGCGAGGTGGCTCCCGATATCGACTATAGCCGCACTGCTCGGCAATACTACATCGCACAGATTACCATCGACGGCGTGAAGAACTACGATGACCACCTGCTCATCGGACTGAGCGGACTGGCAGAGGGACAGAAGATAGAAATCCCCGGCGAGGAGGTAACCAAGGCGGTGAAGCGCTATTGGCGCAACGGACTCTTCAGCAATGTTGCCATTCGGGTGGACAGTCTCGTGGGCGATTCTGCCTACCTGCACATTCAGCTCACGCAGCGTCCGCGCATCTCGGAAGTCAATATCAACGGTGTGAGGAAGAACGAGCGCGACGACCTGAAGGAGAAGATGGGATTGGTGCGCGACAACCAGCTGACGCCCAATATGATTGACCGTGCCAAGATACTGGCCAAAAGGTACTTCGACGACAAGGGCTACAAGAATGCCGAAATCAATATCGTGCAGCGCGATGATGCCGGCGCACCCGATAGGATTATTGTGGATGTCAACGTTGAAAAGAAAGACAAGGTGAAGATTGAGCGCATCCACATAATCGGCAATAACCACCTGAGCACTAAGAAAATCAAGGGCAACCTCTTCCGCCCCGGTGTGTTAAAGAAGATACATGACAGGCATTCCATGTCCGGCTGGTTCAGGAGCAAGAAGTATGTCGAGTCGAAATACAAGGAAGCCAAGGAGAACCTGCTTACGAAGTATGGCGAGCTGGGCTATCGCGATGCCGTCATCGTGGCTGACAGCGTCGTGCCGTCGCGCAAGGAGCAGCGAGTGAACGTCTATATCAGCGTAGATGAAGGCCAGAAGTACTACCTGCGCAACATCGAGTGGGTGGGCAATACGCTCTATCCCACTGAGGTGCTGAACCAGCTACTGCACATGAAGAAGGGCGACGTCTATAACCAGAAGCTTCTGGACGACCGCCTGTTGAACGACGATGATGCCGTCAGCAACCTCTACTACAACACGGGGTACGTCTTCTCCCGCATTGAAGCCGTCGAGACTAACATCGTGGGCGACTCTGTGGATTTGGAGATGCGCATCTTCGAGGGCCAACAGGCCTACATCAGCCATGTGCGCATCAGCGGTAACGACCGTGTCTATGAGAATGTCGTTCGCCGTGAGCTTCGCAACAAGCCGGGCGACCTCTTCTCGAAGGAAGCTCTCGTCCGCTCATACCGTGAAATTGCTATGCTCGGACACTTCGACGAGAACATAGACCCGAAGGTGGAGCCCGACCGTGTCAGCGGCACCGTGGACATCAACTGGGGTCTGACCAGCAAGAGCAATGACCAGATAGAGTTCTCGCTCGGCTACGGCATGACCGGCGTTGTGGGACGTATCGGACTGAAGTTCTCCAACTTCTGCATGGCAAACCTCTTCAGCAAGAAGGGACTGCGCCGCGGCGTGATGCCGATGGGCAACAGCGAGACGTTCAGCATCAGCGGACAGACGAACGGACGCTACTACCAGTCCTACAGCATCAGCTATATGAACCCGTGGTTCGGCGGCAAACGACCGAACACATTCAGTCTGGGTGCATTCTTCATGAAGCAGACCGATGTGAGCGACAACTACTATAACTCCGCCTACTACAACAACTACTACAACAGCTATCTCTACGGTTACGGCAACAGCAGCTACAACTACTACGAGAACTACTACGACCCCAGCAAGTACATGATGCTCTTCGGCATAAACATCGGTTGGGGAAAACGTCTGCGCTGGCCCGATGACTGGTTCAATTTAACCGCAGAGCTGAGCTATCAGCGCTATATGCTGAAGAACTGGCAGTACTTCCTCATGTCGAACGGCAACTGCAACAATATCAGCCTGGGCCTGACGCTAAGCCGCGCCAGCATCGACAATCCCATCTATCCACGAAAGGGTTCCGAGTTTATGCTCACCGTCACGTTCACACCGCCCTACAGCCTCATGGACGGAAAGGACTATGCCAACCTTGCAACAAACAGCAACAGCCCGACCTACAACAAGGAGATGCAGGAAAAGTACCGCTGGATTGAGTATCACAAGTGGAAGTTCAAGAGCCGCACTTTTACGGCCCTGACGGGAGGCAACAAGTGCTTCGTGCTGATGACACGTGTCGAGCTCGGCATTCTGGGGCACTACAACAAGAACAAGCGTTCGCCCTTCGAGACCTTCTATGTGGGCGGCGACGGCACCAGCGGCTATAGCTCGAACTATGCCACGGAGACCATCGGCATGCGAGGCTACGACAATGGCGCGCTCACGCCGAGGGGAGAGTCCGGTTATGCCTACGACCGCTTCTCGGTCGAGCTGCGCTATCCATTCATCCTGAGTAACAGCACCAACATCTATGGTCTGGTCTTCGCCGAGGGCGGTAATGCGTGGAAGGAAATCAAGGACTTCAACCCCTTCAACATGAAGCGTTCCGTCGGCGCGGGCGTGCGTATCTTCCTGCCTATGGTCGGCCTGCTCGGCATCGACTGGGCTTATGGCTTCGACAGCGTCTTTGGCAGCAAGACATACTCCGGCAGCCATTTCCACTTCATCCTCGGACAGGAATTCTGATGCAATAGACAATATGTAATAATGTAATAATAGGAAAAGATTATGAAAAAGATTTTGATTGCGATGCTTGTGGTGCTTGGCACCTCGTCAGCTTGGGCTCAGAAGTTTGCCCTGGTCGATATGGACTACATACTGAAGAATATCCCTGCATACGAGCGTGCCAGCGAGCAGCTCAACCAGGTCAGCAAGAAGTGGCAGGCAGAGGTTGATGCCCTGAGCACCGAGGCCCAGACACTCTACAAGAACTACCAGTCGGAGGCCGTCTTCCTGAGCGAGGAGCAGAAGACGAAGCGCGAAGAGACCATCGTGGCAAAGGAGAAAGAAGCTGCCGAGCTGAAGAAGAAGTACTTCGGCCCCGAGGGAGAGCTCTACAAGAAGCGTGAGAGCCTGATGGCCCCCATACAGGAGGAGATATACAATGCCGTCAAGGACATCTGCGACCAGAAGGGCTACAGTCTCGTCCTGGACCGTGCCAGCGATGCCGGCATCATCTTCGCCAGCCCCAAGATAGACATTTCCAACGAAGTGCTCACCAAACTGGGATATAATTAAAAACATAAAGTGTTATAACGTAATGCCGTTATAACGTAATAACGATAAAAATAATTAAAACAATAAGAAACATTATGAAAAAGATTTTGATTGCCATCCTCATGATGGCTCCCCTGGGCCTTTGTGCCCAGAAGTTCGCACACTTCAACACGGCCGACATCATCCCCCAGATGAAGGAGTACACCACCGCAATGGAGGAGATGCAGAACATGCAGAAGCAGTATGAGGATGACCTGAAGCTCATGCAGGACGAGTTGCAGAAGAAGACCGAAGAGTATCAGAAGGAGCAGGCAAACCTGCTCGAGAACGTCCGTCAGCGCCGCGAGCAAGAACTGAGCGACCTCTACAGCCGCCTGCAGCAGTCCTATCAGGACAACCAGACCGCCCTGCAGAAGGCACAGGCCGAGAAAATGAGTGCCATCAGCGAGAAGGTGCTGGCTGTCGTCAAGAAGCTGGGCGAGGCAGGCGGATATGTCTATGTCGTGGATACCAGCTCGGGCGTCATCCCCTTCGTCAATACCGCGCTGAGCACGGACATCACCGACCAGGTGAAGAAGGAGCTGGGCGTACAGTAGCAGAGAGAAAACTGTAAACACACATACCCTTAACCCACATTGAATCAATGAAACGCTTGACATTCGTCCTCGCCTTTATGCTATGCTGCATGGCAGGCTCGGCACAGGTGGTTCAGTTCGGCTACCTCAGCTATGAACGTGTGCTCGAGGAGATGCCGGACTATGCGCAGGCGAAGCAGGAGCTGGCCATCCTCAAGTCAAAGTACGAGGCCGAGGCGCAGAAGGGCGAAGAGGAGTTCCAGCGCCGGTTCGTCGATTTCCTGCAAGGCCAGAAGGACTTCCCTCTGGCCATCATGCAGAAGCGACAGGCAGAGCTGCAGACAATGATGGACAATGGTGTGGCCTTCCGCCTGAAATCGCAGGAGCTGATAGCTCAGGCTGAAAAAGAGCTCTTCCAGGGTGTCCGCACCCGTCTGCATAATGCCGTGCTCGTGGTGGGAGCGGAGTTTGGCTATGGCTACATCCTCAATACCGATGCGGGCAGCTGCCCTTACATCAATCCAGCCATCGGTGTCGATGTCACCGACCTCGTCCGCCAGAAACTTGGCCTGATTCCGGTCACCGAGACACCCCCCGCCGCCATCGAGTGAACCGCCCACCACGCTTGAAAAAGTGAAAAGGCGAGAAAGTGAAATGGTCAATGATTAATGTTCAATGTTCAAATGGTAAATGAAGTTGGCCCCATCGGTGTCTTCGACTCTGGCTATGGCGGGCTGACCATCCTGCGGCAGATACGCAAGCTGATGCCGCAGTACGACTACCTCTACCTGGGCGACAACGCCCGTGCGCCCTATGGCACACGCTCGTTCGACATCGTCTATGAGTTTACCCTCCAGGCCGTGCGCCATCTCTTCGCCCAGGGTTGCCATCTCGTCATTCTGGCCTGCAACACTGCATCCGCCAAGGCCCTGCGCAGCATCCAGCAAAAGGACCTCCCCCACATCGACCCCCGGCGGCGTGTCCTGGGCGTGATACGTCCTACGGTTGAAGTTGTTGGCAGTATCTCGAAGAGCCGACATGTGGGCATTATGGCTACGCCCGGCACCATACGCAGCCGCACCTATGAGCTGGAGATAGCCAAGCTCTTTCCCGACATGCAGGTCACGGGCGAAGCCTGTCCCATGTGGGTGCCGCTCGTCGAAAACGATGAATACGACAGTCCGGGAGCCGACTATTTCGTCCGCCAGCGCATCGACAGCCTCCTCCGTCGCGACCCGCTTATCGACAGTGTCATCCTCGGATGCACGCACTATCCCCTTCTGCTCGGCAAGATACGCCAATACATGCCGCAGGGCATTCACATCATCGAGCAGGGCTGCTACGTGGCCGACAGCCTGCAGGACTACCTGCAGCGTCACCCCGAGATGCAGGAGCGCATCACTATGGGCCGCACCGTCCGCTATCTCACCACCGAGCAGGCCGAGACCTTCCAGTCGAAGGCAGCCGTCTTCATGGGGCAGACTCTTACTGCAGAGAGAGTCCAGCTGTAGGCCCCCCCTAACTTCCCTTGGGAGGGAAATAAATAGTAAATAGTAAACTTCAAACATGATATGAAATCCGATACCATCGTCATCATCCCCACCTACAACGAGAAGGAGAACATCGAGGCCATCATCCGTGCCGTCACTTCGCTCGAGAAGCCTTTCGACGTGCTTGTCATCGATGACGGAAGTCCCGACGGGACGGCCGCTATCGTGAAGCGCCTCATGGCTGGCGAACTCTCAGGCCGCGTCCATCTCATAGAGCGTTCCGGCAAGCAGGGACTGGGCAAGGCATACATTTGCGGCTTCAAGTGGGCACTCGGGCAGGGCTACGACTACATTGTCGAAATGGATGCCGACTTCAGCCACTCTCCGGCCGACCTGCCCCGCCTCTATGCCGCCTGCCACGACGAGGGGTATGACGTCTCCGTCGGTAGCCGTTACATCACGGGCGTCAACGTCGTGAACTGGCCCATAGGCCGCGTCCTCATGTCCTATTATGCCTCGGCTTATGTGCGCACCATGCTGGGCATCAAGCTCCGCGACACTACGGCTGGCTTCGTCTGCTGGTCGCGTAAGGTGCTCCAGACCATATCCCTCGACGACATTCGCTTCAAGGGCTATGCCTTCCAGATTGAGATGAAATATACGGCCTTGCGTCTCGGATTCAGGATTAAGGAAGTCTCCGTCGTCTTCGTCAATCGCGAACTCGGCACGAGCAAGATGTCCGGCGGCATCTTCAGTGAAGCATTGTTTGGCGTCATGCGCCTGCGCTTCACAAAATTCAGAAGACGGTGACCATGACTGAACTGCCGCCGGGCGTAATGTTTTTTCGCAATCGGACACGATTTGACGGCTTCTTTTTTTTGCTGTGGCACTTTTCTACGCCCAAAGAGCAAAATGTGCTTAAATCGAATTTCTTCTGAGAATCAATCAGTTAGAAATTCACGTGTCATGACTTTGTGTTAAGAAAACACCATGTGTCTTCCATACATGGCCAAACGGTGCATACTTTTCGCCTAAAATCAGCACGGTTTATTGCCAAAAGCAGCGTGGAGAATTTGCCAACGCAGCGTGCCGCGATGGCCAACGCAGCGTGCCGTGTTGGATTTCCCTCCTCGCACGATAGTCGCGAATGCCACTCCCCGTGTACTTTTCCTGTAAGGTTTTTTCAGGCCTGGCGACAATCTGCTGTTAACATGTAAATCTTCACTATCCATTGACTGCCTCGGGCCTGCTTTCGCTCGAAAAAGTTCAAAAACATTTGACTTTTTGCTCGCTTACTTGCAGGCTTCTTCATTTTTTCGTATCTTTGCATGCCGATTCTAATAAAATAAAGCAATCTGTATGAAGAAAAGCTATATGCTGCTGCTCGCTGCCCTCATTTGCGGCGCGGCGCAGGCAGATGATGACAATAGTTTCTACTTTACCGATGCCGCCGTTCTGCCCGGAGGGACCACGAACATTGAGTTGTGCATGAGGAACTCTGCTACAGACCTGACGTGCCTTGAAGCAGAGATTCAACTGCCGGAAGGACTCTCTGTCGTTCGTGACGAAGATGGGCATCCCATCGTAACCCTTTACCGCAACCGCAGTGCAGGGCACGAAATCACGACCAATGTCCTCGAAAACGGCAACCTCAAGCTCCTTGTCAGTTCTCTCGAAGCCAACCGACTCAAAGGCGGGGAGGGGCCACTCCTAAGTTTCTGCGTGTCGGCTGCCGATACGGCTCCGAGAGGGGAATGCATGGTGGAGACGGTCGGCGAGTCGCTCCTCGTCAGCACCAATGCTGAGGCACATTACAGCGTAGGCGTTACCGGCAGTGTCCTGATTATGGATGATGCGACCTCGATAAAGACAACGAACAATGGACAACAGACAACGGAGAAGGCTATCTACAACCTTGCAGGCCAGCGCCTCGATAAAAAGCAGAAAGGCATCAACATCGTAGGCGGAAAGAAGGAAGTGAGGAAATAAGGAAATAAGGAAATAAGAGAATAAGAAAATAAGAAAATAAGGAAAGGGCCTCTGATAATCTCAGAAGCCCTTTTGCTTTAATCCTTAATCCTTAATCTCGGTTTTCCCCTTTTGGGAAGTCGGATGTGGGCGATTTACTTCACACGACCCAGGTAGCTTCCGTCGCGGCTGTCAACCTCTACTGTCTCGCCTTCCTCGATGAAAAGGGGCACGCGAATCTCTGCACCGGTCTCAACGCGGGCAGGCTTCAGGGTGTTGGTGGCTGTGTCGCCCTTCAGACCGGGCTCTGTCCAGACAATCTGCAGATGAACCTTGACGGGAACGTCGGCATAAAGCACTGTCTCGGTGCTGGCATCAACGACAACCTCCACGTTCTCGCTCTCCTTGAGGAACTTCACGCCGTTCACCTGGTCGGGAGCAATGGTAATCTGTTCGTAGGTCTCGTTGTTCATGAATACCAGGTCGTCTCCGTCCTTGTAGAGGTACTGGTAGGGGCGACGCTCAACGCGCACGTCCTCGAGGCGCTCGCCGATGTTGAAACGCTTCTCAATAACGCCGCCGTTTACGACGTCCTTCAGCGTTACGTTCATGATGGTGTTGCCCTTGCCGGGTTTGCGGTGAAGGAAGTCAATGCAGAAATAGAGTTTGCCGTCCATGCGGATGCAGGTTCCCTTCTTGATGTCCTGTGAGTTAATCATTGAATGGTTATTGTTTAGTGGTTATTGTTTGTTGATTTGCGTTGCAAAGGTAAGAAGAAAAGTTGAAAAGTTGAAAAGTTGAAGAGAAAAAGTTGTCAAGTATTTGCGTAAATGAAAAAAAAGGCTTAATTTTGCACCCCGAATCCTGATATGCACATAATAATTTAGCAAAAAGAAGATATGAAAAGAACATTTCAGCCCCACAACCGTCGCCGTAACAACAAGCACGGTTTCCGTCAGAGAATGACAACAGCTAATGGCCGTCGCGTTTTGGCTTCTCGCCGCGCTAAGGGTCGCAAGAAGCTCACCGTTTCAGACGAGAGACACGGTAAGTAATCACTATTTTCCGACAAATTGAGAAAGAAGTAAGGCTGGCTTTACTTCTTTTTCTTTTTTTATTGCTATCTTTGCAGAAAAAATAGAAGATATAGCATATATGGAAGGAATACGCAAGAAACTCTTCGGTCCGGTTGTCTATTGGAACCTGATAGCGATGGTGGTAGTCGGCATTGCCCTCTGCATCGGCCTGTGGGTCTGGATGCTGCAATATACCATGCACGGCGAGGGCGTGGATGTCCCCGAAGTGAAGGGAATGATGATTGGCGATGCAGAGTATGCATTGGAGAGGCTTGAACTGGTAGCCGTTGTGGTGGATTCGGCATACGTTCGCGAGCAGCCGGCCGGCATCGTGCTCGAACAGACACCCGGCTCCGGAAGCCGCGTCAAGTCGGGACGGGAAATCTACCTGACCGTCAATCAAAAGCAGACTCCTACCAACACGATACCCGACATCGCGGGCAACTGCTCGCGCCGCGAAGCGGAAGCCCGTCTGCTGGCACTTGGCTTCAAGATAGGGCCTATGGAGTTCGTCCCGGGAGACCCCGACTGGGTCATTGCCCTGAAAGTCAATGGGCATGAAGTCTATGCCGGCGAGCGAGTGCCTTGCGATGCCCCGGTGGTACTCGTCATTGGCAATAGCAGTTCCGAAACAGAGGCCGATGACGAGTGGACAACGGATGGCGAAACAGAGGAGCAGGAAGACCTCGAGGAGGAACTCTGAGGAGTTCATAGTTCATAGTTTAGAGTTTAGAGTCTGTTAAGGGTGCAAGAGGAGGAAGACATATTGCTCGATGATGAGTTGCTGGAGGACCTGATGGATGCGATGCCTGCGTCGGGGCAAGCCGAGGAGCATGAACATTGGCGCATCGAGGTGGACAAGGGGCAGAGCTCTGTCCGTGTCGATAAGTTCCTCATGGACCACATGCCTGGCACCAGCCGCAACCGCATACAAAAGGCTGCCGAGGCAGGAAGCATCCGGGCCAACGACAAGCC
>Ga0310690_10003879_pt1 | contig 21891 bp, 21 predicted proteins | sample AusTroGonzalo_MG_2_FD_207661 | JGI IMG/M metagenome (GOLD analysis project Ga0310690, IMG submission 207661) | Bovine rumen microbial communities from tropical cattle in Woodstock, Queensland, Australia - Gonzalo_04 (v2) (version 2) | ecosystem: Host-associated > Mammals > Digestive system >... | reverse complement strand
AATACTTCCAGGAGGTCGAAGACATGCAAAGAGGCATATATTACAAAACCAGATATAACCGCAACATAAAAGCAAATCCAATAATTAAATTTATACTGCACCGCAGCACCAGAAAAAACCAGGATTATAAACTAATAAACCATCATGTTTTTAAATCCAGGTATACAAAGAAAAACGGGAGGATTTAAACACAATGATAATAATAATATTTTTTATAATAACCATGATATTTTTATTACTAATCCTGGAAATAGATATTAAATTATACCTGGTAATAATTGCAGCTATTGCAGCAATAAGTATTAAAATATATCCATTCTAAAATATTACTTTTTCTTTTTTCCCTTTTTCTTTTTCCTATTGTGAACCACTACCCGATGAAATACCAGAAGGATAATATTTATAATAATTCTTAATAGTGATCCTTTAATCATCATCAAATATATAATAGGTAAACCATTATAAAATTCTACACAACAACAACAAACCAGGATTATAAATATAATAATCATTACCAGGATATAAAAAAAGACGGGAGCACCACGCACCACAGCAGCAAATTTTTATAATCGGGATCACTAGAAGGATTATATTTATTTTCTTTTTTTCATCAATTGCATTAATAATATTTTTTCTTTTTCATCATATCCAATTAATATTAAATATCTAAGTCATCGGATTATATTTTCTTTACTGCTGCAAGGTTTACCGGGATTATATTTTCTTTTTCTATTCTTAATAATTGTTATCTGGTAAAGAATCCAGGAGTAAAAACCCCGATATTAACCCGGTTTTTAATCTATAAACACATTAAATTTAATTATTGTTTTTATTGTTGTAGATGAAAGCAGCAGCACCGGCGGCAAGTTGAAAAAATTTAAAACATCACAAAAAAGGCGGGAGGCGCCCTTACACACATACCTATAAATATGGTATAGTGTTTTTGTATTATAACATTGTTATATTATTTGGGTGTTATTTGGGCTTTTTATTATTTTTTTTTTGGAAAATTTTTTTAGAAATTTTTTTATAAAATAAGGTAGGATAGGAGTTCACAGGTATAGAGTCGGCTTTTAAGGAGTCTATTTTTATATATTATATATTATTATATATTATTTTATTAAATAAATATATTATATTATATATTATGGCTTTTGGGCTTATTTCCTTTGGCTTTGTCTTTCTGATTGTGTTACAATGTTACAATGTTACATCTTATACTTATTATAAAATTGTTACATTGTTACAATGCTGCATTGAGTATTGACCTACTTTTTGAAAAAAGGTACCCCCCTCTAAGGAGGTGTAACATTGTAACATCTATATTTTCTCTTCACTTTGCCCTATGGATTTTGGAGTTATGGTCGGAAAGTATGTTACATTTGAAATGTAACATGGTTTTGGGTATTAAGATTTGCTATAAATGGTTTTGCGTTGGATAATTTTTTAGTTGTTATTATCTTGTGTTTATTTTTTAGGTTTTTTAGGTTTACCTAAATATTTTTAAATAGCTAAAAATCCCCCATTGATTAAACGGAGAAAAAAATCGTGTTACATTCCAAATGTAACATGGTTTGCAATGTTTTTGAAAATTGTTTGCAAAATTATATTTTGGAGTTAAATTCGCCCAATAGTCAAATGCCCTAAAATCCGTTCTAATAAGAGTAATATCGGTAGAGAGGACTACTCTCTAAAAAAAAGATTTTTCTTAGGTGTGAAGAAGAAAGCAATTTCTACCATGTTTAAATCAGCTATTTTAGCAGTTTTTCTTCAAAATTTTGTCATCTGTGAAGTCTTATATGGGATAATAGACGGGGTTTAATGGTTTTGGTTCGTATCAGACCCTTCATATGAATTATTTATCACTTTCGTTCCTCCCCGTTTTTATTATCCTGTATTCCACTTCATAGGACAAGACTCCCGCCCGGAAAATTTTTTTTTAAATGATAATATGATTTGCTATGGTTACTTATTCGGATTTATACGACTGATAAAAGATACACATCACGACGAAGTCTTTATAGAGAAGACTCAACTCGTTGTAATGGAAAATAATCGATGGTTATACACTTATTCAGAGTTAGTAGCGATAGCTAACGAACTCGGTTATGGAAGAGTAACTGTAATTGATTATACAAAGGTGATGGAATAATGGAATTTAACCAGAATAATGTTTCTACAATTGTTTCTATGATATTTCCATTTGTATCTGCGGTTTTAATCCATTTTGGAATAACAGTAGACCAGCAAATTTTAACAGCGTTCTTATGTGCAGTTGTTGAATTAGGTTTCTTAATATGGTCTGCACGTAACCCAAACCAAATGGGAATTTTTGGAAATAAACAACCAGTTACCATAGAAGATGATGGTGTACTAAACGATGAATATGTAACTGGTGATGACGATGGGTGTTAGTGAGCATTTGTGTCCGCATGAGGAAGAGTTTCAGAATTATGGTAAGAAAATTGCGGAGTTAGAAGCTCACGTGCAATATAAGGATAAAAGGATTGACGAGTTAATTAGCGATCAAAAGAAGATGGAAGATAAGATTGATAAGATTGATGATAAACTGGATATGATTATTTTAAAGTCCGTTCAAGGCGATAGCGACATTGACAAAAGAGTTACATCGTTAGAAACCACTGTCAAGGTTATTAAATATGTTGGCGGGTTATTGTTCGGGTCTGGAATCATATGGGCTATTATCAATTTCATACCGCATTAGAGGTGATAAAGTATGCCTACGAAGTTAGGTAAACCGCATGAACCTAAATTCTTACAAAATGATTACAAGAAAAAATTCGATACCGCAGCAGAAATGGTGCGTAAAGGATTACCTCCTAAAAATGCTTTGAAAGCTATGGGAGTTCATGAGCAGACATGGTATTCTTGGGTTCGTTTTGTTGAAGAGGACATAGAAGCGGGATTTACGAATACTCCATTAGTTAAGTTTATGACTCGGTTAGCTGCTATTGATGAGGAGACACATCAAGACCTTGTCGGCGAGGCGATTAGTAAAGCGAAAGATGGTGATTCTCAATTGTTAATGTTCCTGTTGAAAACTCGTTATGGTTATAAGGATAGTAAGAAGCAGGAAGTTGAGTTGTCTACTAAGGAAGATGCTCCTGTTGTCTTTAATGTTGTAGATATGAAACCATTGGATAATGACGAATAGGTGATAGTTGTGGCTGCTACTGTTGAATTAGAATTGACTCCGACTCAAAGGCAATGGTTTGATGACCGTACTCGTGAGTTGTTAATTGAAGGTTCAGCTGGTAGTGGTAAAACTATTTTTGCTTGTTTAAAATCCATTAAATATGGTTTAGAGTATAAAAATGCTTCTATTTACATTTATCGTAAGACTCTACCGTCTCTGAAAAGAACTAGTTTGAAAGAGATTCGAGGTTTGTTAGGTAAATATCATATTCCGTATGATGAGAATAAATCGGAAGGACGCATTGTTTTGGAGCAAACTGGCTCCACAATGTATTTCGGGGCGTTAGACGAGTCCAGTAAAGTCCGTTCGATAAATGCAGATATGATATACATCGAACAAGCAGAAGAGATTACGGATACCGAGTTTTACACTGAATTAATGCTTAGGTTAGGAAGAGGCGAAGCGTCAAAACAACCCGGCGGCTACTCTCAAATGCTGATGGTAGTACAACCTGAGGACGAAGAACACTGGATTTACAAGAGATTTCATGAATATTACGACGCTACAAACAAGTACGAACGTGAAAAACGGGAAAACCAATCATTAGGAAAACCAGTTCGCACCTACGATGAAATTTTAGCAGAAATCCAGGCAAGACGTAAAAAAGCACATTTCCACTACAAAGAGAACTTAAAGCTACCAAAATTCCAAAGAGACTATTACGATGCACTGAAAGACGAAGATTACGAATTATGGTTAAGATACAGTGCTGGAAGATGGGGTAAACTTTCAAATGTTATTTATCCAAATTATGATACTGTTGTTACTCGTAATCACTATGATTTTTATAATTTCGGCATTGATTTTGGTTTCAACAATCCTAGCTGCTTTTTATTACTGGGTTGGTATGATAATGAATGCTATGTCTTAGACGAGGTTTATGAGAGAGAATTAACCACTGGCGAGTTGATTAGTCAGTGCGAAGACATGCTATTTGATAATAATTTACTAGTAAGTCATCTGTCTACTGGGTATGGTGATGCCGCAGAACCTGATCGTATTGAAGAGTTTAGTCAGGCGGGTTTCCCGATAGAACCGGGAGTCAAAGATGTGTCTGGTAAAATCAACACTACAAAGCAGACAAAGATTCATATCCACCCACGTTGCGTGAATACGATAAAGGAGATTAAAGGTTACATTTACAAGAAAAACAAAGACGGGGTTGTATTGGACGTTCCAGTAAAAGTAAACGACCACGCAATGGACGCATTAGGATACGGTGTTTACGGTGTGCGTGGAGCATTGTCCCCGAATAAACCTCATAATGACGAATATTACGAAGAGAACATAATGGTTTTCTAAGAATTAGTAAGGTGATATTAATGGAGATTAGTCTAAAACCATTCAAAAGAATTATAAAAGGTGTAAGATTAGATAACGCCGAACAGTCAGCGATTCATGAAATCGGTATCGATGACGTGGATATGAACATTGACGAGAAGAGTATTGACTGGGACGATGAATTACCATCATTAATAAAACCTACAATTAAAAATTTCCGTTTATGTTATGAAAAATCTGAAACTGTTAAAGGTATTATTGAAGATTTAGTTATCAAATCAATCAGTGGCTGGGTTCTTGAAGGTAATAATCAAGAAGCAATCGATTATATTAACGAGGAAGCTAAAAGATTGGATTTTATGAGTTTATTCCATGAAGTAGCTACTAATAACATTGTTTCTGGTGCAATGTACCATAATATTGTTAAGAAAAAAGGTAAATTGTATCTTCGGGAATTAGCTTTTGATGGTGAGAATTATCGTATTAAAGAAATTTACGATGACGAGACCGGTTCAGAGATTATCGGTTATAAGCAGAGGGTTTTAAAGAACCGCAATACTAATAAGGATTGGTTAAAAACTGCATATTTCGATTTGAATGAGGAATTAGAAGCTGTTGAATTTGATTTCTTACCAGAGGAAGTGTTAGCTTCTCATTTCTTTGAAAGGCATGGTAAATACAAGTCTATGGTCGAGAATGTCATGGACGAAGCATATATGTTAAATTTATTATTAAGAATGATGCCTCAAATCGTATTCAAACAAACCAATACAATGATTCTACACGGTGGAAACAAGGATAGAAAAGAAGTGAATCTCGGTAAAAGGATTATCAAGAAAGCTGTTGCAGCAATCACAAATTACCACCGTAAAGGTGTCGTATACCTCCCATACGGTTTAGACGCCGAAATGATTGGAGATACCAATCTCCCAAAACTTCAAGATTACGTTTCAAGATTAGAAAAGACAATACACATCGGATTATCAACTCCACCGTCAGTGTTCGATGGAAGTTCATCTAATAGATCTACTGCGGTAGTTCAATTAGATAGTGAAAAATCTGGTAGAGTATTGTTCCAACAATTTATCCAGTATAAGCTAACTCAATGGATTCAGAATGTTATTAATATCTTATTGGAAATGCGTGGTTACGAACAGGATTCAGTCTGGGTTAATTTCAATCCGGTTGTAAACACTGATGACGACGGTAACAGCGATGAACAGGATATTAAAACAGAAAACGGTACTATCTCCACAAGTAAACCCGGCGACGGTTTGAATTTAGATAGTATTAATGACACTGAACGAGGTGTTGCAAGTGCCGCTACTTGAATCTGTTCCGAATGTCCCAACTCATGAAGAGTTTTACGGTCTAATCGATAACGAGATAACAGACCGTGAATTTGACTCCGATAATAAAGACGAGGACATTAAACACTTGATAGTGTTGGCATTGAGTTTATTACAAGATTTTTATTTACAAGTTCAATTTTACACAGCTTACGATATTCTAACTGAAAAATTTAAAAAAGAGTTAGACAACTTCAATGTTGAGTTAAAAGAGAGTCTATGGATACTCTTCCGTGAGTATTTAGATACTCTCGAAGCAGAAGGTAATGTTAAATACGAAATCCCATCTGGAACCGTTGATACAAATATTGATTTACAAAGTGTAATCGATAGCAGTGTTGATGCAGTTACAGGCACTTTATATGTTGATTTAAAGAACAAAGCGGATTTCTACCATGATGTAGCAATAGCTACCGGTGCTTTTAGCTTACATGCTGATTTTCGTAGAGCTATTAAAAAATTAACTAATAAAATTGATTTTAACGCACAGTATTCTCAAAAACTAATGGAGCGTAAGTTTCAAGAGTTTGTTTACGGGCAAGAAGCATTATTCTATTGGATATGCAGCGGACGTAATACTTGTGCATGGTGTTATGAAATCGAGGCAATGTCCCCGATGCCATTATCCATGTTACCAGTAGACCACCCAAACGGAATGTGCCGCACTGAACCCGTTAAACCTGATGAATATACTGATGACTACTTAAAAATAAGAGGGTGGATATAGATGGTTAGAGTTTCTATTTTCAAACCTTGTACATTAGATTACCCGCAATTAGAAAAACCTGTAAAGTATACAGAAGATTTTCTTAAAGAAATTGCAAGTTCCACAGTATTGTCTGATCTTGTCGATGAACATTACGGTAAGACTATCGGGCAAGTTTCAAACTTATCACTTACAGATGGCGAATTGTTTTTAGATGTACCTGATGAGTATAAAGATTCTAAATTCAGTCCGTCTTTCGAGAACTTAGATTTAGTTGATGAGGGCGATTATTTCCTTGCAACTAACGGTAGTTTAATTGAAGTTGCGACTACCAAAGTTCCACGTTTAGATAATAGTGATGATGGAGGAAGTAAAATGGCAGACGAAGGCGAAGGAAGTAAATTAACTAACGAATACCTTGCGAAAGAGGTAGAACGTCTGAATAAAGAGATTGCTAAAAAAGACTTAGCTATTGAAAGGAATAAGGAAAAGCTTGACAAATACGATGAACTGGAAAAGGAAGTCGAAGAGTTAAGAGAGTCCAAAGAAAAGAATGAGAAGTTACTGGAAGAGCAGAAACCAATCGTAGATAGTTTCAAGAAGTTTCAAGAAGAGGAACATGAGAAGCTATTAGAAACTGCCTCACAAGGTAACGCAGAACTCAAAGAAAGATACGCTCATTTTAGCAATGACGATTTAAAGCTCATAATTGATACTCACGTTGAAGACCAACCTGCAAAAGGTGCCGGTGCTAATAATGCTCCGGGACTAAACGAAGGCAATGGTGATAACAGTGAGGAAGCTAAACAAGAGGAACGTCAAAAGGCGGTCGAAGGAATGTTTAGCGATTTATTTACACAGGAGGAATAAGGACATGGATTTAATAAGTGCCGGAAGACCTAGTAGGGATTACACAAACGTACGTAAAAAATTCACCGTAACTCTCTACGAAGGCGATTTAAAATACACAAAAAACGGAATCGATAGAAAAACTGGCAGAACTGTCGGACAACACAGTTTAACCGCACCTATCGAATTACACAGGATTTTAGAGATACACGCAGACTCTACTCCTAGAAACATTTTGCTTAAACCAGCAGCATCTGAATCTACAAAAGCAGTTGCAAAATTACTGTTTGATCCAGAAATGACCTGGAAACCTGATGCACAATACACTACTAAAAACAGGTTACCACAGGAAGACTGCGAATTTGGAAGCTACCCAAATAGGTCAGCAACCGTCGAATGGTTTGGTAAAGCTGTTGATGAGGTACACATCGTAGCAGAAAACGAAGCAATTAAACCTTACGATTGCCTCGAATATGTTGGCTTTGTCAATGGTGTAGAGGTATTCCAAAAATCCAGTGGAGTAACTAACCTTTTAGCATTAGCTAACGTACCAGCATTAGCTTCTGACGTATGCCCAGTATTAGAAGGTTACGAGTTCTACGGAGCAGTGAAAGACTAAGGAGGATTGATTTTATATGATTTTCGGAAGCAAACAAATCGAATACTTACTTAATCCTGAAAGTGTTGAAAGAGTTATCCATCAATACAGTCGTACTCCTATGAGTATGCTTACTTTATTTGAACCTCAAAACAATAACGGGGAAAAACACTTCCAATACGATTATAGTAAAAGAACCTACGAAACTGATATTGCAGCAGGTATTTTACCTGAACCTGTTGAATTAACAGAAGGTTCCGAGTTCCCACAAGTAAGTTTCAGCGGAATCCAAGAAGAGTATGGTAACATGACTAAATTCGGATTTGAAGTTGAATTTACTAAGGAATCTGCTAAAAACCCAAGAAACTTCGCATTTTTCAAGAATTGTGTTAGAGATATGGGTTTAACTATGATGAGAATGATTAATAGGTTCTCATTCTACGAATTAAACGCAAGTGCCGGTTTAGTAAACCCAATTACTCTCGGAGACGGTGCATGGGTAACCGGAAACGAAGCAGTCGATGACGACGTCATTGCTTTAATCAGAGCAATGAGGAATCAGCAAAACTACGAAGGACAATTCAATATCACCGATATGTATGTCTCCCAAACTGCATATGATAGTGCAGAAGATTTATACAAAGTCCTTTTACCTAGCGGACAATTTACCGGAGTTGCTAACGGGGTAAACATCAATGTAGCAAAAGAAATTAGCTCTGGATTAATTGCTATTGACCGTAACGCTCACCCAGCAATCTGGTATTACAACACAGATGAATCTGATAACAGATTAAACAACCCAGAGGTTCCAAATTCATCTATTATTAACGTCCACTACTTTGAAGACAAAGATACTGATAAACTTCCTCAAACATTTGGTTACCAATTGTATGTGGAATTAGGTTTAGCAGTTAATAAAGAAATGGCTGTTTTAACCCAAGACGGAGTATAAGAATACTCCTTTTTAATATTTTTTAAAGGAGGATTGATTTTTTATGAGCATTTATAAAAAATTCAAAAAAGTTAAGCTTAACATCATTCAGGGTAGGCAGTTAAAACCGTTCCATACTGCTGCGGTTATTCAAGACCATGAAGACCGTATTGCTGCATTAGAAGCGGAGTCATCTTCCAGTGAAGGCGACATTGTTACTTACTCATTTAAGAGTTATGCTGACGCCGAAGGAACTATTGAATGGGGCGAAGGAACTGTAAAATCTACCGGTGTTGTTAAAGGAAACTATGCGGAAGCAGAAGTATTAACTAATACTCCTGATGAGTCTTATGTAGGTCAGAAATTCTTTATTAGAAGTTCTGCCAAAGCTGATGGTGAAACTATATATAAATGTTACACTGATGCTGGTAAAACCGCTGCTGGTTTCTGGATAAGCATAGACGACGTATAATATTATTTTTTTAAAGGAGGTTTTACTTTATGAATCAAGAGGATAAAACCTCTAATTTTTCTATGGAAGATTTTTATAAAGTTTTACGCTATATTCCGAAAGCTCGTGTTGATAGGCAAGAACCTTGTCAGTTTGAGGAGTGTATTGTTGAAGGGCAGAAAGCAGTTTTGGAAACTATTCATGGTGATTTTAATGGGACTGACAATGTGCAGTTATACCTCAATTGTCATGGGGTTAATGTAGATGTCAGTAATGTTTTACTAGGTTTTAGTCCACTATCTAACGGAAATGTAAATCTGCTCACAGTAAACAGTAGTGATGATGAACTCGATGTAAATAATGATACCATTATTAATTTTACACTAGACCGAAATGTGAGAGCTACTGACAAAAGTAGGATATTAACCGGAATACAGTCCATCACAGTAGACTTCGGCATAGACGCAACAAGTGTAGAAATCTTAAAAATAATCATAAGAAGCTTAGACTACACTTACACCTTAGCAGACTTAGAAATAGCATGTGAAAACGGAGAGGCATATGTCCTCCGAAGATTAAACAACATGTACAACGAAAAAGAGGAAATCAAGGAAATACCTGACATACTCCATCAATACGTTTACATGGCTGCTGGGGCATTTGCATGGCTAACTCGTTGGGAATACGAAGCAAAACCAATGAAAGAACCTAAATCCGAAAGTAACAACTATGCTGACAGATTACTCGGACAAGTAGACGACGCAATCAAAAAATACCTATCCAACATTGAAAACAACCGAGACGAAGAGTATTTAAATTTAGATCAGGTAACCACTGGCGAGATAACATGGGGTATTAGATGACACGGGAATTATCAAGAATCACTACTGTTCTAGAAACAATTGCTTTGGCAATAAGTGATAGTGAAGATTTTAAAAACATACCCGTTTTCTATGATACCGTCGAAGTCATGCCAGATAATATGCCTGACACTTGCATTGTTTTTAAAGCGAAAGAATGGGATAATGATGACACTTACTGTAATCTTGAAAGACAGTTAGATATTTGTATTTTATACAATACTGACAATGAAAGAGAGATATTTCTCGGTTTAACCAAATATGGTGAGGACTTAAAGGCATTAATCGATGAACTTGTTTTAACTACTAATTTGGATATTACATTCCTTAGCGGTAGCGAGATTTATGCAAAAAAAAACAACCGTGAAGATAGTGAGAGTTACAAAGGCAGTAAGACTTTATTCAGTTCTATGATTGTTTTAAGTTATTCATTGAGGTATTAAGACAATGAAGATTAAGTATATTGGAAATCGCCCAGTTAAAAATTTGGATTTGGTTTTCTTTCAAATATTAGAACCTACTGATGAAATATATCCGGGCGAAATAATTGAGATTCCAGACGATAAAACTGATTTAATTAACCGTATGAAAGTTAATGGTAATTATGAGGTTTACAATGAACCTAAAAAGACAGTAAAACCTACTGTTAAGAAGGAAAGTAAACCTAAAAAGGATAAAAAAGATAAAAAGGAGGATAAATAATTATGGCAGCTATTGCACCAAATGCAAGTTTCCACTATGGCGGATTCGGTATAAAAGACTCCGAATTAGCGGAAGACAAGTATGCCCAATATCTCGTAGGCATTCGTTTTAGCAGCTTCGAGGACGGAAACGAAATCGAAACAGAAACAGACGAAGGTCATACAGGTATTAGCAATCTCGACATGGGCAGTTATCGTAAAACTGCTGAATCCGCACCGAACTGGGAAGATAAATTCAGATACGGCGAAGGATTAGAAGACATATGGTATTTAACTCTCGGAACATACACCGTAGTAGGACACCCAGACGGTTCCGAAGGAACAATCGACGGAGTATACGACTACGAATTTTGTATGCCGCCAGATACCACTGCGGAATTACCTCTTGCCACCATTTACAATGGATTCGGTAAAACATTATACGACGCAAGAGTATTCAACAACGCACTCTTAAACGAACTGGAAGTAACTTTCAACAGTGATGACGCACCTACAATCAAACCAACCTTTGTGTCTGATTACAACAACATGAACATCACAAACCCATTGAGAGACTTCCCACCAGTCAGTAACTTCGTAAAAGCTCCACAAACCACCGTGTATGTTGGAGCAGTAGGAGCTACCGCAGAACAAATGTTAGCAAGTCCTATCGACTGTTTCAAAGAAGCAAGTTTCACAATAAACCACAATGCGGAAAGTCAAGCTTGTCATGCAGACAGTTTCGGTAGAAACACAAAAATCATGGGTTCCCGTGAAGTTACCGGTTCTATAAACATGCCCTGGGTTCAAGGAACTAAATACTTTGAAACCGAATACGAAGCATTTAACAAATACGGACATGTAGTAAGCGAAGAGATCACTAAAAAACAAATCTGGTACATGTGTCAAGGCGGCAATATCCACAGATTCAGTGATTCCGACACTCTCGGCACTGGCGAAACCTTAATCGGTTCAAAAACAGTCAATAATGCTACTGTTTACGAAATCGCTACTGGCATACCTTACAAATGTCTCATTAAATTCCCAGAAGTTGAATTAACAAGCGTTACCTCACCTAAATCCGGAAGCGACGCCAAAGATTTAACAATGGAATACAAAGTCTTAGAAAAACCTACACAGTCCTACATGACTGTAAGCATGGTAACAGACTTAGAAGACTTACACATTGACGATACAGGTACAACCTTAGCAGCACTATGCCCATCAGATAGCGTATTCCCAGCATAATCCTAATTATGTTGGGATATTTTTTTTTAAATTTTTTTTACAATAATTGGAGGAAGTAAAATGGCAAAAAATAAAGAAATTAAACCGAAAGAATTTACTCAAACACAAATTAGACTTTGTGATGGCGACCACTTTTTCAAAAGATGTAGTAACAAGACTTTAAGAGAGTTCGACGAAAGAATCGAACAGAAATTTAAAGAAGCAGAACCTATTACAAAAGAATCTAACAATCTGAACGATAAAAAAGACAGATTAGACAGTCAAATCGACAGTATGAAAAGAAGAATCGAGTTAATGGAACGTAAGGAAGATTTATCCGACGCCGAAATCGATAAAGTAATGGGTTATCATGATAAACTAGATGAATTATACGACGAGTTAGAAGAGCATATTGAAAAAATCAGACTCTTCAACGAGGAAAACGAAGGATTTGGAAACGAAATCACCGAAGCAATCAACAGGATAATGGCAGAAAAAGTCGAAGCGGTTATCGACGGTATAACTGCTGATGAGTTTCTGGAAAATGCTGACGCTATTGACATGCACATTGCAGACAACATCTCAAAGTATTATGAAATGTGTATGATAGGCGAAAGAGCTTCTAAAATCCAACAAGAAATAAGAGATGACTGCGAAGAGTTTCGCAAACGTCAGAAAGAAGCAAGAGCATAATACTGACAGTGAGATAGTCCCAAATCCAATGAACACGTCAAAGGTTTGGGCTATTGAATCTGTTTTATTAGAAATCTACTCATTACTCGCCCACAGGATTAAAGGTTTGGGCTGGTCTTTAACTGATTTCTGGGAAGCTGACACATGGACTACTAGTAAACTATATCTCATGGAGTTGGCTTTAATAGAAATGGAAGAGAATGAGCTGGACGATAAAAAGGACAAAAAAGCGGAGTTCAATAATCCCGAAGTAGAAGATGTTTACGAGGAGATGTTTCCAGATGATACGGATTGAAGTAACAAAAGAAACCGTTTCAGAATATTTTAGACAAGTGGGAGCGACCTTTAAAGAGGAAACCCCACAAATACTCGAAGATATGGGAGACATACTCGTAGACAACATTACTACTTTTGCACCTGACTGGAACCCGAACTTATATCTAAGCGGTTACGAAAAAGACTGGTGGGTAATAGAACCTACTAAGACTGGAACACTGCTTGATATTCTCTATACAGGTATGTTATACGAAGATACCGTTGGAGAGGACGAAATGAAAGGGTGGTGGGAATTTGGAGGACACTCATATTATCCACCGGCACCACCTACACGTGATTACGCTTACTTCCAAGAAACCGGACAAGACCCGATAGCAGACTCCGGTTTAGCAAAACATAAATGGTTTATCGCAAGAGGTGCAAAGAAAAGTCAAGAACCGATAGTAAACAAAGCAAAGGATTATTTGGACGAAATATTAAAATCAGCTCAAAGGTAACTACAAGTACGTAGCAATATTGTGAGGTGGTGCAAATCCACTCATTACCTATTAGTTATCTGCCTTCCAAGTGGGTAAGATACGATTTATTTTATAATAGTGCTTCCTCCAATCCATTTGGAGGCAGTAACTATATTTATTCTCATATTATCTCACATAAAAATTGTATTAGAAATCAAACTACTCTTTTTTTTAATCGGTCTGGTAGGTGGAAATCCTACCTAATACAATTTTTTTTAGATCAAGATTTTTTCAATTATATTAATTAAGTAAGGGAGAGTTTTAAAGTTGGCAGCTATATATACTGGCGGACAGGTTTCAGCTAAGGTTGTTTTAGACCATAAAGAGTTTGATTCTGCTATTGAACAAGTCGCTCAAAGAATGGAAGATTTTAACAAATCTTTAAATGCCAAAGGTACTGGCGATTTTTCTGAAAAAATAGCAAGTCTCGAAAAAAGGTTAAAATCTGCCGAAACTACCATTAGCAGTTTAAAAGATAGGATTGAAGATTATAAGAAAAAGTTAAATGATTTAAGAAATAACCATAAAAGAACCGAAGAGGAATTTAAAGCGGTTACTACTCAATCCAAACAATATAAAAATCAATTGAAAGATTTGGCTACTCAATTGAAAGATTACCGTGCTAATGTTGCGAATGCTAATCAAGCTTCTGCACAGTTTAAAAGTCAAGTGATGGCAGTTGCAAAGGCAATTAAAAATCTGAATACCGTAGAGAGTCAAGCTTCCCAGTATAGTAAAGCACGTATCCGTAATATGAGTATGGCTGCGAAAGCAAACGAGGAATACTCTAATACTTTCCAAAAACAACAGAAATTCATAGATTACATTCATACTGGTTACAATAAGCTTACTGGGGCTATTGTTAAAACTACACAAGTTTTAAAAACTTTTAACTTTGCATTACTTGAAGGAATAGACAAAGAAAGTATATTCTATCGTAGAACAGTACAATTGGCTTCTGCTATGCAGAGAATGAATAGTCAAGGAACTGCTAACTGGGCGGGTAGAGGACAATTCGGTTACAGTCAGTACATTGCACAAATAACTAAAATGAATGAGGCAATGACTCGCCAAAGACAATTAGAAGCTTCTATTAAAGCTCAAAGACTCGATAAGTATTATGCAAAAGTAGGTTCCGCCTCTGCTAAGTATTGGAATCAGATTAGGCAAGGCACTATTAATTTGAACACTTACAAATCTCAAATGAATCAAATTAATAAGGCATTAGCGGAACAGACATCAAGGACAACACAATTAGCTTCTGCTCAACACAGATTATACAATACTTATCATAGTGTTAATCTGAACAGTTATAAAGCAAATATGGGTGAGATTAACGCCGCATTAGAAAAGCAACAAGCTAATTTTACTAAAACTGATACTAACGCTCGTAAAGCGGGAAGAGGTATAACATCATTCAACAATGGTGTTGTTCAAACCGCACATTCCGGTAGAATACTCTCCAACACTCTCTATCAAATAAGAGGAGCATTACTCTCTCTTAAAATGATATTTACCGCAATGGGCGGAATGGCTTTATGGGGATTCGCTTCCAGTATTGCCGAAGGAGTAAAAGAAACATTATCTGCTAAAAACGAAATGGAAGCACAACTCCGCCAAAACGAAAAAGTAGGCGAAGGCGGAATCGCATATTTCAATAGGGAACTTGAAAAGACAACTAAACTCTTCCCAAAGATTAATAAATACTCTATCGGGGAAACAGTCAGTTCAATTGGTTTAGAATTTAACTTAAATGCTAAACAGATGGCAGAATCATTAGACATTGTTTCAATGGTGCAATCTGAATATGTCAGAGCTGGACGTAAAGAAGCAGAAGCAGCATTAGCAGTAAAAGATATTCTGCAAGGTGAGTTTAGCAGATTATCCCGTGAAACCGGTGTAGGTAAAGAAGAGTTAGAAGCATACGGTTGGAACGGTAAAAAAGAAGACGTCGAAAGCTTAATGAAAGCTCTCCGTAAAGCTGCGAAAGATAGGCACTGGGACGTTTTCGCCGCCAAAGCAACAAGTTTAAACGATGTAATGACTATTCTAAGGTCAAGATTTAGCGAAACCGGTGCAGACATCTTAAACAGTGCAACACCATTAATCGTAGGTGCATTCAATACATTAATCGGTGCAATCGATAAAGTCGAAAATGCCTTCAACGGATTAAACAGCTTCTGGCAAAACGCCACATTATACGGAGGTTTATTGTCAGGAGTATTAGCTATCGGTACTGCATTACCAATGGTTACAAAAGGCATGGGCTTAGCAGACATCGCTACTATCGGTTGGGGTAAATCATTAGCAACCGCTGCATTAAACTTAAACAAAGCAGAAGTGGCACAATACGGTTTCCGCAAAGCATTAGCAGCAGTAATCACTGGAACAAAAGCAAGTGAACTCGCAAACAGAAGAGCATCAACTGCCATCTTAGGTAGGATATTAGGTGTTAATCAAGCAGTTCAAGCGGAACAAGGATTAATCGGAGCATTAGTCCATTCAAAAATGTCATTAAAAGGTGTTAATCTTGACGCCGAAGCTGGTGCAGTGATAATGGGTAACTTACGTCAAAAAATAATCTACCTTGCCAAAGGTGAGATTGTAGCAGATCAAGCAAGTGCTACATGGGGTAAGACTTTAAAATCATTAATTACTTCAACAAAATTATTAAGAATTGCCTTATTTAGTTTAATGGCAGTGAATGTTATTGTATGGTTAGCTAATGTTGCTGCATGGTGCGATAAAGTCAAACAGAATGTTGATGCTTTCAATGATGTGGCAGAAAACGGTAAACAATTATTAAAAGATGCCGAAACTACTGTATCTGATTATGAAACTGCATTAGGCAAATTAACACAAGGTACAGATGAGTATGCACAAGCGGAAGCTAACCTTGCACAAGCAAGAGCTAACCGTGATGACATTAAACAGGCACAAGAATTAGTAACTGAATATAAAAAGCAAAATAAGGAAACTGAAAAAGCTATTAAGTTAGAACATCAGTCAAATCTTAAAGATAGTTACATTCGTGCTGGTAAAGATTATAAAGAAGCTACTGAAATGGCTTCTGGTTACACTGAAAAAGTAAAAACCGGACAATACTATATCAACAAGTCTCTGGAAGAGTACGATACCAGATTATACAGAGCTTCTCAACATGTAAATGAACATGTAGATGAATTGAAAGCAGCTGGTGCTTCACAAGAAGATATGATACGGTATATTGATGAGTATAATCTCGAAGCGGAAAATGCTGCGGAATTATGGAAAAAGTTTAATCAAGGTGATATGGCTAGTGGTGCTTATGCTATGTTATCCGAGTTAAAGTTAGCTTGGATAGATATTAGTCATCACCCAGAAGTTGTTAAATTATTCCAAAACCTTTCAGAAACTTGGAAAGGACTTCAACCTACTTTAAAATCCATTACAGAAGATTTAAAATGGCTTGGATTAAGATTAGTCGATATAGGAAACTTCTTAATGTCTAATGACTTAGGTAGAGCAGCTGTAACATGGGGAGCTTTCGGAGCAGTTGTAGGTGTAGTCGCATTAAAAATCGGTAAATGGGTTTCTGGAAGTAAATCCACAATCGGTATGCTTAAAACAATTGGTAGCAAACTTAAAGACCGTATTACTGATTGGAGGAACTACGGGGACGAAGCAGAAAAAGCTAATAAGAAAGCTGGTGGAACTACTTCCACTGGTGGAATCAATGGCGATGTTTCTAAAACAAGTGGAACTTTCAAAGAACAGTTAGGAACTCAATTAAAAGCTGACGCTATCAAATATGCCCGTGCTGCTGTTGCTATTGCCGCCGGAATGTTATTAATAACAGAAGCAATAGTATTACTCCGAGCACCTATGGGAGCATTAGCAGAACTCGGTTGGCAATTCAAACAATGGGAACCTGAAATCAAAAAAGGAATAGAAGGATTACAACTCATCGCTCCGACTGTAATCGCATTATTAATCCCAGTAACTGCATTAACTCTAATCTTAGACAAATATGCACCATCATTTACAAGTATGGTAAAAGGTGGATTAAAAGCAGCTGTTGGAATCGCAATGGGATTACTCCTTGTAACCGAAGCAATATTCATGTTAAAAGCTCCAATGTGGGCTATGGCAGAAATCGGTAAAGACTATGCTGTTGGCAAAGCAGACATCGAAAACGGTGTAACTGCAATGAAAGTATTAGCAGACGCATTACAATACCTCGTTCCATTCGTACCAGTATTCGCTGCGGGAATTGCATTAGCAGCAATAACATTCGCCGCACCAGAAATCGGCATAATCTTAGATGTTGCAGCAGTCGCCGGTATCGCCGGAGGTATGCTCCTTGTAGCAGAAGCAGTCGTAGCTTTAAGAGTCCCATTAGAAGCAATAAGAGAATTAGGTAACTCCTTCACTGATATAGAAGGTGCAAGAAAAGGTGCCGAAGCATTGAAAGTTACTGCCGACGCAATGACTTATGTCGAACAAGGCATGAGAGCTATGGCAGGTATCCAATGGGATTTAATAGTCTACTATGTAGGATACCTCGCCGGAGTAGCTATCGGTGTTGATTTAACAACAATAACCAGTGAAGGCGGTTTCTTCGACCAGTTAAACACATTCATAAAAGACTTCAACAAACTAAACCTGGAACCTATTGACGCCGCCAAAGTAGAAAACCTAAAAACAGCTTCTACTGGAATGGAAAGCGTAGGCGAAGCATTGAAGAGTGTTAAAACCGCAATGGATAACTTACCAGATGAGTTCAAAAACGATTCCAATAAAACTGCAAACGATAAATATCAACAAGCAGTAAGCGGAACTACCACTGACCCACAAGGTTACTTCGACCAGTTCAAAGAACCTATCAAACAATTAAAATCATTCATTGACGATTTCAACAAAAGCGAAGACTATGCTATCGAACCTCCAAATCAAGACCGTATAACTGCAATACAACAAGCGTCATCAATGATTGGAACAATTAAAACAGCAGTTGATAACGTTAAAGTCGCAATGCAAGGTATCGGAGATGCCGGTTGGGCTGCTAACATGGCAGAAGGCGGATTCGGTGCAGCAGTGAACGGTTGGTTTGCCGGATTAGGAGGCGGTTCAGGCAACGGTGGAGGTGCCGGAGTCTACTCATCAAGTCTCGGCAGCTCATTCCAACAAATGGAAGATGTCATCAGCGACATAATCACCTTTAACAATAACGTATCTACAATCATTGGTGGAAGCACCGGAGGCGATAACAGTGGAACCGTCGATGCACTTGCCGGTATGGTTACCGCAGTAGATCAAGCAATACAAGGTTTATCCGACACCTTGACTAATGCGGTTCCAACTATTACAGGTAACGCAAAAGCTATCGGTCAAGGTCTCCATACTGGTGTAAGAGACGGTATCGGGGATTTATCCATTACTGTTAAGAATAAAGTTTCCACTGCGGTTGATGCTGCTAAACCTGTTGCATATACTTATGGTAAAGGTTTAGGTTATCAATTAACAAAAGGTTTCGATGCGGAATTGAAATTAAAAGAAGCTTCCGAAGCAGAGGTTAAATATACCTTTGAATATCTTGATGGGCAAGAACAGAATTTCTACGATAAAGGTGCTAAATTAGGAGATGCTTTAAGTAGAGGTTATAAATCTAAGGGTTTACAACAAGAGTCTCCTGGTTTAATGGCTAGGTCTACACTTCAAGAGATGTATTACATGAGTGATGCTCTTGACGAGGGTATGGCAATGCTGCCAAATAAATCAATTGAACTCGGTAATGCTTTAAGTTCCAACTTCAACCCACAATTTGCAGTAGGCGGATTGTCAGTAGATGAACTCGGACAATTCCAAATGGGTTTAGATACAGTTTCATCTATGGCAACTAATACAGATATTCAAACTTCCGCAGCTTTCACTGACATGAACACTACCGTTGGAACATCAATGCAAGGCATGACAACAAGTGTAAACGGAGCATTCACAAACATAAACCAAAATGCCACTACAAGTTATGCCCAAATAACTAATACCACAAGGACTAGTCTTAAAAATATGCAAGACCAGACCACAAGGAACATTCAAGGAATTAAAACCAGTTGGAGAGGAATGCAAAATGCTTTAATCGCATCAGCGGAAAACATCAGAAGTCAAACCAGTCAAAAAATCGGACAATTAGAGTCCAACATGGCAAGTTTCTGGAACAAAGTTCAAAACCCAGCAAACCTCTTAGGAGCAGCTGGAAGTTCCACAATGGCACAACATACAATCCGCAGACGCAGCAGACCACGTCTCGCAGCGGGAAGTTCCAAACTAGCAGCTGGTAAAACACCGAACATGGGCATATCCAATAGATTCCATAGACAAACTTCCAGAAGAGATAGCAACCTCAATCACTTAGCAGAATATATCAAATGCTTATTATCCGATGGAGTTTGCCTCGCCGGAAGCGGTTGGAGCTTTAACTGGACTCCGGACATACAAAGAGCATTTATGCAATGGGCAACTCACTTCGGGGAAATCTACGACAAACACCTCCGAGTAGGCAAATTTGAAAACGATGACTTCCCAGTCAGAGGTATAAAAGACATTGCATTAGCATACATTGAAGACGCAATTGGTAGAACCTCCTACGAACACTACTTCAACTATAAATACGGTTCACCGGGCAACCCGTTACCAATCTGGCAACATGGTAGCTTTAATTGTGTTGAAGGAGCAGAAGTCGCTATCGGTTTAGCAAATGCTTTCGGATTCGGTGGAGGATACATCGGCTACGGTACATGGGACGGTGAGGGACACGGTTTCGCAGTAATTCCGGGTCTAGGAGTCATTGACGCAACCGCAATCCAAAACGGTTATGGTTTAACCTCACCGAAAGTTAGAGGTTACCCATCAGCGGGTAGTTCAAGGTCATCAGGCAGCAGCAAACCAGTGGAAATGGGTAAGAAAATCGAATTTGGCGATATTATTGTTAATATCAATGGCAAAGTCGATGACGCTAAGGAAACTGGTAGAGAAGTTGCAGAAGAGATAATTTATAACGTTCTTAAAAGAAGCGATGCTACTGGATTGTAGTATTTGCTTCTAAAAAATTCTTTTTTTTAGGTGATTAGATTGTACAAATTAAAAAAAGTAGATAGTTTTCACGATAACATAAATCGAGAAGGTTGTTTCGACAGTCAAGACATGAATGGTGTTGATTTGAATTATAGGATAGTTTTCGCTTCCAAATTACCATCATACATGGAAACAGTCAATGACTGCCTTGACGACGAAGGAACACTTAACGAAGACGTAGAGTTAATTGACACTGGCGACGATACTCTAATTGCTTTATTATGGAATGAAGGAATTAACGCCAACCGTTATATCTCTTGTGCGACATCTAGTATTGTTGTCGATTTAGGAGATGTTAATGTAACCGTAGCAGGACTGTTTTTAGTAGATAACAATACTGGTTTCGTTATGGCTTATAATATTCAAGATAAGGAAATTAAAATTAATAAAGACCAGGCAGTATTCCCACTAGACGGATTACTTTGGTCTATACATGATGGAGTTGAACAATAAAATGACAGAAACAATATCCGTTCCATTAGATCTAATTCCAACACCACTTTTCAGAAAAAAGTATAATGTGAGTTACAGTGATTCAGATTTCGATGGAACTAATAAATGGGAAATAGTTATAGCTACTGTTTGTCCGGATAACTTAAACGACTGTTTAGATAGCAGTGGAGTTTTAACTGGTGTAACAGTTGCAGATTCAGAAGATATTAGTTTAAACTTAACAGAAAACGGGAATATCGGTTGTTATGTAACTATTAAAAATAATGTTACAATGTCATTAGACTCCGATGTTGATGTTAAAGGACTTTTCCTTAGAAAAAAATCTAATAACTTTATTCTTATGGGTATGGTTAATCAAAAACCGATGAGATTTTGTGATGGAATGACTTTTGAAAAAGATAATGTGTTATTTGTTATTGAAGGGTGATTATAATGGCTACAATTCAGAAATACGCCAAAACTGTTATCAATCAGCACGATTTAAAATATACTCGTAATGATTGGGAACACCCAGAAAATGCTCAAAATTATGTTACTAACACTGCGGCGAAAGGAGCATACACAAAAGTCAAATCCAAATACATTAAACCTCATACTCTCTATGCTTATGATTTTGAGATGGGCGAGGACTTACCGAAAGGAGCTTTTGTCAAAAGTATTAAGTTTGAAGTTCGTATGCGTCATTCTGG
>Ga0310690_10003877_pt1 | contig 21902 bp, 29 predicted proteins | sample AusTroGonzalo_MG_2_FD_207661 | JGI IMG/M metagenome (GOLD analysis project Ga0310690, IMG submission 207661) | Bovine rumen microbial communities from tropical cattle in Woodstock, Queensland, Australia - Gonzalo_04 (v2) (version 2) | ecosystem: Host-associated > Mammals > Digestive system >... | reverse complement strand
ATCCGTATTCCAAATCAGATGGCGAGAATTGTAGAAACGCTGAGGAGGAAGTGAAAAATGAAAAGTGAAAAGTGAAAAATGAAAGAAGTCCGACAATTGTCGGACTTCTATTGTTGCGGAGGCAGGATGCCCTTTGCCATTAGAACACCCAGATAATACGTTTGTTTTGGGCAACTATTTCTGTTATTTATTCTCTCTTAACGGCCCGTTTTCGTCCCACTTTTAGCATGGAGTAGATAACGAGTTATCTAATTAAACTTAGAAGGAAACTTTAGCGTACCGTATTTGTCCGTTTTTTGATCTTACCGCTTCGCCAACTCAATGAGCTGATCGATGCGACGGTTTTGCTCTTCGATTGTTTTGTCCTGACGGGCAATAATATCTTGGAGGTGTTTTATGGTAGCCATCAACATGTCCGGGTCTGTGTTTATTTGTACGTTCCCTACATTGTTATTGTCTCCAGTTACCGTATTAGCCGTAGAAAATGTATCTCTTTCAAAGAGTTCGTCTATGGTACAATGCAAGAGATCTGCTATTCTTTCAATGGTATCTGCTTTGGGGTTTTCGTTCTTTTCCACATCTACATACGAGGTGTTTCCTGAACGTCCGTTATAGACATAAGACACAAAGTCTTTTGCCTTAATACCTTTTGCTTTGGCCATGTCGACCACTTTTTTTCCATTGAATGCCATATCTAATTTGCATTATACGATTTCACTTATATCTAATCCAATATATTTATAATCCGTCTAAATAATAGATAAAAGTAGATTTTTATCTAATTTAATTTGGATATATCATATTTTCTCTGTACTTTTGCACGCAAAGTTACTAAGTATTTTTGAAATATGCAAGGAAAAAAGGAAGAATTAACGAATGTGGGTCTTCAGTCCTACGTCAAGAAACTGGACCAGCAGGAGCAGATTAAACTGAAGACTTTTGTTGCTTTGAAGTTCGATAAGAGTTACTTGACAGTTAATGACAAGTTCTCTGGTCGAAGACAATTTACACCTGCTGAGCTGTTGGCTCTTCAGACTATAATAGACAATGAATTATGGAGGCAGTAGAGTTCTTTATTATAGGTGGTCAAACTTGCATACGTCGGAATGGTGTCAGCAGGCCGCTGACTCCAGCTGATCGTGAGGAGGTGGTATGGATGCTGAAGCAAATGCGTAACTACTTTCCGGATGCTGTAGAAAGATTGGAAATATGGGCGGCTGAATCGGCGAAGAATATGAGATTCTTCGAATACCGGATGGTTGATCGCTTCATACGCTGCAATTTCGGTGAAGCCGACTTCCTGTATTCTGACATTGAAAATGGGATGTTCCATTTTGAGGAGGTAAAGTGTCCACTGCGTGGCATCTGCAAAGATGAGAACATCATTTGTAAACCAAGGTTCAATGTTCCTCTGAGTCGTGAGGAGGGTAAAGCTGCCATTCTTTATTCCAAAGGTCTTGACGTGAACGAAATTGCGCGTAGATTAAAGAAGAGCGTAAAGACCATTAAGAACCAGTTGGACAATGCCCGTAAACGTCTCCATTTGGATAGGACTAGAGACCTAATCAAGATTTTCAGTATTTACAATATTACATTATGGGAGTAGGTAAAACTTTTTTCAGAACGCTATTGTTGCGTTCTACTAGGTCTGGCAAAAGGCTTTCCGATATTCTGGTGACACCTGAACAGTTGGAAGAGGTTCATTCCATGGTATTGGAACTTAACGAGTCTGTCGCCATTACACTTGCAAAACGTCAGCAGCTGTCGGCAAGACAGGTGCTTTTGATGACTGCATTACTGTCAGCTTCGATGCTGAAGCTGATTAAGGATGTGTTCGGTGAAGAAATGTTTCCATTGTTCAAGTGCATCGTTGGTGAACAATGGTCTAATGTCAAAGACATGGATATAGACTGATTATATACTGATTAATACTGGCCGCTTCTACCCTTAGGTGCTGAGGTACCATGCCGCCCTGCCAACTATTGAAGTAGAGATGAATGCCATATAATTAATACATATAGGCGGGGCGGCTCTTTTGAAACTTAAATTATTACGATATGAAAGTACAAGATTTTGAGATGGCAGTCGAAGCTTTGAATTGTTCGATTGTATTGGATGAGGTAAAGATCCAGAAGAAACATGTACGCCGTTGCTATGGTCACAAAGGGGAAACTCTCATAATGTGGGATGAGTGTGGACGTGGCTATTCTGTTGCGCTTCATGACGTGTTTGATGAATACATGGAAGATGACGAACATCTGTATGTTTCTGATGGTAGCTATGAGCGCGATAAAGTGTATGATCTTAAATTCGATTAAGCCATGATGTACGTGGAAATGACTAAGGATTTAGAGGTCAATTTGATGGGTATGTCGATTGATGAAGCCGTCAGCCTGAAGACTATGATAGAGGGGGCTGGGCTACAGGAACGTCGCACATTCAATGATGTGCTTCGTCAGTTGAATCTGCCATTTGATAAATTAATGAGATAAAGAGAAAAGACATGAAAGTAGGTGAAAGGGTAATTGTAGATGCTGCCGTCACTGGTGACGGTATTCATCATCACGGATTCATAGAGGACATCTGTGACTTTGCGAGAGCATCATTTATCGATGTGCATTTCGACGAACCCACTCCATGGGGAGCATGGGGTTCGACAGTGACTAACCCCGGATTGATAAGAAAGGAGACTGAAGCATGAATGTAGTTATAACCCTTCCCAAACCATTGATTATAGCTATCATAGAAGGAACAAAAACTTTCGAGATGCGCAAATGCCTTCCCAAACACATGAAAGTAGGTGAGGATGGTTTCTTTGTCGTCGAGAAAGGCACGAAGAGAATACACTGTTGGTGCCGCGTCGATGAGGTACAAGCAGTCAGCGGCTTGTTTTCCCTTACGAAGGATACATGTAAGAAACTGGCTGTCTCGCAACAATACGTTGACAATTATCGTTCTGGGGCGAGGTTTATTTACCTATGGCGCATTGGCAAGGTGATCCGTTTCGAAAAGGGTGCTGTGGCATTGAATGATTTACTTGTTGACAGAGCACCGCAATCATTTGCTTATTGTCCTTTGTCTTTTGGAGAATCATATTAATTACAAAATTATGGATAGACATTTTTTTATCTCTGTTTCTACTTACAAGTCAAACAGAATGGGCGAGGAACTCTGTTCCTATGTTGAGAACAAATACCATCATATGGTAGTACACAAAAATGACTTCTTTGATATAAAGGCAGACATTCAGGAGAAGATGCAGGAACTGGAAGAGAAGTATAAAAGATGTAAGCCGTTTCGCATCACTTTCTATGAATTCCGTGACCGCTATGGAGTCGAGTGCCCGGATATAACCGTTCGACCCGACACAGATACTGATAAGGTAGTGCTTTGCCTGCGTTCAGATTATGTAAGGAATGCGATATTAGAATATAGGAGGCCATAGTATGAAGAGACAAAAAATAAAATTGAGCCTCCCGGCCATAAAGAAATTTCGGGAGGCTATAGAAAACGGAAACATTGGAGCCTATCTGATTGAATCCGGAGAGAAAGTAAATGCCGGAAGCGTAAAGGTGAAATACGCTCTCAAAAATCGGCCTTGGGTTGTTACTATCGAAGCAAGGAGGGTAAAGGTATGAAAGATATGAGTACTGGGCATCCGCAAGAAGACGTACCTGTAGAGAAGATCATACATTATATCGTAAAGGACTATCGTCGTATGTTCGAAGAAAATATGCATCTCAAGGTGGCTATAAGGATGCTTAGAAGAAAGTCCAAAAAGGAAGTACTAGAAAAATTAAAGAGGTTAAAAGTTGATTTATGATAACAAACGGTGAAATCATAGAACATGGTATGAAAGCAACGCAACTTGAAATATTCGGAATGTCGGCTGACGAAAACCATTTCACATCGACATTATGGGGTGTTCTAACGTTCTTTCCTGCATCGAGCAACAAATGGAAGGACACTTGCCGGCATTGCCTTTTATGGGATAATGCAGCCGGTCATTGTTCAGAGCCTCCCGGTTCTGCTCGATGTGCCGACTACGAGCGTACTGATAGGAAAGAAGGATATTTTTCAATACAACAAATGCCTAGCGTATGATTATAGAGCGAACTTACCACCCCTCAGAACTGCACCATGGTGTGTGCAGTTACTGCGGGGATGAATCCGACGAGATAACAGAAGAAGGCCTCTGCGTCGATTGTGTGGAAGCCGAGTTGTTTTACCAAGAAACGATGAAAGGCGTATGAGCTATTTTCCAGAGTTTGACAAACACGGGCGTTACATCGAGTCACCATGCTATGGCTGTGACCTTCCAGATTGCCAGTTCTGTCCTAGAGAAAAAAGTAAAGATGAAGAATAATCAATGAAAACCCCTATCACATATTACGGAGGCAAGCAACAGCTTGCAAAAACCATCATAAATATGATGCCTGCTCATCGTATATATTGTGAGCCTTTCTTCGGTGGTGGCGCCGTATTCTTTACAAAACCTTCAACTTTCCTTGAAGTTATCAACGATAAGAACGACCTTTTAATTACTTTTTATAAGCAATGTGTTGATAACTTTGAAGAGCTTCAGCATAGGGTACAACATACGCTTTGCTCTGAGTCAGAACATGAAAAAGCTCGCAAAATTTACAACAACCCAAAACATAGAAGAAAAATCGATATCGCTTGGGCTGTATGGGTAATGACAAACATGTCGATAATGGCGACTCCCAGAGGTGGGTGGAAACGTGACAACGGAACCGGTGGCTCACATGTTGGTGTGACAGTTGATAACCATCGTATGAATTTTTCTGAGGAGGTTCACAACAGACTAAAAAACGTGCAGATCAGTTGCCATGACGCTTTGGATGTCATCAAAGAAAGAGATACGGAACAAACCCTTTTCTATCTTGATCCTCCATATATCAACTGTGATCAGAAACATTATAAGGGTTATGGCGAAGAGGATTTTGTTCAGCTGCTGGAACATTTGGAGAAAATCAAGGGTAAATTCATACTGAGTAGTTTCATGAGCGATGTACTCCAGGAGAAAATCAAAAAGAACAAGTGGAAGCACATTGTCATCCAGCGAAAATGTATGATTCCCGCCTTAGTGAAGAAACCACGTAAAAAATACGAAGTATTGACGTGGAACTACAATCTTGAAAGAAGTTTATTTGAAGAGAATATCTTATGAAATTTTACATCAGCGGAAAAATCGGCGAGGACAGGCCAAGCCCTGAAACACTCGCCAAGTTCAAGAGAGCTGAGGACGCTCTTAAAACAATGGGGCATGAAGTCTTTAATCCTACAACGTCTGGTCTTGGGAATGTTGCTGAGATCATGCGTGGTATTCGAGTAAGAAAGATGTGCCAATGTGGTGGTGTTAGCCTAATTGCTGAATACCAATCTAAAAAGGAAAGTTGGTATAGTCGCATCCTCATGGAAGACCTCGATGAGTTGTCATGGTGTGATGCCGTTCTTGTATTGAGTGACTGGCATAACTCTTCTGGTGGAAAAACGGAATTGATGTTGGCAATGGCTCTTGGCCTTCCAGTTTATGAGCTTGCTCCTAATGGTCATTTGAATGAAGTGAAATTCGATGTCAGGAAGGTTGTGGATTATCATGATCAAAGCAAGGGAATGACAGCCGGTGAAATGGTAAGAAAACTTTTGGACTTTCCACCAGATGTTCCTGTAAGGATGAGTGCAGATTTTATACTTGGAACACCGTTTGAGCAGGGCTTTGACCGTCAAATACATGGCCCTGTCTATGAAGTCAAAGATGCTGGTGACATGAAATCACCCCATGGGATGGTTGCAGTTTTGGAATCATATGTGAGCTGCTCACTGAACTTTGATTAGATTATGAAAATACCCCCCCCATTATACGTAGTAACCGGGCTTTGGCACGGAAAGCGTCGAGAGGCCATCAGTCTGCCTTGCAGCCGACTGAAGGCAGTGGAGTTAAGAGACTGGACGCGGGCGGTGTTCAGCAAAGTCAGCGTGTACCAGGATATCCAAATAAGGGAGATTCGCACAGTATGAAGTGGGTTGTGACAGGCATCAATAAGCTGACCGGGGAACGGGAGCCGGTTACGAGGCCTCACAGTGAGTGGAAAACTCGCGAGATGCGCGACAAGCTGGCTTCACGCCAGCATTGCAAGTCGGCCTATAAGTATCTGAAGGTAGAGCCTGCAGACGTAGAAGGCAACCTATGGTGAATGTATTTTGTAGACCCGTCGAAAGAAGATATCTTTGCCGACGGTCACTAAGAAGATAACGATATGATACCAGTACAAAAGATCTATGATGCCACACGTGGCGGTCTCGACATCATTTTATGGATGTTTCCGCAAGCATCTGAGTGCGTAGGCGTGAAGGGCAAGAAATTCAAGGTGCGCGATGAAAAGACTCCATCGGCGTGCCTCTATCAGCGTAAGAGTGAGAAATACGGTGAAATATGGGGCGTCACCGACTTCGGGGGCGAGGGCTGGCGCTCTGCCATCCAGCTCTACATGGAGGAGCGACACCTAAGCCAGGATCGCTTCAATGAGGCTGTACTGCAGATAGCGGCACAGTTCAACGTGACTGACGAACTGGACCGCTCGATCAATAAGGCGGACTTCACCGAGCGTGATGCCAGGGCCGATGAGCCAGACGGGTACCGTGACTTCGAGACGAAGGACTTTACACCTGAGGAACTGGCTGTGCTTGGACCTAATGTCAAGCAGGAGCACGTCGAGGCACTTCATTGGCATTCGGTGAAGTGGTTCAGTTATACCAAAGACAGGAAGACCCGCATCCGCTACTCCAACGAGAACTACCCCATCTTTATGCGCGAATGTGTGGTGAAGGAAGCCCGTACTCTTCCGGATGGTACCGAGCAAGAGGAGGTGAAGTTCTACAAGGTATATGAACCGCTGAATCCTGATAAGGGGTTCCGTTTCCAATACTTCCCTGCAGGAGTAAAACCCGCGAAGTACATCAATGGCCTTCGTGAACTGATACGTGCCAAGGAGCAGTTCAATGCCAAGGAACAGCGGGAATGGGAGTCCACGCATACCGATGAAGAGCCATACAAACCGCAGAAACTGCGTGAGGCCTTCATCTGTAGTGGTGAGCGTGATGCGCTGTGTTGCCGGTCTTTGGGTTATATGCCATTGTGGTTTAACAGTGAGACTTATCACCTGGCCGACGATGAGGTCAAGGAGATCATGCAGCACGTCGAGGTGCTGTATAATATTCCAGATATCGATGAGACCGGCATCCGAAAGGGTACGGAGTTGGCCCTTCGCTTTATCGATATTCGTACAATGTGGCTGCCTGACTGGCTCTCCAGTTATCGTGATAACCGGGGAAAGCCTCGTAAGGATTTGCGCGACTGGATGGAACTGCGCCACACAAAGAAGGAGTTCAAGTTCCTGATGCAGATGGCCATGCCGGCTCGTTATTGGAAAACCACCGTGAATAAGAAAAGCGGTGAAACACGTCATACGATAGATACCGTCTGCCTGCATAATTTCCTGAAGTTAAATGGTTTCTATGCACTTCACGATGACAACCAGAAAGATACCAGGTACGTGAAAATAGATGGCTATATCGTCCGGAGTGTTACCCCGAAGGATATCCGTGAGTTTGTGCGTCAGTGGGTCATCGATGAGGTGCGCGACCTCTCGGTGCTTAACCTGGTGCTCGATACGCCCAAATTGTCTGCAGGTATGCTGGAGAGCATCGATGAGATTACACTTGACTTCACCTCATTCGATGCCAGGACACAGCTGTTTTTCTTCCCTAACGTCTGCGTGAAGGCCAGCGGCCAGAAACTTGACGTCATCAAGAAACAGGACTTCAAATTCCAGAATTACGTCTGGGCTGAGAATGTCATTGGCCACGATTTCCGTTTGCTCGATGACTTCTTTACCATTACCAGGACAATAGATGAGGACGGTCGTTCTCAGTTCTCCATCACCATCAATAAGGTGGGCTCGAACCTGATGGGCTACTTCATCAACTCCTCACGTCTGTTCTGGCGCAAGGAGATGGAAACCCGCTTTGAGACAGAGGCTGAACGACAGGCTTACCGTGAGGCCCATCGCTTCGATATCAAAGGCGAGAGCTTGACCGAGGATGAATGGCAGGAGCAGCAGCAGAACCTAATCAACAAGATCTTTACTTTGGGTTATATGCTGCACCATTATAAGAGTCCTTCACGTGCATGGGCGCCTATGGCCATGGACAACAAGATAGGCGAGGAGGGTGAATGTAACGGTCGAAGCGGAAAGTCTTTCTTCTTCAAGGTGCTTTCATTGCTCATGAAGACTGTCAAACTCTCCGGACGTAACCCCAAGCTGATGGACAATCCCCATGTTTTCGATCAGGTAACGCAGCATACACAGATGCTTCTGGTCGATGACTGCGACCGCTACTTGAATACCGGTTTGTTCTACGACAATATCACAAGCGATATGACTGTCAATCCTAAGAACAACCAGAGTTTCACTATTCCCTTCGAGGAAAGCCCTAAAATTGCCTTTACCACTAATTACGTGCCAGCCGATTTCGACCCGTCGAGCGAGGCGCGTTTGTTGTATATGGTGTTCTCTGACTATTATCATCAGAAGACAGAGGAGAACGACTATAGGGAAAGCAGGTCCATTCGTGATGACTTCGGCAAGGATCTGTTCAGCAAGACATACTCAGATGATGAATGGAACCAGGACTTGAACTTCATCTTGCAATGTGTGAAGTTCTATCTGAGCGTTGCCGGTGAACCGGTGAAGCTGTTGCCGCCAATGGCTAACATCATCTTCCGCAAGCATAAGCAAGATATGGGTGCCAACTTCGAGGACTGGGCACAGGTGTATTTCCATCCGGATTCCGGTCGCCTGGATACTTTTGTACCGCGTACCAAGGCCTTCGAGGATTTCAAGCAGCATGGCGGTAAGGTACAGGGCATGACCTCGCAGAAGTTCCTGAAGAAACTGGAGGCTTTTGCTCTGCTGTGTCCATGGGTGGAGGAACTGAACCCTGCAGAGGTGCGCAACAACAGCGGACGCATTATTAGACGTGAAGAGGGTGCTCCAGCTGGCAGCAGTCCAGTGGAGATGATCTATATGAAGAGTAAGGCAGAACCCGTGGCTTCAGAACCAGAAGAGGGTGACATTTGGCATGATGGAGAACCATTCTGATGGGTATGTATTGTTTCCTTCTTACTCCCTCTGAAATAAGTACGTAAAAAGGCAATTTAATCTGTATGCAAAGGTACGCATTTTTTTTGAAACTGCCAAATATTTGATGCACTTTTTTCAGCCTTTATGCAGGTAATTTCCCGAAGGGCTATCCCTGCCGGCAAAGGTAATTAGAAAGAGGCAGCAGAGTGACAAAACAGAGTCGCCCTGCTGCCTCTCTGCTGTCCCCATTGGTGACCATCAGCAGCCTTCAGACTGTGTCTTCCTAGCCCGTGGCCGTCGTTGCCCTTTCCCTTCCCTTACCATTTTTGTACTAAAAATCTGTAACTTTGTAACAGATGTCGGTGAAACCATTGGAAAGTATAGTAAACAAAGGGAAAAGAGAGCATCTTTGGCCGTTGACAAAGTGACGTTACAATTCAGATACAAAACCATAGAATAGTAAACAGAAGCAGTTTTGTCACAGCCTTGTTTTAACAGGTTTTAAGCAAAAAACGGGCAGATTTACAAACCTGCAGCAGGTATATTTCTGTTACGCGTTTTTGCAACATTTACAAAGTGACTGATTTACAAATATTTAGTGGCCATTGATGCCTCTGTTACAAAATTACAGAATTTTCTAACGGAATTACATCAGGCGTGGGAAAGAAATATCCATTCAAAAGTAGAAAATTCTAAATAAACATAGAGTATTTCAAAAAAAATGCCTATCTTTGCAACGTTTTTACTAATCTGAGCATGAGCAAGTTTGTTATCTATGTTGAATTGAAACCCTTCATCGCCCAGTGGGCGGTACATCATTTCGGTAATCCTGTGGAGTTCCCTCCGCAGTCTGTTGGCAATGCCAGGATCATTGCAGTACTCAGACGTCGTCCTGAAGGCGTTGAACCTGATGTGGTTCGTAATGGGCTGACACCTGTCTGCATTCCCTATTCCAAACAGAAGGATCCTGAGTCGTGGAACTATGTCACACCCTCAGGCAAGCGATTCATTGCAGAGTATATCGAGTCATTGTTTAAAGACAACCTCTATGGCGAGTTCAAGGAAATGTGTAGCGAAGACTCAAAGCTTCAGACGGCAGCATATACATGGTGTGAGATGCATGGTGTATCAATAGACTATGCCGACACCATACGTCAACGGTTCTATCGGGAACGTGAGCGCCTTCTTGCATGTGGTGTGGACTTACGAAAGAGGAGTAGGCTGAAAAATGATAAAAAAACTTAAATCGGACTGAAATTCATCCTATAAAGACCCCATCTTTTGTCCACGTGCGAACATTTATAAACAGTTAAGAACAATTAAGAACAGTTATGAACACTCCAAGGAACATCATTGCCATCGACCGCATACAAGCGGGCTCTATCATCGGACTTCGGAAAATCGATGAGTCCAACGTAACGGTTTCCTCTCTCACGTCATGGGAGAGCATACCAATAAAAGTTCCGGCACGTCTGACATTCAGTGAGAAGATTGAGGATGGCGTGCGTGTATATACCGCACAGCTGGTGTTCCGCACCTGCGAAGAGCCTGGAGACAGACGAAGGATGGTGTACAGATGTAAGACTGCTGATGGCAGATACTACCTCATTGGCAGCAATGACAGACCTTATCCTGTCACTACTCTTACGCTAAACCTACCAGATAACATGACCGATTCTCAGCTCAGCGAGGTCACGGTTAACTACACATCAGCAGCTAAAATACCCTATATACAATAATATTGCGTATTTTTTGCACGCCTATTACTATATTACCTTTGCCAAAAATCGAAGGCAGATATGAAGAAATACGATCTTTACTTGACTGGTGAAGTCGGTGGATGGGGAATCACCGCCGACTTTGTGAAGTATATCCTGGATAAGAAGAAAGACCAACCCGTCGATGTGGCCATCTGCTCGCTGGGTGGTTATGTCAATACCGGACTGCAGATCTATGAGCTCTTCCGGAACCACGGCCAGGTGACCTGTTATTTCCTGGGCATGTCGGCCAGTGCTGCCACCTTCATGGCTATGGGTGCCAAGAAAGTGGTGATGTCTAAGAATGCGCTCATCCTCATTCACAATGCCATGGGGCATGTGTTCGAATGGGGCAACATGAATAAGGAGCAACTTGATGAATTGGTCAAGCGACTCCAGTTCCAGCGTTCTCAGCTGAACACCATTGACGATGTTCTGGCTGAGATCTACGCTGAGAAGAGCGGAAAAAGTGTTGATGACGTGAAAGAAAAAATGAAGGTGGCTGCCTGGATCAAGGCATCCGATGCCAAGAACTTCGGTCTTGTCGATGAGATTGCTGATGCCGAGCAACTGCCTACAAATGTACGGAATATTTATACTAATTCACTGATTAAGGATATGGGTCTACCAGCCTTGCCTCGTGGCTTTAATACGGAAACGGGCGAGGAGAATCCAACCGCAGGCGTTCTCCAAAAGGTCGTGGAGATGCTGAAAGGACTCATGCCGGAACCCGCGACCGATAAAAGTCAAAACGAGATGAAAATCACTGTTTTTGCAGCCTTGGCCGCCCTGCTGGCAGTCAAGGACGGCTTTGAAGCCGACGAGAAGGGCAATGTGTCCCTGACGCAAGACCAGCTGAAGGCTGTCGACGATGAGTTGAAAAAGCAGAACGATGCCTGCAAGCAGGCTTCTGACACGCTGAAGGCTCAGAAGACGAAGATCGACAAGCTGGAGCAAGAGAAGAGAGACCTTGAGGAGCAGGTTAAGAACCTGAAGAGTTCTGCCGGCACCAAGGAGGAAGAGAATGTTGACGATGCAGGCAATGTCCTGAATGCCGCCAACGAGTTGTTTAACACCATTAAAGACGCTTTGTAAGCTATGGATCCAAACACTCCTATCCTTAACACTGGGCAGCCTGTGGTAGATCCCCAGACTACCTTTACGCCGGAAGCTCTCAGTACGGCGTTCCAAAAGTACCGCACTGAGTTGATTATCATGCCGATGTATGCTATGGCTAAGGCCCTGCAGCACATGGGCTATCGTGATGGTATCCGTTATAAGGAGCACCTTCATGAGATGAAGGGTAACTTCCAGATGGGTAACTATGATAAGTACAAAAAGGGTACTGGTGCCATTGAGATCACACAGCGTACGCTGGAGACCTTCTTTGGTAACTGTATTGAGCCCATCGATCCTAACAGTATCTACAAGAGCCTGTGGGGTAGTGACGTGACTAAGGGCGAGGCCTTGAAGACTGTGCCCTGGGTGAAACGCGTTTGTGCCTACATCATGGCACAGCTGGGTGAGCACATGTATGATGTGATGTGGACGGCCAAGCACGATCCTTCCAATACCACTGAGACCGCAAAGTGGTTCAATGGCTTCTGCACTCTCGAAGATATCGAGATTGCTTCAGGTGCCATGTCACAGGAGGAGCGCAACTTCTATGAGTTGCCGGAGGCTATCACTGTTGACAACGCAGAGGATATCATCAATGATTTCTTCTGGGGTGATGTCGCTTCTGGATGGGCTGGCATCCATAGCAAACTCCGTGACCAGCATGTGAAGATCTTCATGAACGACTTCGTCAAGCACTGCTATGAAGTGTCGTATCAGAAGAACCATGGTTCTCTGCCCTACAACCTCCAGTTTGAGAAGGCTCACATTGAGGGTAAGGCTACTGCTGAGTTCGTTGCCCTGGGCAATGTTCCTATGAACTATCTGTCTATCACTCCGAAGACCAATATCCTGGCTCTCTGGAATCAGCGCACCGCTGATGAGACCTTCTTGGTGAAGGAGTCGAAGACCTCTCACTACGATGTTGACTTCCTGGCCAACATGTTCTATGGCGAACAGTACCTCTCCATCAATAAAGAGATGCTCTGCGCTGCTCGTTACTACACTGCTGTTGTCACCACTACGGGCAAGAACCCGAAGAGCGAGGGATGGTATGTGAAGGATGGCAGCAAGTACGTGCTGACTACGGACACCACGCCTCAGAACGGTACTACGTACTACATGTTTTAATCTTTAATACGATAAAGACAATGGCTGATCCTGTAACACCAACTCCAAAGGTACGTTGCGCTGACGATGCCGCCCTCTATGACGACATTGAGTTCTGCATGGGTGACAAATCGCTGCCTGGCACACGCAACCATGCCTATTATATTCCTCGTCGCGATATCGTGACGTTCCCTCGTCCGGCTGCCAGCCCTCAATCTATTGATGCAGTAGCTGTGATTCCAAGCACATCGCCGTTCGAACTCGCTGCCGATAAGAAGTGGCACCGCATCGATCTCGTTCCAAACGAGAGCGAGCCCACTGCAGACGGTCAGGGCTCTTATGGCTCGAAGACCATCCTCAATAAGATCACACTCGTCCTGCCTGGTACCGGAAAGAAGGCTTCTGGCCTTATCTCCCAGCTGAACAATGATGACGTGGTGTTCCTCGTTCCTATGGCCGATGGTAAGTGTCGTCTGTTTGGTTCTCCGAACTACCAGACTGAAATCGTCGTGAAGCAGTCTTACGGCAAGTCTGCAACCGATGCCAACACCACGACTATTGAGGTAAGTGCGACTGATGAATTTGCTGCTCCCTTCTATGAGGGCATCATCAAGACTTCTTATGGCGATATTAATGGTGCCAACGATGAGCTGGCTACCACTTAATCTCCTTTCATGTCGTAAGTAACGTGACCGTGGGGCGGTCTCACACGCTAAGCCGGTGAGATTGTCCCACTTTTAATATAAAAAATATGATAGATCCAAAATTTACTGAAGAAATTGCCCGCTGGCTTGACAGCGAGCACACCAGCAAGAAACAAATCGAGGCTGGAGCCATGTTGCTGCTTAAACTGAATCGTGACCAAGGAATGTTCCAGCGTATCATGCGCCGGCCTGACCGCGAAGTGAAGTTCCTGGAATACAAGTTGCGTCGTTTCCTGCGTCTGCGTCAGGATGGTCAGACCATCCGCGACGTTGTTAATCTCGACAATGAGATAGTGCCTCTCTTACAGGCTGTCATCGAGTCTGAACCGGCCCCTAATGAGGAGGGTGCTGAACTGTTGCCAATTGAGCAGCCAGCAGAGCAGGATGGCGGTAATGAGATGTATGTCCGAAAAGGTATCCGTCCTGATCATGACAAACTGCCTGAAAATATTCAGGCTATCTGGCCTGCCAATGCTGAGCGTTGGAAGAAAATCAAGGAGGCCTTCGAGTCTTGCAAGCAGCTCACAGAGCCTTGTGACCGCTATGAGTACCTGAAGGTGCTCAAGGAAACCTGGTACAAATACAAGGAGGAGATGGCTCGCTATGATGACTTCAAACTGACCGATGATGGCGGTTCTGCAGCAACTGGTACAGGTGATGATGGTGCTGATCAGACGCCTGCACTCACTCCTGAACAGGAGAAAGAGTTGGCAAATGCTGACAGCTATATCTCTAAGAACATGCCTCAGATTCAGCAGTTGGTAGCAGCTGCCAAAGAGGAGGAATTCAACGAGGCTCAGCAGAAACAGTTGGAGAGTCTGCGCAAGCGTATCCAGCAGCGCGTCGATGTGCTTCTGAAGTATGGCCGCACACTCACTGATGAGCGTCGCGAGCAGCTGCTGCAGTGCGACATCAAGGTAGAACTTGAAACTCCTGCAGAGAATGAGCAAGGGCAAGAGTCCGAGTAGAATCCTTCGTCCGATGGCCACGCACCCGTTGCAATCGCATCTGGGGCGTGGCCTTCATACATTGGGACTGTTAGGCTGGATCCTGGAACAGACGGGTCCGGCTGATGTGTACGTCTCGACATTCTCAACGTCTGATGCCTTCCTCCGTGGATTCTACAACCTGAAAAAGAAAAAACTGATTCTGAAAAGTGTGCTGCTGGCCGACCTGAAAGCCTCGAAGAAAACATACAAGCTCTATAAGGAGATGCAGCAGAACTTCGATGCGGTGTACCTGGGGCAGAACCACTCAAAGGTGGTGCTGGTGCAGAATGACCGTTGGACGGTGACTGTCATCAGTTCACAGAACCAGACGTATGGCGACCGTGCTGAATGTACACTGGTCACCACATCCCAGGAAATATTCTACGAGCAATATTGCGGCTTCCGCGATATCGTTGACAACAATTCACTCCAACTGAATGACCTATTCCGAAGACTTGCTGAAGAGAATACAAGACCTCTCCAGTCAGCTGACTCCCCCACAGGAGATTTCCGCACTTTTGGATTTTGATGAGACAGAATTCAAAACCGATATCAACACGCCAGGCAATCCAGCCAGACGTGCTTTCATGAAGGGCTATTCAGAGACTGCCCTTCGACTGCGCAAGCAGAACCTTGACCTGGTAGATGCCGGTAGCCCTGCTGCCGACGAAGCCTGCCGGGGCTACCTAAGAAGAATGATCCGTGAAATAGATATATGAGCCTACCTGTAAATATCGACGATTACAGCCTCTATCTCTCTCAGGACTCACAAGAACTGAGAGAGCAGCACGTGCCGGATGTGACTATCTGGCGTGTGGAACGTCTGCGCGAACTGGCTGCCTATTGGCGCTCGTACCCTTCTACGAGTCCAAAGGAGCTGGTAAGCCGCTGCATGCAGCAGTTCAAGGTGGCGCAGTCGCAGGCCTACGACGATATTCACCTGTTGAAGATACTTGTGGGTAATCTGGAAGCCACCACCAAGGAGTTTGCCCGTTGGCGCGTGAACCAGATGATAGAGGAGGATAGACTGGCTGCACGTCGCGACGGTGACTGGAGGGCTGTGGCCTCGATGCAGAAAAACTATATTCTGAACAATCAGACTGACAAGCCTGACACGCCCGATATGGCCTTTGATAAGATTGTCCCACTGCAGATTGAGCCGACGGACGATCCAAGCGTATTGGGTATCAAGGCACCGAAGAATCTCCGTGCTAAGCGTGATAAGTATATCAAGCAGTTCTCTCGCGATGAAGAATATACTTCCTACGAGGAGCTGCCGACCGATGATAAAGAGGATAAGTGATGGCAGAGACTCAGAAACAATATTTTAACGATGCTCAGCTGTACCCGCTGTACATGTCGCCACGTGACTTTGTGGGCGAGATGGGGCGTGGTACCGGTAAAGGCCTCATAGATGCCACTCGCCTGATGCAGGTGTTCCAGTACATGCCAGGATCATGTACCGGCTTCGTCTCTCCATCCTATAAGAAGTGCCTCACTAATACACTGCCATCACTCCTGGTACACTGGGAGCGATGGGGCTACAAACGCGATATCCACTATACCGTCGGTAAGAAACCGTGGAAGGGCTTGAAGTGGAAGGATCCTATCTTCACGCCGCAGAACTGGGAGAACTGTATCGGCTTCTACAACGGCAGCGTATGCCAGATAGTGAGCCAGGACCGCGACGGTTCAAGCGCCGGTCTTTCGCTGGACCATATTCTCATAGACGAAGCAAAGTATGTGGACTATGAGAAACTGAAGAATGAAACCTTCCAAACCAACCGAGGCAATGAGATGTATTTCTCAAAATGTCATCTTCACCATGGGCTGACCATCACCTGCGATACGGCTACCACCAAGAAAGGCTCCTGGTTCATGAAGATGGAAGATAAGATGGACAAAGAGCTGGTGAAGGTCATCGAGGGGCTGGTATATCTGAAATGGCAGACCAAGCAGCGCATGAAAGCGCACCCTGAGCGGTACAGCTATTATCAGTCAGAGCTGCAGAAACTGGAGCGTGACCTGTTTCTGCTCCGTAAGAATTGTCTGCTTTATTGCCGGTACCCGACAATATTCAACATAGCGGTACTGGGCGAAGACTTCATCAGGCGCATGAAGCGCGACCTGCCACCGCTGACGTTTGCCACCAGTATCATGTGCAAACACATCGGTATTTCCCAGGATGGTTTCTATGGGTCGTTGCGCGAGGCCATCAACCTATATACGGCTCCTAACACATCGGCCATCAGCTTACAGAACGTGGGAAATATGGAGGATGATGCCCGGCTCGATGCTGACTGCGATCCGAATGCGCCCTTAGTGATTGCTTTCGACGCGAACACGATGATCAACTGGCTCGTAGTGGGGCAGGTGGGCATTGACGGCAAGCTCTATGTGCTGAAGTCATTCTATGTGAAGTACGACACCATCGATGTGCTGATATCGATGTTCAATGCCTATTACCGCTTCCATAAGAACCGTCAGGTTTTCTTTGTTTTCGACTCCACCTTCAAAGGTCAGGGCTACGGTGCCAACCAGAACGAGGACTTCTATATCCTCATCACCAATATGCTGCTCTCTACCGGCTGGGTGGTGGAACAGACATACATCGGCAATCCTATGCACCACGTGGACAAATACCACCTCATCAATCGCATGTTGGTAGGTAAGGCGACTCATCAGGTATTCATTAATCAGGATAACAATAGCGACTTGCTCCTTTCAATTCAGACTGCCGCCATCTACAATGAGAAAAAGGATAAGCGAGGCGAGAAGCTGGCCGAGACGGAAGAGGATAAGCTCGAGGCCCGCACCGACGGCTCTGATGCTTTTGATACTCTGTGCATCGGCGTGGAGAAATTCATACCGGCATACGCCCTGCAGCCGTCCACTGGCTTTACCTCATACTTTGGTGGCTGACAATATCTACGACAATCTTGTACTACTTTCATGAAGTAATGTTTTAGGTTTATGTAATTCTGGCAGGCTTCCGCAGTGATGCGCAGGTCTGCTCTTTTTGTGTTTAGTAGCCACTGCCCTTGTTGTCAGTTCCTGTTTGTCTTTGGTCACGACCGCGTATATCATCCTTTTTTCATTATGACTTGTTCCTGGTTGTCATACGGTTCTTGATTGGATGACTGTCAGGAGTTTTATTGCGCCCACCGTGCCCCGCCCACCCTGAGCCGTAGTGGTGCCAGATGGCAGCACTATTGCCCGGTGAACGGTGGGCGCAGCGGGTAGACCCGCCTTTTTGGTCAGCATAGCACTCCTGCTGGTGGTCGTCCCTTTATCCTATACGGTTCTTCAGTCTGCAGATGGCATCGGACGTGTCTGTTGGCTGCTACCTCATACCCTTGCTCTCTGCCGCCTCGGTATGTGGTCGATGACTACCTGGTATTACCAGCTGCTGTGCGACTGCCGGACGGCTTTACTTGTTGTGCGATGTTTGGGCTGGATTCTTTGTGTCATAATGATTTTTCCTGTCTCGACATGTTTTGCTCATACCAAGGCGGCTCTTCTATTTTTCCTTTGCAAAGTTAGCGCAGGCGCCATTCTGCAAGTACTGGTCACATGCTCCCTATTCCTACACAAAATTTCAGCAGCCTTCCGCATTTTCTTTTCCCCAAGGGGCAAGGGCTAAAGCCAAAACAAAATGTGGTATTCCGAAATTTTCCTTGTAATTCCTTGCATTTGCATGCCTTCTCCCTGCTGCTCTTTTATGCACGTAAAAATTACAAAGAGCGCCCAGGCGCAAAACAGAAAGTCGAACATTTTAAAAAATCAAACAATTATGACACATCCAGTTCAAACATCATCGCTTTTCAACAAGAGCCGTCTTTACAGCAATCGCTACTACTGCGGTAATCTCTATCAGGTAGTCGTCAACACCGAGGAAGGCGAAAGCTACGAGTACGAGGTAGAAGCTGACACGTTTGCCGAAGCCACCAAGCAGGCTGAGAACTACGCAATGGACTTGATGGTCGACATCACCTACATAGAGTGCTACGCCATGTAACAGTCATCACAAGATAGTCAATAACCCAATGTATAACAATCAAAAACTTACAGTCATGGAAAAAAGAGAAATTATCGTATCAGTCGTGAAGTCAAACAAGAGTGACAACAATGTATGGGCAGTAGCCATTACAGGAGATGAGCAGCCCAGTGCACACTGCAAGAGCGCCTACAAGGCCATGCGTTTCATGTTCCTTCTTAAAAAGCAGACAGGATTGTATATCGCAGATGCCAGCCTCTCTCAGTTATCTCAGGAAATTGCCCGTGTGAAGGCTGAGCAGGCCGAAGCCGGAAAAGAGAAGATCGCCGAGGTCACAGAGGAGTTCATCGAGACACACAGCGTCGATGCAGTACTGGCCAGCGAGCCTGAAAAGAAGGCCAAGCGCAAGCCTCGCACAAAGAAGAATGTAGAAACGGCGGCAGTTCCTCAGTGAAGGGGCTGCTGCTTTTTGTTTCACCCTGTAATAGATATCGGTATGATGAAGTACGCCCTATACAGCTACATCCCTCAGCGGTTCCGGAGTCGGGCCACGTTCGAGGAGCAGGATACCTGTCGGATGATCATCGGCTTCAAGGATGGCCGGAACATCTACACACGCTGGGCTGTTAGGCAGTTCTCGAGGGCGTTGGCACTGATGGACCTTACTGATACGGTTGTAGTATGTGTACCTGCCAGTACGAAGTACGCTCACGTACGAAGGTGGAAGCGGTTCTCACAGCAGCTGTGCAAGCAGACTGGAGCCATTGACGGATTCAGCCACATCGAGGTCATCGGTAACCGCAAACAGGCGCACATCACAGGTGAATACGAGCTTGCCACGAACATCAAGCACCTGCTGCATATCGATGCTGACTTTTTCAGAGGTAAGCGTGTTCTGGTCGTCGATGATATCTACACCACGGGGCGTTCGTCAGAGGCATTCATAGGTGCCATCGAGCGAGCTGGTGCAACAGTCACCATGTCGATGTTCCTGGCTAAGACCCGTTTATATAGTAAGCAGGTTTGAATCTGCTTATTATCTGTTCCCACCCTCGAACCCCTGCGCACCTGAACGCCTGGCTGACGTTCCTGTACGTTGTGGTGGTATGGCACTGTGCTCCGTTACTCTCCGGTGTCAGGTCTTGTCTGAAGAGTCTTGGCGGCTGCATGTGGCTGTTCGGATGAGAGAGAAGGTGAGGTAGCGCCTGGTCAGCCACCACCTCGCCTACACACCCATCACGTGCCAGGGGCAACACGGCCACGTGCATCCAGACACTCCTGACGAGACGTGCCACGCTCCGCTCCACTGCGACAGCTGCTCATACCACCACAACGAACAATGTCCTTCAGACATAAAGGTGCTTGCCATTATATGCCTGTGGCCAAAGGTCTGCGTAAGAAGTCATACTGACACCTTACGCCTGATTATCTGCGGCACAGGTGGAGATGATAGGCCGTTGCACAAGGTATGTGTAACGGCTTATCACTCCACTGAGCCGCCATCAACCGCGGATGCGCCCCACTATTTTCGTTAGGCCATCAAAACGACACTGCCCCGAAACAATCCCCTACGATGTGACAAAAATCCGTGACATATTCCGCTTTGGCAAGTGCGGCAAGTCGCACGCGGGCGTAGGGCGGTGGGGGCTGGTGCTCCAGACGCTTCGCGCTGTTTTTGCGACACGCGGCCCGAAAACCCTCTTAAAATAGGCTTTCCGGGTAAAGCGGTAGTGGAAAAATCCGAAAAATTCCCGTAAATCACCATGTGACTTGCCACCACTTGCCGCCTGATGGGCGACACTTGCCATACTTTTCGTGCCGACTTGCCACGAAAAGTGGAATTTTTTCGGCTCTTTCCACTTTATTGCCTAATCCTTATAATATATAAGGAAAATTTCGTATCTTTGCAGCCGTATGGATACACATTATAAAATAAAGCTGCCTGACGGCTTCCGTGCCATCGTCACACCCGTTAAGATACGCAACGTGTTCAACAACCGGGAAACGGTGGTGGATGCCGTATGGGATACGGGTGCAACGTATTCTGCCGTTACGAAGCGGGTTGTTGATGAGCTTGATCTTCCTGAAATGGCTCAGGGTGTGACCAACGGAATTTCTGGGAAGGTGATAGGCTTAACCAGCATTGCACTTACCTTCCCAGGTAATAAAAGGTATGCTACATGGGCAGAGATGAATGAGATTATGGAACTGCCTGATAACTATGATGTACTGCTGGGTCTGGACGTTATCAGCCGTGGCGACTTGCACCTGACACACGAGCAGGATGGCGTGTGGTTTGAGTTCGTATTCGACATAACAAAATTCATTGATATGGAGGATGATGATCCGCAGGAGGTAATTCGTAAATTGATGACAGGTTTGGAGGGGTTCAGACCAAAAAAATAGTTTTTTTACTCTGAAAATAAAGATTTTCCCGAAATTTCTTGGAAGTTTCGGGATTTTTGCTTACCTTTGCCATCGCTAAACACTATAGAGCGGTTCGCTCCGGGGGCGGTGTAAGACGCCCGAGTAACGACTCAGGGCATTTTTTATGCTCATTGACACTTTCGAGGACACATGCTCCTCACTACACCAATAGCGGTGGCCACCCAGTAGATATAAGTCCTCGGACGAAGTCTATAGTGTTTAGCGACAGGGAGGGCTGCCGCTTTCTCTGTCTCATAGGGGAAGGCGCTCCTCGCCGTGAGGCAGGAGGAAATAAGAGAGAAGTCCGAAAGGATCCACGTTCGAAAGCTTGGCCCGCCTTCCTCTCCTGGGGGAGAGTGTTCCGGCCGTGAGGCGGAACTGGAAGAAGAACCTTAAAGTGTCTTGATAGCGTGGGAGCTCTCCCCTTTTTTCGAGGACAATAAACCGCACAGGGCGGATCCCTGTATAGCTAAACACTATAGCAATATGCAACAGTTAACACTTCAATTCGATGGCTACGCCGACAGTCGGCCTGTTATCGACGTAAGCACCACGACACGGCGTATCTCTGAGGCTGTGGCCAAGGCCATGCCTATGATCGTTCTTTCTCTCCAGGGGATAGCCATTACGGCTTT
>Ga0310690_10003875_pt1 | contig 21907 bp, 14 predicted proteins | sample AusTroGonzalo_MG_2_FD_207661 | JGI IMG/M metagenome (GOLD analysis project Ga0310690, IMG submission 207661) | Bovine rumen microbial communities from tropical cattle in Woodstock, Queensland, Australia - Gonzalo_04 (v2) (version 2) | ecosystem: Host-associated > Mammals > Digestive system >... | reverse complement strand
CCGCACCGCGCGCGTACACGGAAGACCACCGGACCTGCCGGATGGGAGACTACAGCTGGAACATCTGCCGGATCCAGGCAGGACTGATGGCGATGAACCTGCTGACCATCGATGGGGATGAACCTACCGGCTTTTACGGAGAACTGACCGAGGCGGCGGTCCGGAAGTTCCAGGAGACGCACGGACTGCCCGTGACCGGCGAAGCGGATGCCGATACGCAGAAGGCAATTGATGCGGCCGGGAAGGTATCTTTTTCCTTCTGCTGAAATCTCCTGCCGGCCCTGAAACGGAAGGATTTGCCAGCAAAAAAAGCTTGACACGGGGCGGCCCCCGGATTGTATAATATACGTATCAATGCGTAACCAAATATCTCCCGCACAGGCGGGAATCAGCAAGCAACCCGTACAGCCTGTTTGCTGTACGAATTGTATCGGAGGAATCAAACCAGATGAAATGTCTGCAGACTGTATATCGCGATGAAAGCGCCTTCCGGAAGACCGTATCCGAATGGAAAGAGCAAAGCGGCTCCGGAGCCGTTCTGCTGCACATTTTCACGGACGGAGCGGCAGAGGAGGATCTCCGGACCGCCCGGGCCGTCATTGAAGAAATCCTGCCGGACGCCCCGTATGCCGGTTCCTCCGCCTCCGGCTGTATCTATGACGGCAGGGTGACCACCGAGAAGCTGGTCATCTCCTGCACGCTGTTTGAAAAAGAGAACAGCAGCGCCTCGTCGAAGCTGTTCCCCGTGAGCGAGGGGGAACCCGGCGCGTTCCGCACCTCCCTGCGCGAAACCATTGCCGGCCTGAAGGATCTCAAGGCCGTGGAGGTCATCACCACCATCGACACGATCCCGATCCGCGAGGTCTGCCAGGTGATCGAGGAGGAAATCCCGCAGGGGATCCACGTCTGGGGCGGCGGGGCCTTCGGCGACAACACCTTCAAAGCGTTCCTCTTCCGCAACGGCGGGGAATATACCGACGCCGGCGTGGTCATGAGCTTCATGTGCGGGCCGGACCTGCATATCCAGTACACCTACGTCAGCGGATGGAAACGGCTGGGTTATCCCCTGAAGGTGACCAAGGCGGAAGGCTATGTCGTTCACGAGCTGGACGGGAAGCCCGCCTACCAGATCTACGAGCACTACCTGCGGATTCCCAACGACGACCATATCTTCTACAACGCGCTGGAGTTCCCCTTCGCCGTGCAGTACAAGAACCGGCGGCTGCTGCGCCACGCGCTGAGCTGCGACGAAAACGGCGCGCTGACCATGAGCACCCGGATTCCGGAGGGAAGCGTCCTGTATGTGACCTACGGCGATCCGGAAACCATCATGCAGGACGTGATGCAGAGCGCGCAGATGATCAGCGATTTCGCGCCGGACGTGATCTCCGTGTTCGACTGTTTCGGGCGGAAGACGTTTTGGGGCGGCACGGAGGCGACCCGCGAGATCGTTCCCCTGCACCAGATCGCGCCGACCTACGGGCTGTGCACCGCGGGCGAGCTGATCCGCTGGGAAGGCAGCATGGACCACCACAACCTGACGCTGATCATCGCCGGCATGCGGGAGGGTGAGCCGAAGAGCCGCCGGCCCGTCGTCATCAAAAAAGAAGCGGAAACCAACGAGTCCACCATGTCCATGATCAACCGCCTGGTCAACTTTATCAACACCGCCACCTCGGAAGTCATCGAGGCCAACGCCACCCTGTCCCTGATGGCGATTACGGACCAGCTGACCAAGCTGTACAACCGCGGTGAAATCCAGCGGCTGATCACCGAGCGGGTGGAGGAAAAGAAGACGCAGCCGGAGGGCGAGAACGCCACCAGCCTGGTCATGATCGACCTGGACGACTTCAAGCACATCAACGACACCTACGGCCACCAGGAAGGCGACCAGGTGCTGATGCGGATTTCCAACCTGATCCATGAGGCGATCCGCAAGCTGGGCAACGACGCGGCCGACGGCCGCTGGGGCGGCGAGGAATTCATGCTCATGCTGCCCGGCATGACGCAGGAGGCCGCCGCCGCCTTCGCGGAGGAAGTGCGCCTCCAGATCGAAAAACTGCAATTTGACAAATGCGGCACCGTTTCCGCCAGCTTCGGCGTGGCCCAGGCGCTGCCGTCTGAGGAGCCGGACCCGCTGGTGGTCCGGGCGGATACCGCCCTGTACGAGGCCAAGGCCGCCGGAAAGAACACCGTCCGCCAGGCCGGGGAGAATAAAGCGTCCAAAGACAAATAATGATACGGAGAAATATACTATGAAGAAATGCACATCCATCCTGCTGGTTCTGATCCTGTTTTTCTCCTGCTTTGCCCTGGGGGAAGGCGGCGCCCGTGTTTCCCCTGCAGAAATCCTGAAGGAGATGTCCACGGAGCAGAAAGTGGCGCAGATCCTGATGCCCGCTTTCTATTACCGGCAGGATGAGGAAGGAAAGCAGGTCAGCGTTACGGACGTCTATCCCGAGATGGAGGAAATGATCCGCAAGTACGGTTTCGGCGGCATCATTTTCAACCTGCAGAACGCGCAGGAAAACGCCGCGGCCGCCCGCCTCGTGGACGCGGTGCAGACCGTGAACGCCTCCGTTGCCGGCCGGACGCAGCTGATTACCTGCACGGACCAGGAAGGCGGCTATGTGTCCCGTCTGGGCCGGGGCACACAGATGCCCGGCAACATGGCCCTGGGCGCCGTGAACGACCTGTCCGTTTCGGAAGCGGCGGGACGGCTGATCGGCGAGGAAGTGACCGCCATCGGCTACTCCGGCACCTTCGGCCCGGTGATGGACATCAACAATAATCCCGCCAATCCGGTCATTGCCGTCCGCTCCTTCGGCGACGTCACGGAGCAGGTGGCCGCCCACGGTACCGCGGTCATTAAAGGCCTGCATGAAGCCGGCTCCCTCTGCACCCTGAAACATTTCCCCGGCCACGGGGACACCGATACCGACAGCCATACCGGCCTGCCCTGCATCAACAAGACCTACGAGGAACTGAAAGAACGTGAACTGGTTCCCTTTCAGGCCGGCATCGACGCGGGAGCGGACATGGTCATGACCGCCCACATCGTCTACCCCAAAGTGGAAACCGGCACCTATCTCTCCAAAGAAACCGGGGAGGAAGTCGGCCTGCCCGCCACCCTGTCCCGCACGATCCTGACGGACATCCTGCGGGGCGACATGGGATTCGAAGGCCTGATCGTCACCGACGCGATGAACATGGACGCCATCGCCAAGCATTTCGACGTGCTGGATACCGCGAAGCTGACCATCGAAGCCGGCGCCAACCTGATCCTGCGGCCGGTGGATACCTCCACTCCGGAAGGCATGGCCGCGCTGGAACAATATATCAAAGACGTGGCCGCCATGGCGGACAAGGGAAAGATTTCCATGGAAGCCCTCGACGACTCCGTACTGCGGGTGCTTACCTTCAAGGAAGCGCACGGGATGTTCGCGCCCTACGAAACCGGCCGGCTGGAAGAGCGGGTGCAGAAGGCTGTGGAAACAGTCGGCTCCACGGCCCACCATGAAGAGGAATTTGAAATCGCGAAGAAAGCGATTACGCTGGTAAAGAACGAGGGCATGATTCCGCTGGACACGGAATCCTCCGTTGCCATCCTGGTGCCCTATGAAAGCATGGTCAAAAGCGCGCAGTACGCGGTCGCCCGCCTGAAGGACGAGGGAAAGCTGAACGCGGACCGGGAAATTCCGGCATACTGGATTTCCTCGATGACCGTCGGCGACCTGAAAAAGGTGGCGCAGGAAACAAAGCAGCTGATCGCCGTCAGCGTATCCTACAGCATCAAAGCCATCAACCCCGCGGCAAAAGAAGGCGCCGATACCGCCCTGCTGGATACGGTCCTTTCCCTCGCCCACGCAGCGGGAAACATTGTAACCGTCATCAGCGGCCACCTGCCCTATGACGTGGCGCACTACAACGCCGCGGCGGACGCCGTCGTCCTGTCCTACGGGGCCCGTGGCATGAGCGAGGATCCCCGGGAGAAGGGCAACGGCGTATCCCAGTACGGGCCCAACATTCCCGCTGCAATCTACCTGATCCTCTCCGGCGGGGAGATGACCGGCATCCTGCCCGTCGCGATTCCGGAAATGGATGAAAACGCGCAGTTCACAAAAGAAACTCTCTACCCCGCCGGGTTCTCCGTAAACTGAATTCCGTCACGATCTATGAAAAGCGCCATCCTCCGCGGACGGCGCTTTTTTACTGAACGGATTTTTTAATAAACGGATCCGTTTACACTTCCATTTCGCGGCATTTTTCAAGCAGCGAAATGATCGGCAGATGCTGCGGGCAGACGCTTTCGCACTGGCCGCACTGCACGCAGTCCGCCGCCTTTCCCTTATCCGTCGTAACAATCGTATACTCCCGGACGGTCCGGAAATGCGGACTCCCCTCCCGGCGGTTGTAGACGGTGAAAATATCCGGGATCGGGATCCCCATGGGGCAGCCCTTGGTGCAGTAGCGGCAGGCGGTGCAGGGAATCGCCTGCGCGGCGTCCAGCGCCTTCTGCGCCTGTTCAATGACTTTCATCTCCGCCGCATCCAGGGGCCGGAAGGGCGACATATGATGCAGGTTATCCTCCATCTGCGCCACGTTGCTCATACCGCTGAGCACGGCCAGCAGGCCGTCCAGCCCGGCGGCGAAGCGCAGGGCCCAGCTGGCGCAGGAGGCATCGGGATTTGCGGCGTTCAGGATTTCCCGGACCTGCGGAATCGGATCCGCCAGGATGCCGCCCTTCACCGGCTCCATGATGACCACCGGCTTGCCGTATTTCCGGCAGATTTCATAATTGCGGCGGGAGGCCACGCCGGGGTTTTCCCAGTCCGCGTAGTTGATCTGCAGCTGGACGAACTCCACCTCCGGATGCTCGTTCAGCAGCTGCTCCAGCAGCTCCGGATCCGCGTGGAAGGAGAAGCCGTAATGGCGGATGAGCCCCTTCGCCTTCTGCTCCGCGACGAAATCCCACAGCCGGTAATCGGTGTACTTCTGCACGTTGTTCCGCTGCAGGGCGTGAAGGAGATAGAAATCGAAATATCCGGCGCCGGTGCGCTCCAGGCTGGTATAGAACTGCTGTTTCGCGCTGGCCTCGTCGTGGCACTGCATGAAGGCGTTCAGCTTGGTGCACAGGGTATAGGATTCCCGGGGATGGCGGTCCGCCACCGCGGCTTTGAAGGCGGCCTCGCTCAGGCCGTTGTCGTAGACATAGGCGGTGTCAAAATACGTGCCGCCGGCGGCCAGGAAACGGTCCGCCATTTCACAGACCTGCGGGATGTCGATGGTTCCGTCTGGATTCTTCGGGAGGCGCATCAGGCCGAAGCCCAGGCGGAAAGGATTCAGTACGCGATTCTCTTCCATGCTTTTTCCTCCTGTTTCTTATTTAGTCAGAAATATCAATGTCCGGGACGATCGCGACGGTATAGCCCGGTACCAGTTCCTGCACTTCCTGCGTGAGCTGCTCCACGGCTTCCTTCGGCTCCACGCCGAAATTCAGCACCACGTCAAACATGATGGCCTTTTCCTTCATATCCATATAGAAGCCGTGCATCTGCAGCGCCCAGTCGTGCTTCAGCACCAGCTCCTGCACCTGGTTATGGACCCTGGAGGCCCAGTCGTTCCCGGTGTTGTAGGAGTAGATGCCGATCCCGGTCAGGATAACGCCGGTCTGCTCAAACACCTTCGTCTCCATGCGGCGGGTCAGCTTATCCACCTCGGCGACGGTCATGGTATCCGGCAGCTCGATATGCACGGAGGCATAGTTCCGCTCCGGTCCGTAATTATGCAGGATCAGGTCGTAGGCGCCGCGGATTCCCGGCTCGGAGGTCAGGATCTCGCGAACAGCCTTCGTGGTTTCCGGATCGGCCCGCTGGCCCAGGATCGCGCTGATCGTCTCCCGCATCATGCCGATACCTGCCCGCAGGATGAAGAGGGAAATCAGGATGCCGACATACGGCTCGAGGGAAACCTTCAGGAGGATGAAGAGCAGCGCGCAGACCAGCACCGAGGCGGAAAGGATTGCGTCAAAGGAGGCGTCCGACCCGGAAGCAACGAGGGCAACGGAATGCACCTTTTTGCCCTGGTTCTTCACATAGGTGCCGAGTATCAGCTTCGCCACGATGGCTACGCCCAGGAGCACCAGCGTCAGCGTTGAATAATCCGGCTCCTCCGGATGGATAATCTTGTCCACGGAGCTGATCATGGCGCTGATACCGGCATAGATGACCAGGGCCGAAACGATCAGCGAAGACAGGTACTCGATCCGCCCGTGGCCCAGGGGATGCTGCTTGTCCGGCGCGCGGCCGGCCAGCTTGGCCCCGATAATCGTGACGACGGAGGAAAGCGCGTCGGACAGGTTATTGACGCCGTCGAGGACGATGGCGATGGAACGGGACAGCAGGCCCGCCGCCATTTTCGAGGCCGCAAGAAACACATTCACCAGAATACCGATAAGACTGGTGCGCACAATGATATTCTCGCGTTTCTTCGCGACGGACTCCACGACAGGTTCCCCCTGTTTCCTCCGAAAAGGTTAACGGGTTTCCTTTTCTTCTTCTGTTTCTTCCGTATTCTGTCCGGCCGGGGCCGCCGCTTCTTCCGTACCGGCTGTTTCTTCCGGCGGGGCGGCCTCCCCGCCCGGCGGGAGCGCGGCTTCCTGCGCCTCCGGCTTGGCCCAGCGGCGCTTGAACCACTGTACGACCAGGTACAGGTCGTCGTTCACGCTCTTGAAGATATCGCCGCGGACAGCGCCGACCAGCACAGACATGGCTACCGGGCCTCCGATCAGGCCGAGGATGCCGCCGAAGCGCATACCGACGAACATGCCCACCAGGCTCATGAGCGGGGAAATACCGATGGAGTTGGACATCAGCTTGGGCTCAAGGAGACGGCGCGCCAGCTGCAGGACGCCGGTCAGGGCCAGGATCTGGATCCCGCTGACCACATCCCCCGTAAGGAAGGCAACCACCGCCATCAGGATATACATCAGTCCGCTGCCGATCATGGGGACCATCTCCATGATACCGGCGATGACACTGAGGATGCCGGCGTAACGGAAACCGAAAATATGCAGGGCAATCAGGCTGACCACCAGCACCATCACCGCGAAGGTACCCTGCACCCGGAGATATCCCATGAGGCTCCGCAGGGCGGAATTGGTCAGCTGGGTGGTGTTGCTGTCCTGCCGGCGGCGTTTTCCGCCGGGCAGGTAGGCACGGATATTGCTGTAATGAAGCGAGATGAAATAGACCGCCATGGCCAGGAAGCTCATGTAGATGACGCTGTAGGGCAAGCTGGTGACCAGGTTGACGGCGAAGGAAACCACGTCCGACGCGATTTCCGATCCCCGGGCGCTCAGGCGGAGCAGCGCGTCGTCCATCGTGTTGTGGAGGATCTGCTGCACCTGGGGGCTGAAGTTGTTGGAGGTGTTGTGGATCAGGTTCTCCATGGCCTGCTGGATGGAGGTAATGGCTTCGCTGATCATGTTGCCGGACTGGCCGACGACCTGCGGGGCCTGTTCGAGGACGATGGTGACGCCCCAGTAGGTGGCGCCGAAAAGGAAGGTCAGGAGGATCAGCACGCAGATCAGCACGGAAACGCCGCGCTTCATCTTCAGTTTTTTATCGGTAAAGCGGAGCACCGGCTGCATCATGGCCGCCAGCGGAATGGCAATGATGAATACGGAAAGTTTATCCCACAGGAGCGGAATCAGCCAGAAACAGAGCCCTGCCAGGATGACAGCGCCGAGTCCCTTGACTGCAAGCCGCTCCGCGGCCTTTCTCTCTTCACTCATGTTTTCTCTCTGCCTTCAATGATCTGTCTCTTTCGACATCCTGGTATTTTACACTCTTTCCGGCCGGTTTTCAACTCCCGGCGCCCAATTTACCCCTTTATTGCGGAAAAGCTGTATGTCTGTTATAATACAGGCGGAAACCGTTTTCCGGGCTAAGAAATACTGAATAAATACACTGCAGGGAGCTGTTCCGATGGCACTTGATTTCCTGAATGATCTGTTTACCTCTGTAGAGGCGAAACAGATCATTCCTGCCCTAACCCATACGCCCTTTGACGAGCTGATGGTCATCGACCTGAAAACCGGTCAGTACGAATTCCGCTACCACACGGACGGAAAATTTTTCGTGCCCGTCAACGGCGGCGTCTTTCAGGCCCTGATGGATTACGCTTCCGCCAACCTGTTTCATCCGGAGGACGTTGAAAGGCAGAAGGCCTTCACGAACCCCGCCGACATGAAGGAGCGGCTGAACCGGAGCAATCCCATGGGGATCCTGACGGACCGGTTCCGCTTCCTGGCCCTCAACGGCGAATGGCGCCAGATGGAAAGCCTGCTGATCTCCGGGCCGGAATTCGGCCTGGCGGACAATATCGTTTACCTCTATATGTACGACGTGGCGGAGATCCGGAACCGCGAGAAAGGCCAGTACGTGGACGCGGCGCTCCCCTCCCAGTACCTGCTGAGCCAGATGCCGGACCAGATGCCGGAATCCGTTTTTTTCACCTATGTGCAGGAGCGGCTGAGCCATCCGGCGGAAGGCCGCTGGTGCCTGATCGCCGTGGACATCAAGCATTTCAAGCTTTTCAAGGAACTGAACGGGCAGGAGAACGGCGAGCAGCTGCTGATCCGCTTCGCGGAAACGCTGCACAAAGCCGCGCAGGAAACCGGCGGCGTTTCCTGCTACCGCGGGCAGGACGACTTCGCCCTCTTCCTCCCCTATGACAGCCACCGGATTGACCGGCTGTTTGCCGATCTCTGCCGCGCGATTGATACGCTGAGCGGGGTCAGCGGATTCTTCCCGATCTTCGGCATCTCCGTCATCGACGCGGAGAACAGCAGCACGGCGCTGGACCTGTTCAACCAGGCGGCGCTGACCGCGGAGGAAATCAAGGACGACCTGCAGTACCATATCCGCGTATACGACCCGAAAGTGCACGAGCGCCATGTGGAGGAATTCAAGCTGCTGACCGAATTCCAGAGCGCGCTGAAAAACGGGGGTATCACCTTCTACCTGCAGCCCCAGTGCCGCGTGGCCGACGGGCGGATCATCGGGGCGGAATCGCTGTCCCGCTGGCGCAGGGAGGACGGGAACTACATCTCCCCGGTATCCTTCATCCCGGTGCTGGAAAAATACGGCGTGGTGACCGACCTGGACCTGCTGATCTGGGAAGGCGTATGCGCCTGGCTGCGGGGTGTCATCGACCGGGGCGTCCGGCCGGTGCCGATCTCGGTGAACGTATCCCGTATCGACATGTTCGCCCTGGACGTGGCGGAAGTGCTGGGCAGCCTGATCCAAAAATACAGTCTCCCCGCGGAGCTGCTGAAGGTCGAAATCACGGAATCCGCCTATGTCGACGATTCGGATCAGATCAAAAACGCCATTGCCTCCCTGCGCGCCGCCGGCTTCCAGCTGCTGATGGACGATTTCGGCAGCGGCTATTCCTCGCTGAACATGCTGCGCTCCACGAGCATGGACGTCATCAAGCTCGACGCCCAGTTCCTCCATTTCAGCGCCGGCGAGGAACAGAAGGGCATGAACATTCTCGAGTCCGTCATCAACATGACGAAATCCCTGTCGACGCCGATCATCGTCGAGGGCGTGGACACGAAGGAACTGGTGCTTTACCTGACGGACATGGGATGCCGCTACATGCAGGGCTTCTACTTCTACCGGCCGATGCCCGGGGAGCAGTTTGAGAAACTGCTGAAGAACCCGGACAGGATCGACTACGGCGGGATCCGGCAGCCGATCCACGAGCAGATGCACATACGCGAATTCATGGACGACAGCATCTACAGCGACGCCATGCTGAACAATATTCTCGGCCCGGTCGCGTTCTACGCCCTGCGGGACCGAAACGTGGACATCACCCGGTTCAACCAGCAGTTCTTCCGGCTGCTCGGCATGGAGCCGGAAGTGGTGGAGGAGCGCCGCTACGGCATCCAGCAGTACTTCCATCCGGAGGACCGGGATCGCTTTATCGACCTGCTGGAGCGCGCGAAGCGCGCCCGGATCAGCGGCGCAAGCGGTTTCTTCCGGGTTTTCAAACCCAGCGGGGCAACCGTATGGATGGACGTGCAGGTATACTACCTGCGGGAGCAGAACGGCGCTTCTCTCTTCTACGGTTCCGTCCGGGACAGGACCGAGCTGCTCTACGTGAACAACGACCTGCCCGGCGGCTATTTCCGCTGCACGCCGAAGGACGGATTCCGTTTCCTGTACGTGAGCGAGGGTTTCCGCTCCCTGTTCGGCTACACGAACGACGAGCTGAAGCTCCGCTTTGACAACAAGCTGATCAACATGATCCATCCGGACGACCGGGAAAAAGTGCAGCGGGAATCGGACGCGCTGGCCGCCGCCAAACGGGAACGCATCGCCCCCTACCGGATCCGGAACGCCGACGGCGAATACCGCTTCGTAATCGACCAGTCCCGCTACACGGAAACCTTCGGCGAGCCCTGTTTCCAGACCGTGCTGATCGACGTGACCGAGGTCATGACGCTGCGGAACCGGATGCGCCTCCTGGAAAAATACGCCACGGACTGTATCCTCTTTCTGCACAGGATTGAAGATCCTTCCTCGCTGGACATGGTCGTATACGGCCTGAAGGACGCCGTCGGGATCGACGGGGATTCCTTCCTCAGGCAGCTCAGGAACCAGGAAATCCGGATCACAAGCATGCAGGGGGATTCTCTCGACATGCAGATCATGAAATACCGGGACGATCTCACCCGGGCCAACGGCCTCTATACACTCCGCATCCCGGACGGGAAGGAAATCCGGGTTCACGTCCGCTTCAGCCTGATTCCGGACGGGGAGGAAGAGACCGTCTGCATCATGACGCTGACCCCCGCCACCGTCTGACAGCCCATCCGGAAATGAATCCACGCCCCGGCGTTTGCCGGGGTTTTTGCTTGCAAAAAAGACCGGTTAACCTTATAATCACCCGGGACGAAATGAAGGAAAGGACGCGCCGAAATGCAGAACGCCGGGGATATGATGGATCGGCTGAACCAGTCCGGGCGGCGGCTGAGCAAAAGCCACCGCAGGATTGCCGAATATATCACCGCCCATTACGACAAAGCGGTATTCATGACCGCGGCCCGACTGGGGGAATGCGTCGGGGTGAGCGAGAGCACGGTGGTGCGGTTCGCCTCCGCGCTGGGATACGAGGGATACCCCCAGCTGCAGCGCAGCCTGCAGGAGCTGGTTTCCCACCGGCTGACAGCCAATCAGCGCTTCGAGCGGGTGACGGAGATCGACCCGCGGAACGTCCTTTCCACGGTGCTCAAAAGCGATGCGCAGAACCTGCACAGCACGCTGGAGGAACTGGATCCCGCCGTGTTCGAAAACGTGGTGAACCGGATCCTTTCCGCCCGGTCCGTCTACGTGATCGGGCTGCGGAGCGCGGCCCCGCTGGCCCAGTTCCTGGTGAACTACCTGCGCTATATGTTTGACCACGTACGCCTGGTTTCCGGCGGCGCGGCGGACGGGCCGGAGGAAATGCTCGAGATGCACGAAAGCGACGTGCTGATCGGGATCTCCTTCCCGCGGTACTCGGCGCGGACGGTGGAAGTCATGCGCTTTGCCCGCCACTGCGGCGCCCAGGTTGTTGCCGTGACAGACGGACCCATGAGCCCCCTGTGTGAGGTGGCGGACGCGTGCCTGACGGCGCGGACGGATATCGCCTCCTTTGTCGACTCCCTTGCCGCCCCCATCAGCGTGATCAACGCGCTGCTCGTTGCCCTCTCGCTGCACCGGAAGGACGCCCTGAGCGAGCACTTCCGCCGGCTGGAGGATATCTGGAAAAACTACCGCGTATACCTGGAGGAGGACCGCCATGGCTGACATTCTCGTAATCGGCGGCGGCGCCGCCGGGATGACCGCGGCGCTCTTTGCCGCCCGCGGCGGCGCGACAGTGACGCTGCTGGAGCAGAACGAAAAACTGGGCAAAAAGGTTTACATCTCCGGGAAAGGCCGCTGCAACCTGACCAACGACTGCGACCGGGACACGTTCCTTTCCCAGGTGTCCCGGAACCCCCGCTTCCTCTACGGCGCGCTGAGCTTCTTCTCCCCGCAGGACATGATGGCCCTGCTGGAAGGCGCCGGCTGCCCGGTGACGGTGCAGCGGGGCCGGCGGGTTTTCCCCGCGACGGAAAAGGCCAGCGACGTGACGAAGGCGCTTTCCGGCCTGATGGCCGCGGCCGGGGTGAAAATCCGGCTGAACACCGCCGTGAAGGCGCTGGAGACCGCCGGCAGCCTCGTGACCGGCGTGCGGACCGCGGCGGGCGAAACAATCCCCGCGGACGCGGTGATCCTCTGCACGGGCGGATTCAGCTATCCCTCCACCGGCTCCACCGGGGACGGGTACCGCTTCGCCGCTGAAGCCGGACACACGGTGTCCGATCCTTCGCCGGTGCTCGTGGGGCTGGAGACCGCCGAGGAATGGCCCCGCGCGCTGCAGGGCCTGAGCCTGAAAAACGTGACGCTGACGCTTTCCAGGGGAAAGAAAACCCTGTATACCGAGCTCGGGGAAATGCTCTTCACCCACTTCGGCATCTCCGGGCCGCTGGTGCTCGAAGCCAGCTGCCACCTGCCGGAGAACCTGAAGGAGGCTTCCCTGCGGATCGACCTGAAACCGGGACTGACGCCGGAGCAGCTGGACGCACGGCTGCTGCGGGACTTCGCGGCCTCGGGCAAAAAGCAGCTGCGGACGGAGCTGAATTCCCTCCTGCCCTCCCGCCTGGCGGACCTGTTTCCCCGCCTGTGCGGCCTGCCGGACACCCTCGCCTGCAGCCAGATCACCGGCGAACAGCGTCGCCGCCTGGGCGAAATGCTGAAAGCCCTGCCGCTGACGATCCGCGCGCCCCGGCCGGTTACCGAAGCCATTGTGACCCGGGGCGGGGTCAGCGTAAAGGAAGTGGAACCCGGCACCATGCGCAGCCGGATCCTGCCGAACCTGTACTTCGCCGGGGAGCTGCTGGACGTGGACGCCCACACCGGCGGCTACAACCTGCAGATCGCCTGGTCCACAGGGGCATTGGCTGGAAAGAGCGCTGCTGACGATATTCTTTCCCCCTCATCACTGTAAACCGGAGGAACTATGACCTATATTGTATTGGACCTGGAATGGAACCAGCCTGTATCCTATCAGAGCCGCACGTACCGGGAGGTCGGCGACAAACTGATTTTTGAAATGATCCAGATCGGCGCGGTACGCCTGGGCCCGGACCTCACCCCGGCGGAAGCCATCTCCATCCCCATCGCCCCGACCCACTACCTGCGGATCCATCCGCGGATCCGGCGCATGACCGGCCTGGACTCCGAAAAGCTGGCCGGCGCGCCCCACTTCCGGGAAGCGCTGGAGCAGTTCACCGCCTGGTGCGGGGAGGACTATACGCTGCTGACCTGGGGATGCGACGACATCAGCGTACTGTACCAGAACATCGAGTTCTTCAAATGCGATGATATCCCGCTGGCGCCCCTGTGCGACATCCAGAAGCTGTTCAGCGACATACACCACCTGAAGGACCGGTCCGGGCTGAAAACCGCCATGGAAATGACGGGTATCGTACCGGCGGAGGACATGGCCTTCCACAACGCGCTGTACGACGCGTGGTACACCGCCCTCGTCTTCAAGACGCTGCCGGACCCCTCCGCGGTGCTGAACTATCCGCAGCAGCCGCGCCAGCTGATCCACGCCCGCAAAAACGCGCGGGAAAAGACCCAGGGGGAAACCTTCGACACCGTGCGGGAGGCGCTGCAGAGCGAAACGGCAATTCATCCGGTTTGTCCGCGGTGCGGAAGGGTTCTGGCCCTCGACGGCGAATATATTAAACAGAGTGCCGACAAATATATTGCCGTGGCCAAATGCAAAAACCACGGCCGGATCCTGATCCGCCTCCGTTTCCGGATTGACGACGACGGGAAAAAGATCCTTACGCGTACCACCGCTCCCGCCACGGGAGCCAACGTGGCCTACGTACATACCAAACAGCTGCAGATGCGGGAGAAACAGGCCCGCTACCTGGAGGAGCACGGCGCTCTGCCCGATCCGGATGAAGAGCTGCTGAATGCCGAAATGTCCAGTATGCCCTTCGATTAACCCGAAGGAGGACGCGTCATGATTATCCGTTCCATGAACAACCAGAAAGAATTCCCGGAAGGAACCACCGTACGGAACTGCCTGAAGGCCCTGGACGCTTTCCCGCGGGGCACGCTGGCCGCGCTGTCCGGCGGCATCGCCATTGAGCTGAACGATCCGCTGCGCCATGACTGCACGCTGACGCCCCTGACCCTCGAGCACGAGGAAGGGCGCCGCATCTACGAGCGTTCCCTCCGTTTTGTGATGCTGCTTGCGCTGCGGCACCTCTACCCCTACCAGCAGGTGCGGATTGAATACTCCGTCGGCTACGGCGTGTTCGTCCGCCTGCCGGGCGTCGAGCTGCATCGGCAGGACATCGTACGCATTGAAAACGAAATGCACCGGATCGTGGACCTGGACCTGGTGTTCACCCGGAAACAGTGGAGCCGGGAGGACGCCATCCGCTACTTCAGCGAGGAAAAACAGCCGGACAAGGTGGCGCTGCTGAAGCACCGCCCGGTGCCGACCTTCACCATGTACTCCATTGACGGGATGTGGGAATATTTCTACGGCGCGATGACGGTGTCCACCGGATATGTGCCGGTATTCACCCTGTTCGAGCTGCGGGGCGGATTTGTGCTGCAGCTGCCGGCAGGGTCCGACTTTGACCATGCGGCGCCCTACATCTACCGCCCGAAGCACCTGGAAGTGTTCCACCAGAGCGCCCGCTGGTGCGAGGTCCTGGGCGTGACGAACGTCAGCGACGTCAGCACCATGATCGAGGAGAACCGCCTGCGCAACTTCATCCGGGTGAACGAGGCGCTGCACGAAACCGCCATCGACGAGATCGCGAAGAAAATCCACGAGCAGAACAAGCACGTGGCCCTGGTCGCCGGCCCCTCCGCCAGCGGCAAGACCACCTTCGCTGCCCGGCTCGCGGTGCACCTGCAGATGTACGGCCATCCCTCCCGGCGGATCTCCATGGACGATTTCTTCATCAACCGGGAGGACCTGCCCGTACAGCTGGACGGCACCCGGGATTTCGAGACCATCGAGGCGCTGGACGTCAAGCTCCTGGCGGATACCATTACAGGCCTGCTCAACGGCGAGGAGGTCTTCATGCCGGGATACGATTTCGAAAGCGGCGAGAAGGACTGGCTGACGCCGCCCACCCGGCTGGCCCACGGGGAGATCATCATCCTCGAAGGCATCCACGGCCTGAACCCGAAGATCATTGAGCAGCTGCCGGCGGACGAGATCTACCGGATCTTCGCCAGCGCGCTAACCTGCCTGAACCTGGACGACCACAACCGGATCCGCACGACGGACGAGCGCCTGCTGCGGCGCATCGTGCGGGACAAGCAGTTCCGGGGCTACATGCCGGAAGAGACGCTGTCCCTCTGGCCCTCCGTGCGCCGGGGCGAGGAAAAATATATCTTCGCCTACCAGGAGAACGCGGACAGCATGTTCAACACGGCGCTGCACTACGAACTGCCGATCCTGAAGCTCTACGCCTACGACATGCTGAAGGAAGTGCCGCCGGATTCCCCGAACTACCTGCTCGCCCGCCGGCTGATCAAGGCGCTGAACTACCTGCCGGACGTGGACGAAAGCCTGCTGGACGAGATTCCGCCGCTGTCGCTGCTGCGGGAGTTCATCGGCGGATGCACCCTGGACCACGACGACTGATTTCCCTGCCGCGGTTGACAGAAAAAGCTCCGGGCCGTACAATAGGCCCGGAGCTTTTTTTGTCCGTACATCTTTAACACAAGGGGGAGCGGAGCGTCATGGCAAAGAACAAGGAACTGATCCGGGACCTTACCGTCGGCAGCGTCCCGAAGACCATGCTCCGCTTTGCGACGCCCCTTTTCCTTTCCGGCCTGCTGCAGATGGTCTACAACATGGTGGACATGATCGTGGTCGGCCAGATGGTCGGCACCTCCGGTCTTTCCGCCGTTTCCATCGGCGGCGAGATGATGATGCTGATCACCTTCATCGCCATGGGCTTCTCCAACGCCGGGCAGATCCTGATCTCCCGGTACGTGGGCGAGCAGCGGCACGACCGGATCGGCGAAATGGTCAGCACGCTGTTCACGCTGCTGATGTCCCTGGCGGTGCTGATCATGGTGCTGTTCCTGTTCACCTACCAGGATATCATGGCCTGGCTGAACACCCCGGACTCCATCTGGGAATATACCCGGCAGTACTCCATCACCTGCATCTACGGTACCGTCTTCATCTACGGCTACAACCTGGTGTCCGCGATCCTGCGCGGCATGGGCGATTCGAAGCATCCCTTCCTTTTCATCGCCATCGCCTCCGTGCTGAACGTGATTCTGGACCTGCTGTTTGTCGGTCCCATGGGCATGGGTCCCCAGGGCGCGGCCCTGGCCACGGTGATCGGCCAGGCGGTCAGCTTCCTCTTTGCGCTGACGCTGCTCTACCGCCACCGGGAGCAGATCCATTTCGACTTCAAGCCCTCCCATTTCCGGATCTCCCGGAACGTGATCAAACCGCTGCTGTCCCTGGGCATTCCCATGGTGATCCAGTCCGCGGCGATCACCTTCTCCATGCTGTTTGTCAATTCCTTCATCAACAAATACGGCGAGGTCTACATCGCCGTGACCGGCATCGCCCGGAAGCTGGAAAACATGATCAGCATCGTCTCCCAGGCGATCTCCGCCGCCGGCGGCGCCATGATTTCCCAGTCCCTGGGCGCAAAAAAAACAGAGCGCGTTCCGAAGGTGTTCTTCCACGCGCTCTGGATTGTAGCGATTCCGTCGGCGATCTTCGCCCTGATCACGCTGGTGAAGCCGGAATGGCTGTTCGGGATTTTCACCCAGGATCCCGCCGTGCTGCAGACGGTGCTGAACGAATACATCACCGTGGCGATGATCCAGTACCTGGGCTGCACGCTGCGGCCGCCGTCCTTCGCGCTGATCAACGGCAGCGGCAATTCCCGGATGAACCTGGCCGTCGCCCTGATGGACGGCGTCGCCTGCCGGATCGGCCTGTCCATGCTGCTGGGGGTCGCCCTGGGATGGGGCGTCTCCGGTTTCTGGTACGGCAACGCGATTTCCGGCACGATTCCCTTCGTCGTCGGCTTCACGTTCCTGCTCTCCGGCCGCTGGCGGCCGAAGGAGGACCGGAAGAAAAAGCTCAGGCCGGATCCGTAATCTCCCGGATGGTGCGGACCTCCGCCTCCTCCGCGGTGACATAAACCGTTTTCTGGTGCGTATAAATCACCTTCCCCGGCGCTGCCCCGGAAGGTTTTTTTACATACTTTCGCAGGGTATAGTCCACGGGAACGGTGGAGCTGTTCTTTCCCTTGCTGAACCAGGCGGCCAGGAGCGCCGCCTGCCGCATGGTTTCCAGGGGGATCTCCCCTTCCGCGCGGATAATCACGTGGCTGCCGGGCATATCCTTGGCGTGGAGCCAGGTTTCATCCGGCCCGGCAGCCTGGGTCAGGCGGTCGTTCTGCAGGGAATTGCGGCCGACAGCGATTTCAATCCCGTCGGCGGAGACGAAGCGCAGGGGCGTGCTCTTCGGCAGCTGGCGCTGCTGGCGGCGGTTGGTAACCTTCTTCATATAGCCGGTGCGGACCAGCTCCTGGCGGATCTCCTCCAGTTCGCTCTCGCCGGCACAGTTCTCCGCGTCCATGAGCATGTTTTCCAGGTAGTCCAGCTCCTCCAGCGTTTTGTTGCGCTGGACCGCCGCGGTCTCCCGGGCGGAGCGGGCCTTCTGGTATTTTTTGAAGTATTTCTGGGCGTTCTGGGCCGGGGTGAGCCTGTTGTCCAGGGGCACAGTGACCGTGCCGCCCTCCGGATCGCTCCAGTCCGGAAGCACCGCTTCCGTCATGCCCTTTTTCAGCTGGTAGAGGCTGGCGTGGATCGCCTCACCCATGCGGCGGTACTCCTCCATCTTTTCCGCGGAGGCCAGCTCCTCCTCCTGCAGGGCGAGCTTGCGGGCACAGCGGTCGATCTGCCCCTTCAGGGTATGGATCATGGAGGCGCTCTTCTGGTTCAGGCGGTCCTTCGCGTCCCGGCCGGAATAATAGAGGTCCAGGGCGCGGCTCAGGGTTTTGCAGGGTTCCTGCAGGCGGGTATCCCGGCTGAGGTAGGTAAAGGGGAAAACATCCTGCGGTTCCCCGTCCTCATCCCGCAGCACGCAGGGGGACGCCATCTCCGGCAGCCGCCGGCAGAAATCCGCCAGGCGCCGGCAGGCGTCCGGCAGGTCCGCCGGCCAGGCTTCGCCGCTTCCGGCCACCCGGAAGGCCAGCTCCTCCGCGCTTTGGCGGCTGAGGCCGGCAACCGTTTCGGACAGGGCGCGGGAAAAGCTTCCGCCCTCCCGTGCCTGCAGCTTCCCGAGGAGTTCCGCCTCCGGAAGGGAGAGCGGATCCAGCTTGTCCTGCGCGGGCGGGAGCCGGTATTCCAGGCCCGGCTGGACCTGGCGCACCCGGCTCATTTCCGCGTTCACATGGCGCGCGGCCTCCAGGATCCTCCCGTTTTCATCCAGGAGCATCAGGTTGGAATGGCGGCCCATGATCTCCAGCATGATGCGCCGGAGCACATGGTCCCCCAGCTCATTGACCGCGTCCATATCGATCTGTATAATCCGGTCCCCGCCCAGCTGGCGGATGTCCGTGATCCGGGCGCCGGTCAGCTGCTTGCGCATGAGCATGCACAGGGACGGGGGCTCCAGCGGATTGGAAAAGCTGCCGCCGGTCAGATGGCAGCGGGCGTTGTTCGGCGAAGCGCACAGGAGCAGCTTATGATTCTCGCTTTCCGCGCGGATCACCAGCACCACCGCGTCCCGCTCCGGCTGGGTAATCCGGTCGATCCGCCCGCCCTTCAGCGTGCGGTCCAGTTCCCGGGCGACAAACCCCGCCGTCAGTCCGTCCATCGGCATTTTGCAGCATTTCCTTTCCGTGTATTTCAGGGGCAGCCCGCTTTACCGGACCTTCGCGTGGAGGATCGGGCTCAGGGGCTTGTAAATCACAAAGGTGATCACCGTAAGGATCGCGCCCTTGATCAGGTTGAAGGGGATCGTGAAGGGAACGATGTACTTCCCGCCGTCCGGGATGCCGAAGGCCGGGAAGAGCACATACAGGTTCGCCAGCACCGCGGCGCCGGTCATCACGACGATGCCGATCAGCATGCCGATCAGGGCGGTGAGGCGGGTTTTCTGCTTATGGTACACCAGCGCGGCCGGCGCCAGGAAGACAAACAGGGCGATAAAGTCCGCCAGCTGGCCGACCCAGCCGCCGCCCGGATGCACCAGGAGGCCGACAAGGTCCTTGATCAGGAGCGTCAGCACGCCGGCCGGGAAGCCCATGGAGAAGCCGGCCAGCATCACGGCCAGGCCGCTGGGATCCAGCTTGTAGAACGGGGCGCCCGGCAGGATCACGATCTCGATCATGGACAGGGCGACGCCGGCGGCGGCCAGGATCCCGATCCGGGTCAGCGAGCCGGTGGAGAAAAGGTTGCTTTTTGCGCGTGCGGTCATTGGATAAACCCTCCTTTAAATGCGCGTACCCCTCAAAGCAGCTTCACTTTGAGGGGCGGAGAGCAGCGCGCTCGCGCGCGGTATTCACTCTTTTCCGTTCTTCTCTCATCCAGACTTTACTGTCGGCCCCGGAATCACACCGGATCGGCTGAAGGATTCACCCTCAGTTCGCGGGCTTTACCGCCGGTAGGGAATTGCACCCATCCCCGAAGAAGCTTCAAGCAGTACGCAATGTACGGACACATTATAGGGACTTCCCGCCTTTTCGTCAATCCCCGTCCTCCCCGGCGCGGGCGAAAATCAGCTCGATGAAATCCCGGACCTGGGCGTCCCAGAACCCCCACTCATGGAAGGTATCCGCCTCCTCGTGGCTCAGGACGTCCCAGCCGTTTTTCCGCAGGGCGGGGACGAAAGCCCGGTGCTGGTCGAAGAGGAAGTCCTTCGTGCCGCAGGAAAGGTAGAGCCAGGGCTTGCGCGGGGCGGAAGCGTTCTTTTCCATCAGGGTATAGAGGTCGAATTCAGACCCCTTGATCTCCTTCCGCTCGCCGAAGACCCGGTCGATCTCCGCCGTGCGGTGGCGCTCGTAATACACGCCCGCCAGGTCCACCGCGCCGCTGAAGGAGCCGGCGCCGGCGAAATGCTCCGGATAGGTGAGCGCCAGGCGCATCGCGCCGTAGCCGCCCATGCTCAGGCCCGCCACATACGTATCCTCCGGCCGGTCGCTCAGGCGCAGGAAGCGGTGCATGGTGCGGGGCAGCTCATCACTGACATAGTCCCAGTACTTCTCGCCGTAGGCTTCGTTGCAGTAGAAGCTGTGGTTGACTGCTGGCATGATGACGGCCAGGTTATGGTTCGCGGCATAGCGCTCCACGGAGGTGCGGCGCATCCAGATGGAATGGTCGTCGCTGTAGCCGTGGAGGAGGTAGAGCACCTTCGGGGGCCGCTCGTCCCGGGAGGCGCCGATCCCGATGCCCTGGTTCACCTCCGGGAGGATCACGTTCACGGAGGAGGCGACGTTCAGCGCCGCGGAGAAAAACTGGATCTGCAGAAAGGCCATAGGAATTCCCCTTTCCAGTATATTAAATTTCACGGTTTCTCTGTCCCCTATTATACGTTGTCCCGCGCCTTCCGGACAACCCCTTTTTGTCAAATGCCGACATTGACTTTTTGGTCCTTTTCCTGTAATGTTTACAGGGTTAAACCCCTCCCGCTCCGGCCCGGCCGGAAAGGGATCCAGAATACCTTGAAACAGGAGGATTTCCGATTATGAAAAAGCCCGTTGTGCTGGTCGTCATGGACGGCGTGGGTGAATCGAACGAAGAACTCGGCAACATGGTTATGAAGGCCACCACGCCTACGCTGGACGCGCTGAAGGCCAACGATCCCTTCCGGATCATCAAGGCGCACGGCACCGCCGTGGGTCTCCCCTCCGACGACGATATGGGCAACAGCGAAGTGGGCCACAACGCCCTCGGCTGCGGCCAGATCTATTCCCAGGGTGCCAAGCTGGTCAACGAATCCATTGAGAGCGGCTCCATCTACGCTTCCGAAACCTGGAAGGAACTGACGGAAGGCGTGAAGGCTTCCGGCGGCGCACTGCACTTCATCGGCCTGCTGTCCGACGGCAACGTCCACAGCAACATCTCCCACCTGCTGGCCATGCTGAAGGAAGCGAAGGCCGAAGGCGTGAAGAAGGCCCGGGTACACATCCTGCTGGACGGGCGCGACGTGCCCGCCACCTCCGCGCTGGAATATGTGGACAAGCTGGAGGAAACCCTTGCCTCCCTGAACGACGGCAGCTTTGACGGCAGGATTGCCTCCGGCGGCGGCCGCATGCAGATCACCATGGACCGCTACCAGGCCAACTGGGGCATGGTGAAGGCCGGATGGGACATCCATGTGCACGGCGAAGGCCGTACCTTTGCCAGCGCGAAGGAAGCCATCGAAACCTTCCGCAATGAGCAGCCCGGCGTCATCGACCAGGACCTGCCCGGCTTCGTGATCGCGGCGGACGGCAAGCCCGTCGGCCCCATGAAGGACGGGGACAGCGTGATCCTCTTCAACTTCCGCGGCGACCGCGCCCTGGAGCTTTCCATGGCCTTTGACGGCGACGCCTCCTTCGACAAGTTTGACCGCGGCGTGATCCCGCAGGTGAAATACGCCGGCATGCTGGAGTACGACGGCGACCTGCACATCCCGCACAAGTACCTGGTCAGCCCGCCCCAGATCCGCCACACCCTCACCGAGCTGCTGGTGGAGAACGGCATCAACGAATACGCCTGCACCGAAACCCAGAAGTACG
>Ga0310690_10003873_pt1 | contig 21909 bp, 12 predicted proteins | sample AusTroGonzalo_MG_2_FD_207661 | JGI IMG/M metagenome (GOLD analysis project Ga0310690, IMG submission 207661) | Bovine rumen microbial communities from tropical cattle in Woodstock, Queensland, Australia - Gonzalo_04 (v2) (version 2) | ecosystem: Host-associated > Mammals > Digestive system >... | reverse complement strand
AGGAAACGCTTCTGGAACCAGGGCTTGAGCGCGTGACCGTCCGGCTCGCCCCATTTGTCGCGGTCGCCCTTCCCGCCGATGTGCGCGTAGTCGAACGTGGGATAGTAGGGGATCATCGCGTCCAGCCATTCGTACACGATCCGCTTGTCCGCCGCCGGCATGTCCACGCCATGGTGCGACTTTTCGAGGTACTCTGGCAAGCGGCTCCCGAACGATCCGCTCTCCTTCGCGTGGAACGGCTCCGTCAGGCCCGTCAGCAGATGGAACGACTGCACGAGCGGCTTCTCGTTGCTGTCACCCGTGAACCACGCGCGAAACGCGCGGTCGGAACGCGACCGGTTGACGAGCGAGTCGTATGACATATTGAAGAAGCGCGTGTAGTGTCCCGTGAGGTTCATCCCCTTCGGCGGATTCGCGCCGGAATGACAACGTACGCAATGGCGGTCCCACACGGGCTGCACCACCTTGTTGTAGTCGAGCACGCCCGCGTTCCCCCACGGCGGCGGCTCAAGCGACGCAGGTGCCTTACGCGCGGCCAGGGCGGACATCGGCACGGCGGCCGTGCGCCGATTCTCGTGACATCCCGTGCAACTCTGCATCTCGCCCGGCATCAAGTTGATCGCGCTTGTCATCCGCACGAGTTCGCGCCCCGCGCCGTCGACAAGTTGCAGGTAGATTTCCTTCCGCGCCGGAGCCTGAAAAAACACACTGCCGTCCGCCGCGACCGGCGCGTAGCCCCACACGCGCTTGGGATAGTACGACGACGCCCCCACGAGCGGCCCCTGGTCGAGAATGCCGTTCCACGTGCGGTTGACAGTCTTCGGAATCTGCTCCATCACGCGCACGGCCTTCACCTCGCCGCGCGGCAGCCCCTCCGCAAACCCCTTGTAGACGTCCGAGACGAACAGCTGCCCCATCGGCACCGTCTCGCGCGCGGACTGTCCGGGCGGCGCGGCCTCCAGCGTCACCGTGGCCGGCGACGGCACGTCGAGCGGCGCAATCTCCTTCGGCGCAGGCCGCACGACGAACGGCACGGCGCCGAATACGCTCGTCACCAGGTCCTCGTACGCGACGGCACGACGACCATCGTCCGCAAGCAACATGAGACGGAAACGCTTCGCCTTCTCGTCACCGCACGAAGCGAGGAACCGCCCTGGCTTTACCGGCACTGGCCAACACCAGCCCCAATCGTACCGACGGTCGAACACGGACGGTATCTCGGGTGTGAGCCAGCGCATCGACGGAGCATCGTCACCTTCCGGCCCCTCCCGGTTCGAGACTATGCCGATCGCGCCGTACGGCGAATGATGGTGCGGTGCGAAGGTACAGACCACAGAGCCGTAGTCGTCTGGAATCTCGCGCGCCTGGATGAACGCCGCCGGGTCTTCGGCGAGGTTGCCGAACCATAGCGACATCTGCCGTCCGTCGGGATACTGCGTCCAGAGCGCCTGACGGAACGTCAGGTTCCAGTCCACGTACTCCCAACGCGTGTAGAGAAGACGTCCGTCTGACAGCACGGAAAGGTAGAGGTCGGAGAGCGTGTTCGAACTGAGATCACGTGCATTGCCGCCGTCGGCATCCATCACGTAGACGTGTGTCGAAGGTCCAGGTTGGCAGACATTGTGAGTGAACGGCGTGCGCGTAGAGAGGAAGGCGATACGCCCACCTGGGAGAGTCGCGCTTGTCGCGACCTGAAGCGGGAGGGTCGCGCTCCCGCGCGACCGCTGGCTCCCCGGCAAATAAACCGGACTCGCGTTATGCGCCTGGGGCGTGTCGGTCAACTGGCGAAATCCCGAACCGTCCGTGCGCAACGCGTAAATCTGCCACGTCTTCGCGCCGTGGCGGCGCATCGTGAAGAGGATCGTCGAGGCATCGGGCGAAAGCGACATGTCCAGAATGATCGAATCCTTTTCCTCAAACAGAACCCGCGTCTTGTCCGTCGCCGGATCAAAGAGGCGAATGGAACATCCCCACGGTCCCTGCGGATTGGTTTGCCACACGTAGTTGGGAATGGCACCAGAACGGAGCGGCGCCCCTGTGAAGAAGAGGATCGGCGGCAGAGTCTTCACCTCTGCCGCCAGTTCCGAAGATTCGCGCCGCGAATCGGGCGTGGGGAGGCGCGGCGGACGATCCGCAAGGAACCCGCGCAGCGCGATGCGTCCCGGTCCGCACTTCCGCGACGACCGCCAGAGGTTCACGATCCGCGCGACATGCCGTCCGTCCGTCAACCCCTTCGCCACGCACGTCTCCTCGCGCAACGACGAGTCGAACGTGCCGAAAGACTTGCCGTCCACAAACGCCTCGAAGAACCCGAGCGGCGAGGTCTGGTCGCGGAAGGTCATCCCCCCTATCCAGCGGCACGCGCCCTTCCGGTGACACACCGTAAAAGACGTTCCCTCGAACTCCACCTCCACGGCGTCGCCTGCCTTTTCGCTCACCCACGCGTACGGCCATGGGCCCTTATCACACCACGCCTTCCACACGCCCGTGGGCTGGACGAGCGGATTCGTCCACGACGTCAGGGGCGCCGGCAGGATTTCCGACAAGGTTGCAGGCAGTTCGGTCTTGGCGTTCGTCTTGTCGGGCGTGCCAGCTACCGCGTCGAAGTTCGAGGCGATGAGCCGTCCGCGCCAGAAGATCGGTTCGCCCGGCTGGTTCATCTTTCCTTCCAACCACTTGCCGTCCTCGTCGCGCCGGACGAACTCCACGCGCTTCCCGTCGGGCGAAACCTTCGCGATCGCGTTGTTGGAGAAGTCCGCCACATAGAGCCAGCCATCCGGTCCGAAGCACATGCCGTCCGTCGTACGCATCGGACACGACGTCGCGTATTTCAGGAAGTCTGGCTTGGCAGGATCGCGCGTGATGTCGAACCGAGACGTTGCGAAGGTTGACAGCGACGCCACTTTCCCCACCGCGTCAAAGACAATGCGCGAGACCTCGCCGTCGCCGAAATTGCCCACGTAGAGGCGGCCCTCAGCATCGAAGGCCAGTCCGTCAAGGCCATATTGGCAGAACTTGTTCTTCGTCGTGACCATGAGGAGCAGGTTCTTGTCGGCCTTGGTGTTCGTCACCTTCACGTTCCGGTCTGACGGATCGAAACGGTACACGCCGCTCACGAGAAGGCCGGACGCGTCCTTGATCGGTGAAAGGCAACTTTGCGTGAGGTAGAGCTTTCCCTTGTGGAACTTCACGCCGTTCGGATGTTCCATCCCCTCGGCGATGACGTGCCACGCGGACAATTTACCGTCCTTGAACTCTAGTCGCAGAAGGCGTCCCTGGTTCTTCGTGAGCGATTCGCCCGTCCACGGCTGGTTGTCTACCACGTACAGCGAGCCATCGTCGCCGTAGGCGATTCCCATCGGCGAACAGCGTCCTGTGGCGGGATTGACAGGCAGGTCGAGCCACTTGTAGGGTTGCTCGCCAGGATTGTCGATGCGGAAGAGCGCACCAGGCTTCTTCGTGTCAGCGAAGTTCGCCGCCGCAATCACAAGCCTGTCCTGCGCATCGATGGTCATGCCGTCCGGCGTCACGCACCCGTCGGGAAACGTCGCGAACGGCGCCGCCAGACACCCCAGCGGCAACATCAGACCAAGTACGATCTTCTCCATCACAACCCTTCCACGATCTCCCGCCCGGCGCTCGTACCGAGACGCGTGGCGCCCGCGCGGAGCATAGCGAGCGCATCAGCGCACGTGCGGATGCCGCCCGCCGCCTTGAGACCCATGTCGGGCCCCACCGCCTCGCGCATCAGCTGCACGTCCTCAAGCGTCGCGCCGCCTGTGCCGAAGCCAGTGGACGTCTTCACGAAATCGACACCCGCCTCGCAGGCGATCTTGCAGGAAAGCAGTTTCTCCTCGCGCGTCAGGTAGCAGTTCTCGAAGATGACCTTCGAGATGACACCCTCGCCCCGGCAGATCTTCGCGAACTCGGTGAGTTCGGCGAGCACGTATGCCGTGTCGCCCGCCTGCAGACAGCGCACGTTCTGGACGACATCCACCTCGCCAGCACCCTTCGCAATCGCATCGCGCGTTTCGAAGAGTTTCACCTCCGTCGTCATCTGCCCGAGCGGGAAACCCACCGCCGCGTCCACCATCACGCCCGTCCCCTTCAGGAGCGACGCGCACCGTGCCACCGCGCTCCCGTTCACGGCCACGCTCGCGAAACCGAACTCGGCCGCCTCGCGGCAGAGGTCGTCGATCGTCTCCGGCCTGCCGAACGCCTTCAAATACGTGGAGTCCAGCAACCCCGCCAGCGTCTTCTTCGTCAACTTCTCAACATCTACCATGGCATCTCCTTGCTTATAAGTTCTTTTGGAAACAACAGAAACAACTTGTAAAAACAACCGCTTATTTCTCGCCGCGCAACCGCGCGGCGCTCTTGAAACCGGGCGCAGTTGCGCCCGGATGGAAAAAGTTGTTTTTACAAGTTGTCATGGTTGTTTCCTTTTCAACTACCAACTCATCAGTATCTTCAGCGCCTCGCCGGCCTTGACAGCCGCAAGGGCCTTGTCGAGTTCGGCGATGTTGAACCGGTGCGTAACGAATTCGGACGCGGAAAGTTTACCTTCTTTTATCCATTCGCACAAGGGGGCCATAGCCGCGCGTTCGCGCCACCGGGTCGGCCACTGGTGGATGATCAGGTTGAAGTTGTACGGCCCCTTGCCCTTTTCCAGGAGGAGCGTCGGCTGCGAGATGACGCCGTAGACGCCGATCGTGCCACCGAGCTTGATCATCGGGATGGCCGCGTTGACGATCTTCTCGTTGCCGACGGCGTCCACGATCACGTCGAACGTATCCTTGGGGAAGTTCGCATCCGCCGGCGCGAACGTCTCGTCCGCCCCCATCTTCCTTGCCAGCTCGCGCTTGTTGGGAAGCGGGTCGACGAGCCCCACCCACTTGACGCCCATCAGTTTCGTGAACTTCACGAAGGAGAGCCCCACCGGCCCCGCACCGTAGATGAGCACCTTGTGCTCGGGCCTAATCGAGAAGTCGCCGATACCGCCGTACACCTCGCGCCATGTGCAGAGCACGGCCGCCTCGTCCGCGCCGACTCCCTCCGGCACCACGTTCTGGATGATGCAGCTGTCGTACCAGCCGTGCGCGGCGTCCGCAATCCCGTCGCGCTCCATCGCGTCGTGGTCATTCACAAGTACGTATTCCGAAAAGCCGCCCCAGCCGCCGACGAGACCCGGTACACCAAAGTCGAACACCATTCCTCCCAGCACGCGGTCGCCGATCTTGAAGCAGGTCGCCTTCTCGCCGACCTTCTCCACGATGCCGGCGTTCTCGTGGCCCAGTACCATCGGGTACGTCTCCATGCCGGGGAAGTGCCCTTCCACGAGCTTGCGGTCTGTGGCGTTGCAGAGCGCCATCGTCTCCACCCTCATCAGCGCCTGGTAGGGCCCCGGCTCCGGCGTCGCGACCTCCTGTATCTCGAACCGCCCGGGTTCGGTTATGACCAATGCTTTCATTTGTCTGTTCCTTTCTCTTGTTGCGCCAGTCTGGCGTAGATTTCTTCCATTGCGCGGTAAGTCTCGAACATGAGCTTTCGGCGTTCCGCGTAGAACGCCGTGCACGACGCATCCGGCACGATCTCGCCCGCTGTGCGAACGAACCGTTCCGTCGCCGTGAAATCGGGGAAGAGTCCGCACGCAACGCCGCCCGTCACCGCCGCTCCGGTGCTCGTCGCCTCCGCCACGCCCTCCACCGTCTCCACGCGGCACCCGCAAGCGTCCGCAAGAATGGAGAGGAGCGTTTCGCCCTGCGCACCGCCGCCGAGCGCGCGCAGCGTGTCGCCGCAGTCCAGCGTCTCGCGGAAGATGTCGCGGATGCCAGCGAGGCTCATCGCCACGCCCTCCAGCACCGCGCGGTACATCTCCTCCTTCGTGGACGCGAGGTTGAGTCCCGCGAACACGCCCCGCGCGTCCGGATTCCACCACGGCGTACGCTCCCCGCACAGGTACGGCAGGAAAAGGAGGCCGTTCGCGCCGGGCGGTACGGCCGCCGCCGCGCCATAGTCCACGCCGAACTTCTCCACGAACCACTTGATCGCGCTCCCGGCCGTCTGCATCGTGCCCGTCGCGTGCAGCATCCCCGGCACGCAGTGCGCCCACGTCATCACGCGCCGCTCCGGGTCAGCGATGATCTTCTCGCAGGCGAGGCCGATCCAGCTGGACGACCCCAGACAGCAGTATGTCACGCCTGGCGCCACCGCGCCCGCGCCCACGCCCGCGCAGCTTCCGTCGCCGCCGCCCGCCGCTACCGGCGTCCCCGCCAACAACCCAGTCGCGGCGGCGGCTTCCGCCGTCACGCCGCCGAGGATCGTCGTCGACGGCACGGCCTCCGGCAGCTTGTCCAATGGGATCTCCGCCGCCGACAGAACCTCGTCGGACCATTTGAAGGTGTTGAGGTCAAACGCGTTCGTGCTGCTCGCGTCCGAATGGTCCGTCGCCATGCGGCCCGTCAGCCGAAAGTTCACGTAATCCTTCGCGCAGAGCGTCTTCGCAGTCCGCGCGTAGACTTCCGGTTCGTGCGCTTTCACCCACATCAGTTTCTCAATGGAGTAGGACGCGCTCACGCGGTGCCCCACGATGTCGTAGAACCGGTAAGCCCCCACGCGCGCCTCGATCTGGTCCGCCTCGGACACGGCGCGCTGGTCGCAGTAGAGGATGGACGGACGGAGCGCGTTCCCCTGCGCGTCCACGGGCGTGCAGCCCATCATCTGCCCGCTCAGCGCCACCACCGCGATATCCGCCGGGTTGACTTTCGTCTCGGCGAGCAACTGACGCGTCGAGTCGCAGACGGCCCGCCACCAGTCGTCCGGTTCCTGTTCCGCCCAGCAGCCGTTGAAGAAATTGGAGGGATACGCCGCCGTCACGCTGCCGAGCCGCCTCCCCGCCGCCGTGTACAGCGTCGCCTTGTCCCCGCTCGTCCCTAGGTCATGCGCTAGGATCAGGTCTGCCATTGTTCCGATTTCTCCTTGTCAGCGGAAGATGATCGTCATGCCGGATTTGGCAAGGCGAACCTCGCCCTGCGACTGAAGGACGTTCACCTGCCACGACGCCGGGACTCCTGTCACGGACGGCGAACCAGTAAAGCCTCCCTGCGAACGGCAGATCACGTACGGGCGTCCGTTTGCCAGTGTCTCGGGATTGGCGATGCTCAACGATATGCTTCCAAGATCAAGCGTACCGGAGACCGGCGTCACGTAGCCGCACGCGCCGTTCTCGCCGACCTCGAGCGCCACGGACGGCGGCGTGGCGGTCGTGGCCACCGCGAACACGCCGCCCGTCTTCACCAGCACGTCAGACGCCATCGACGCGCCCGCCGCCAGCGCAAGCGTTCCGCCCTCAACTTCTGTCGGCACAGCATACGTGTTCGCGCCAGTAAGCGTCAACGTACCTTGTCCGGCCTTGACAAACGGCCCTGCGACAATCTCTGCGTCCGGTCCCGCAAAATCATTCATGACGAGTTCCCTTTCCGTTAGCGGACGTTTCCATATTCGCACTTCGTCGTACGAGCAATATGCGTCATGGTCGGCCACCGCCAGACTTCTACCCAACCAGAAGTGTTCGACGTTCTGCACCGCAGGACTCCATCCGCTTGGCGCGGTACACGAGATGAGCAGCTCGATCTCGCCCGTCCCTGCAACCTGTCGCCAACACTTTACCGTCCAAGTGCCATCGCCAACTGGTTCTGCCGTGACGGCGATGTGATAGGGCGTGCCGACCACGAAACGACCGGTATTGTACGGCAAAACGCGAGCACCGTAATAGATGCCGAGAGTCGGCCCGTAATTATATGTCCCCTTACCTCCCGACCATGCGAAGAAGAAATAATCTGTAGTATTCGAACCGATCTCTAAGCATCTTGTCCAGCCCATAAGAGTATCCATCGTCGCCCACACCTCGATCGTAAAACCGGCAGATCCAGTCGGCAACAGGTTCGCACCAAGATCTACAGCAGACGCGCCGTGCTCGCCGCCTGGCAACTTGACGGAACCAGGGATCGTAGACAGTGATGCCGTCCCGTCAAGAGTCCCGACGGTGCCGCCGATGCTGTCACGCACATCGCCGTTGAAGCTCCAGCGGTGGACGAGATTCGACGGAGCTACCGCATCCGCCTCCGTCAACGCCTGGTTGAACGTCACGTCGTGTCCAACAGTATCGACAACGCCTCCAGCAGCTCCCACCTCAAACCTCGTCAGGGTTCCGTTCTTGACGAATGTTGCTGTATTCTCAGTCGTCTTGAGCGTACCGCCGTTCAGCCTGAACGTTCGGTTTGTGCCATACGCAGTAGGGGTGATGCACCGAACGGAAAGCGTACCGCCGTTGAGACGCAGCTCGCCGCTTTTCCCTCCGTTCCTGGGCAAATAGTAGAGACCATATCCCCCAGCGACGCTTACTTCTGCAGTGCCGTCGATTTCGACGAGGCCCAAGCCCAATTCGCCTACTACATAGCCGTAATATGATCCCGTCTGGCTAAATGTACCGCCATGATGGCGAAACGTCCCGACTCCCGTGCCAAAACGTCCGACACACGGCCAGCCGACAACCGAAACGTCGCCGCCGTTCTGTTCGAAAATCCCCGTGCCGAAACGTCCCACTTGAAAGTTCTCCCTCGCATCCAACTGACCGCCGTTCATCTCGTAGACGGCCACTGCGCTCTTTCCTTCGTCATTGTTTTCGTATCCTCCGACTGCGCTTTCACCGTCCAAAGTCCGTACGACACCGCCGTTCTGGCGGAAGGTTCCGGCATTGACGACAATGATGTTGCTCGCCTGAAGCGTACCACCTTCCTCTACCTGCGTGAGGGCCCCGGCCGCCTGCCAAAAGTCCATGGCCGTCTCAAGCGAGTCTCTCACAAACAGCTGAACATTGCTAAAGACGTCGATCTTGCCAGCCACCGACATGGGCCGCTCGATCCGCATTGTTCCAGCACGATGGTCTAGACCTCCAAGCGAGCAATTCTCATCTCCTGAAAAGATTATTTCTCCGTTTCCAATCTTGGCCAGAACGCCGTCTGCGGCACCTGCCATCGGCCCCGTCAACGCGACGGATGCGCTGTCTACTCGAATCGTGAGCCATGAGTATCCCAGGCCGTTCGCAAACGTAAGCAGCTGGTCCGCCTCTGCTCCGTTGAGAACGAGCGGCATGGGGTTGAATGCCGCCGATCCATAGTTCAGCGTCGCGCGCGCCCCGCCAAGGTTGACGGTAAGGGGCACGCCCTTTGCCGTGAATCCGGACGCCGAACCGGGCGTAATGGCAATCTGTCCTGCCCCCGTTCCAAGTCCTGCGGCAATCGATCCGGACGCGCTCGACAGCGTCCCGCCGTTGAGCACGACGGCATGCCTCGCATCCAGGCCCTGCCCGAAATCGGCTTGAAGGGTGCCCTTCAACACCGCGACGTCTCCGCTTGTCGTGTTCCGCCCCGTAAGGAAGAGCGTCCCCGTCCCCAACTTCGACAAGCCAGACTCGTAATTCTCGTTGCCGGCAAGCGTCACGTCCCCGGAAGTCGTGTCGATTGTGACAGACAATGTACCGGTCATGTTTTGGCGAAGTACTGCAATCTCCGCCGCCGTCCATCCCGACCCGGTCGCCAGGGCCGCCCCATCTTCCACGCGAACACGGTTCGGACTGTCATATCCAGGCAACGCGAACGGCGTTTCGGCGACCAACGTGCCGTTCGAGACGATCGTCACGCCAGTCCAACTGTTCGTACCTGTCAGGGCAAGAGTTCCCTCCCCTAGCTTGACAAAACCGCCAACAGACCCGGAGGCGGGCGTTACAGAAGCTGATATCGTCGCGGTGACACCCGGCGGCACCTCGACAAATGCCCCCGCCGTCTCCACGGACACCGTTCCGGCCCCACTGACCTGTTCCAGAAACTGCCCGCATAAATCCACAGCATCCGGCGCCTTGAGGACGCCGCCCGCGAACACGAACGTCGCGTTGGCGTTACGCACAAAAGTACGCGGTGAAATGATCGTACCACCCGACTCCAGGCGCAAAGTCCCAGTCGCAGACGCCTTATAGGCGACATGTATTCCGCCGGGGATGGCAGCGCTGATCGCCGCAACGCCCGCCGCAATCCTAACCGTTCCGCCACTCTTCACGACGAGCGTGCCTTCCCCCTCTTCGCCGACAAGCAACGAACGTGTGCCGTCTTCCTTTATCAGTTCGCCGCCCTCGATGATCGCCGTCCCGACGGAACCGGCATAGCGCCCGACGCTGAAATATCCGGCGCACCGAATAGTCCCTCCCGTTTGGCGCAGAGACCCCGTACCGTATTGCCCGATGTGCGGATTACCGTAGATTTCGAACGCACCGCCAGTCATGAGAACAGACGCCGTGCCGTTCGCTACCGATGCGATGCCGAAGTCTCTATCACCGGTTGCCAGATTCAACTTCCCTCCCTCTCGCATCTCAAGAGTTGCACCGCCCGTTAGATTGACGACGACGCGATAATCCTCGTCAGTCGTCACCGTTACGGTTGACGAATCCGAAATCACTGCGGTGTCGCCGTCCCTGGGCTTGACGCCACCCCAGTTCGACGCCACGGACCAGTCGCCGTCGCCGCCCTGCCACGTGACCGTGGCCCCAATTGCGGCAAGCGCAGCCATGCCACAACAAGCAGTCGTAAAAGATTTCCTATTCATACGTTTTCCTTTCCGTTTCCTCATTTGAAACTGCGATTCCGCCCATGGAACCGTTTTCACATTCGGAAACTCAATTCACGGGTGAAATTGTACAGGATTCCCTTCCCCCTGTCAAACCGAAAATGAAACCTAAAGAATTGCATCGCTAGAGTTCCGCACCATACTCCAAGCATCCGCGAGAGCGTGGAACGAAACCCGACTCGTCCGGTTCGGGCGTCTGCGCGGCAAAAGACGCGCCTTCCCTTGCAATGGACAGCAGTTCCCGCCAGAGCGGATCGTCGCGCCCCGCAAACGAAAACTTCCCGCGGGCGGGCAGACCTCGTCCCCCCGCGGCCTTTGGCAAATGCGCCATCAGCGCGGGACTCGTCTCGGGGCGTGTCAGGTCGACCCACTCCCAGCGACGGTCGCCTCTGACGCCCACTTTCTCCGGCTTGAGCTTTCCGTGGCAGCTGGCGCAGGCGCGCGTGAACACCCCATCATACCGCGCGACCCAGGGCGCGAGCGCAACAGTATCTGGATCTCCCCAGCGGTCGCGCTTTCCCCGCGCACGGAGATGGGCGCAGTCCGTCGTGGGATAGTACGGCACCATCGCGTCGATCCATTCGAACACGCGCCGTTTCTCTTCCGGTGCCATGTCGGTTCCGCAGTGGGACTTCTCAAGGTAGTCCGGCAGACGGCTCGCGCAGGAACCCGTCTGGCGCGGAAGCAAGACATCCGCGAATCCGTAGTTGAGAAGAATCGAATGGATCAGCGGCTTCCCCTTCTTCGCCTCTGGCGCTCCGCCGTAAGAGAGGTAACTTTGCCTGTCGCTTCCAGCCCGTTCATTGAGTCCGTCGTAACTACGGCAAAAGAACCGTGTTCGCCCGTCCTCAAGAGAGAGTCCCTTGGCAGGATTGCCGCCTCCGTGGCAGCGTATGCAATGCCGGTTCCAGATGGGCTGGACATCGCGCATGTAATCGACCACGCCCGCCCGCAACCCCGCCGGAGGCACGAGCGGCGTGGGAGCACGGCGTGCCGCCTCGCCGGAGAACGCGCCGGACGCCGTCATCCGCCCCTCGTGGCATCCCACGCAACTGCGCCGTTCGCCGGGCATCACGTTGAGCGCGCTCGTCATGCGCCGGATCTCGCGCCCGGCACCGTCCACGAGCTGCAGGTAGATTTCCTTCAGCGCCGGCACCTCGAAGTAGGCGCTGCCGTCCGCCGCCACCGGCGCATAGCCCCAAACGCGCTTGGCGTAGTATGTGCCCACGCCGATGAGCGGACTCTGGTCGTATGCGCGCGGATTCCCCAGGTTCACCGTCTTCGGCAACTGTTCCATGATCCGAACGGCCTTCACGTCCTCACGTGCCACGCTTTCCGCCACGCCGCGCAGCACATCCGCCACATACAGGTATCCCACGGACACGGTTTCGTCCGTCGGTTGGCCAGGGGGCGCAGCAGGGACGGTGACCGTCTTCGTCGCCTCTGGCACGAACGCGGCAAGTGTTTTCGGGACAGGCCGCGGCATCAAGGGCATCGCACAGAACGCGCTTGTCGTCTTGGGGTCGTACACCGTCGCACGATTCCCCTTCTCGTCGATGAGCGAAAGCCGGTAACGTTTCAACCCGCCGCCGCCGTATGAGCAAAGGTAGAGCCCGTTTCCCATCGGGTACGGCCAGCAATAGGCCCACGGTTGATCGAAGTCCATGATTGACGGAAACTCAGGCGTCAACCAGCGAACGGCCTGGCCTCGCCGCCCTTCCGGCCCGTTCTTGGCCGAGACGACTCCGATCGCGCCGTAGGGCGAACCGTGGTGCGGCGCGAACGTACAGACAGCCTCGTCCGGCGCCCCGGGGATCTCCCGCGCCTGCAAGAGGTTCGGAGGGTCGTCGAGCAGGTTGCCGAACCACAGTTCCAAGTGCCGCCCGTCGGGATACTGCGTCCAGAGCGCCTGACGCGACATGATGTTCCAGTCCACGTATTCCCAACGCGTGTAGAGCAACCGCCCGTCGCTCCGCACGGTAAGGGAATAGTCCGCGAGCGTATTCGACGAAAGCATCTTCACGTTCGAGCCGTCCGAGTCCATGACATGGATACGGCTCGAGGGGCCGCCGGTACAGACGAGATGCGTCCCCTTCACCCGCGTGGAAACAAAGGCGACGCGCCCATCCGGCAACGGCGCTGGAGAGGTGTCATGAAACTTACCGGCGGCCAGAACCGTCAAGCCGCTCCCATCCGCCTTCATCCGATAGACATGCCAGTACGGCGACGACCGATGGCGCATGGAGAACCAGAGCGTCTCTGCATCCGGGGAAAGTGCCAAATCGAGGATAGCCGCATCCTTGTCCGCAAACAGCGTGCGCGGCGGCACATCGGGTTTTGAAGGATCTAACACCTTGATCGCCGTCCCCCAGGCATTGCCGTCAGGATGGGCCGAGTGACCTACCGAGAGCGGTCCGACGCGCGTGCGCACGGGTGCCCCCTCGATGTAGAGAAGTGGCGGCAATGTCCGAATAAGCGCGGCAAGTTCCGGAGATTCCCGGGAAAAGTCCGGCTCGCTCCCTTTCTGCGGCCGGTCCAGCATGAAACCAGCCACATCGACAGCCCCCACGCCTGCGTTGGACAGTTCAAGGACATGCGGACCTTCCCCCAGCCCGGACACAATTGGCAGCTCGTATGCGGGCATGCCTGTGGAACCAGAGAGATCAATTGACGGCAACGGCTTACCGTCCAGACGCACATCCAGCCGCCCCAGGCGCGCAAGGGAGTTGGTGTGAGTAGGATGCCACCAAGAGATCCGCACGCCCGTCCGCGTCGCAAGCGCGACGGACGTCCCCTCGAACCGCAAAGAGAGCACATCCCCCTTCGTGCTGGAAATCCAATGATATCGTGGTTGCCCTTTCCCTTCGCGAAGGAGTTCGGGCTCCCATGCGCCCGTCATCGAGACCTGTGAATGCCGAGGAGAAACGAAGATGCGTTTTCCCTCCTGTGCGCACACAGGCAAGGTTGCGAGGCAGAGGCACATCACCTGCCCGGCAACCCGCCACGCGCCATTAGCTTGTACGTCCATTTTCACCTCTGAAATCACGGTTCCGTCTGTGAAACCATTTTCACATTCGGAAACTCGATTCATGGGTGGAATTATAAGGCAAACCCTCCCGCCTGTCAACCGGAAAGTCGCGCAATACAATCTGCATGAGATTGCTATTCCGGTCAACCGAAGCCGAGGCGGCTGGAAACGGCCTGTGCGGCGGCGACGATCTTCGCGCCTACGGTCGGGATGTTCTTCGGCGGGCAGTTCTGCGCCGGGCCCGTGATCCAGATCGACGCCACCGGATAGCCGTTGCGGTCGCGGATCGCCGCCCCCACGCAATACACGCCATCGTAAGCTTCGCCCCTGTCGATGGAATATCCGTTCTTCCTCACGTCCGCAAGCTCCTGCATGTACGCCTTGGCAGTGGTGATCGTGTTCTTCGTGTAGCGCGTGAACTTGATGCGCGCGACGAGAGACCTGCATTCTTCCTCAGGCAGATAGGCGAGAAGCGCCTTGCCGGGCGCGGACGTGTGCAGTTCGGAACGGTGGCCCGGATCGAGCGAGTAGCGGAAGAGGTTCTTGCCGGGCGCGTTCTCTATCGCCACCACCTCAGTCTCGTGCAAGACGCCCAGCACCACCGTGTCGTTGAACTCGTCGCGGATCGCGCGCATATAGGGAAGCGCCAGCCCGATCACGTCTGCGTCAAAAAGCGCCCGTTGCCCCACCATCAGCATCTTCATCGAATGGCGGAACGCCTTAGTGTCTGGATCGCGCCAAAGATAGCCCGCCGCCTCCAGAAGAAGAGTGATGCGCGAGGCGCTGGCTGCCGGCAGGCCCACTGCCTCCGCGATCTCCTTCTGCGTCTTACCCTGTGGGTATTGGGCCAGGTACTCCAGCACCTCCAGCCCGCGCGCCAATCCCGGTACGCCGTCGAGCGCCGGATTCCGCTCCGCTCGCGCAATATGCTCGCCTTTCTGTTTCATGACCGAACCGCTCCTTGATTTGCAGACTTGCTAGTGCCGTGATTGGCTTTCAGGGCGTGACGACGCAACGGATGAGGTTGTCGTCCACAACCGGCACGGGCACGCCGTCCACCGTCTTGAAGTCGATTCCGGCGATGTACATGCGGCGTGGTTGGATGGCGTCCTTGATATCGTCATTGTGGGCATGGAACACGATCCGCCACTTGCCGTCCGCGTCCTTGAACAAGGAATGGTGCCCCACGCCCACCAGCCCGAAGCGCCGCCGGAGGATCGGGTTGCCGGCGTACTTCGTCCACGGCCCCTCGAGACTGCGCGCCGTCGCCACGCCCACGGCATAGTCGGGGTCGCGGTAGTCGTTCGCGGAATAGGTGAGCACGTACGTGCCGTCTATCTTGACGATGAACGGACCTTCCGTGACAGAGCAGCGCGGATTCATCATCTCCCACCCCTTCTCGGCGCGCAGCACCATGCGGGCCGTGCCGGGCTTGGCGTGCAGACCGTCCTTCTCCATCTCCGTCAGCCATATGACATTTCCCTTGTCGAAGTGCACGTACACCATCCACGCCCGTCCGTCATCGTCGATGAAGAGCGAGTTGTCGATGCCGCCCCGCTCGAGGATCGGCTTCTTCTCAGCCTGTCGGAACGGACCGAGCGGGCTGTCCGCCGTCGCCGCGCACACATGCGTCTCGGCGGAGTAGTACATCACGTACCGTCCGCCCACACGGTAGACCTCCGGCGCCCAGAAGAACTTCTTTCCAAACGAATCGTCCATGTGGAGCGCCAGTCCGTCCTTGGACCGTCCCTGGTCCATCTTCCAGTGTACGAGGTCCGTAGACGTCGCCACGGTGATGCCGACGCGCGAATGGGTGCCGTAGGCGTAGTAGGTTCCCTTCTCGTACAGGATGAACGGATCCGCCAGCGGCACGCGTTCGTTACGCAGATGCGGCAGAAGCGCCTCCAGCCAGAGATCGTAGCCGGCGTCGGTCGGATGTATCTCGTCCGCCATGATCGTGCGCGGCACCCAGCCCGTCGAATCGACCAGCTTGTCGTTGAAGTCCACCCACGTGACCTCGGGGTGCGCGGCGGCGAACTCCTTCAGGAGAACATTCGTCCTGTCGTTCCGCGCACGCGCGGCGACGTGCCGCTTCGAGTCGGCGGACACGCCACGCGGGAAGATGGGATGGAGAATGATCTGCGCGCCGGGCTGCTTCTCGCGAATCCGCGCGATGATCAGTTCGATGGCCTTGGCGACGTTTGCCGGATCGGTGTCGTCCGACGAGTTGTTGTTCGTGCCGATCATGAGGACGACGTTCTTCGCCTTGTAGCCGTCAAGCTCGCCGTGCTCTATGCGCCAGAGCACATGCTGCGTGCGGTCGCCGGCATAGCCGAGGTTGAGGGCTGTCCTCCCGTTCGTCAGCGCCGACCACTTCGCAAGATGCCGCCACTCCCAGTAGTGCATGATGGAATCGCCCACGAGGACCACGTCTACCGTACGTCCCTTCAGGCACTCGGCCTGTTCGCGGTGCTTCAGGAACCTGTTGGCCCACCAGTAATCACCAAAGATGCCCGGATCGCGGTTCCGGGTTTCAGCCCTAGCGCGCAGCTCCATCCGGGCTGCGGGCGTCATTTCGACAGTCCCCGAAACTGCACCCAGTGCCGCCATGCCGCACAATGCGGACACGGCAACGTACCGCCAGACAATTCGTCCAGTCTTCATTTCGCATTCCTTTGGTTTGCCGATTGACATCAGCCCGCACGCGTCAGACGCTCGGCGGCGTCACGCGCGGCGGAAATGATTTCTTCCTCGCCGAGAATCACACCGTGCTCCATCAGCACGCACCCCGCGCAGACGACCGTGTCCACGCACGACGGATCCGCCGCGTACACGAGGTCGCTCGCGCAGTTGAAGCCCGGCACAAGCGGCACGGCGTCTGGACGCAGTATGACGAAATCGGCCGCCGCCCCAACGCGGATCTCGCCAGCGTCCAACCCGAACGCCTGAGCGCCTCCGCGCGTGGCCGCACGATAGACATCCGCAGCCGGCGCGCAGGTAGGGTCGCCGCTCTCGATCTTTGCGCAGAGCGCCGCCGCCTTCATCTCCGCGAACATGGAGAGGGAATTGTTGGACGAAGCGCCGTCCGTGCCAATGGCCATGCGGCACTTCCCCTTCTCGATCGCGCGCCGGTACGGGAATAGACCGCTTACGAGCTTCATGTTCGACTGCTGGTTCTCGACAATTACGGCTCCTGTGTCTGCGATGATCTTGATGTCGTCGTCCGTCAGATGCACGCAGTGCGCCATGACCGTCTTCGGCCCCAGCAGGCCGAGGTCGTTCAGGTAGGCGACCGGCGTGCGCCCGCCGTGTTCCTTCTTGCAGGTCTCGACCTCGAACAGCGTCTCGGCGACATGCACGTGAAGGAAGGTGTTCTCGTCCCTGGCCTGCGCCGCGATGTCGCGCAGCGACTGCTCGCACACGGTATATATCGCGTGCGGCGCGTACGTGGCGAACACGCGGGCGGAAGCGTCGCGCGGCAGGCCTGCAAGCGCCTTGTTGGCCGCGATGTTCTTCGGATCGTTGTGGCCTGGCCCGCCCGTCTCGATGGTCTGCATCGATACGGCGCAGCGGATGCCCATCTCCTCGGCGGCGCGTGCAACGGCAGGCGCATACCAGTACATGTCGTTGGCGAACACCGTCCCGCAGCGGATCATCTCCAGGATTGCGAGGCGAGTGCCAGCGTACACGATATCGTCGGTGAGGTGGGCTTCCGCAGGCCAGATGTGTTCCTGAAGCCATGGCATCAGCTCAAGGTCGTCCGCATACCCGCGCAGCAGGTTCATCGCCAGGTGCGTGTGGCAGTTGTAGAACGCGGGCACGACAGGACGAGGGACAGCGCCCTCGGCGGCACCTGCCGCCGGAACGATAGATGCGATCATCCCGTTCTCGATGGAGATATCGACCGCTCTTGAACCCAAGAGAAGATTGCTGAACACGCATGCCATGGCAGACCTCGTCTTCCGTTACTTCTTCAGGTGCGGCAGGATGGCATCCATCCAGAAGTCGTAGCCGGCGTCGGTGGGATGGATCTCGTCGGCCATGATCGTGCGCGGCACCCAACCCGTGGAATCCACCATCTTGTCGTTGAAGTCGATCCAGGTGACTTCAGGGTGCGCGTCGGCGAACGCCTTCAGGAGAGCGTTCGTCTTGTCGTTGCGGACGCGCGCGTCGGCATGGCGGCTCGAGGTGGCGGACGCGCCGCGCGGGAATATGGGATGCAGTATGAGCTGTGCGCCTGGCTGCTTCGCGCGCACGAGCGCGACTATCTTCTCGATCGCCGCCGCCACGTTTGCTGGATTCGTGTCCTTGGAAGAGTTGTTGTTCGTGCCGATCATGAGGACGATGTTCTTCGCCTTGTAGCCGTCCAGCTCGCCGTTCTCGACGCGCCAGATGACGTTCTGCGTGCGGTCACCGCCGTAGCCGAGGTTCAGGACCGTGCGTCCCTGCGTGAGCTTCTTCCAGCTCGCGGGATGCTTCCACTCCCAGAAGTGCATGATCGAGTCGCCCAGGAGCACGAGGTCAACAGTCTTGCCGCGCTGCTGCTCCACGAGCTTGTGGCGGCTCAGGAAGCGGTTGGCCCACCAGTAGTCGCCAAATATGCCGGGATCGCGGGTCTTGTCCTTTGTCCGCGAATCCATCTTCGCCGTGGACATAGATTCGGCGGGAACCGTCGCCGCGCCATACGCCATAACGCCGCACATGGCAGCAACGGCAACACAATACATGCTGATTCTGATAGTCTTCATGGTCTTTTTCCTTGTAAGATGCCGATGCGCACATCGCAAGCGGCGTGAAAGATTATAGCACAACGGATTAGCCGAGTGACTCGGGGCCGAAGCTGTCTGGCAGAAGCCTGGCGAGTGTGTGGACCGTCCAGTCGGTCGGCGATGTGGCGACAATGACGAGAAATTGCTCAGGGTCGCAGAACTCGCGCATCACCTGCCTGCAGATTCCGCAGGGGAAGCAGGCGCCAAGATCAGCCCCCTCCTTCCCTCCGCACAGGGCAATCGCGGAGAGTCTGCGCTCGCCCGTGGCGACCGCATGGAAGATCGCGTTCCTCTCAGCGCAGATGCCAGCCGGGTAGGAGGCGTTCTCGACGTTCGCGCCGCAGTATATCTCGCCCGAGGCGGCCAGCACGGCCGCACCAACCGCAAAGCGCGAGTATGGCGCGTATGCTTTTCCCCTTGCAGCCAATGCGCTGGAAACGAGCCGCGCAATCATGTCGTCAGAAAGCTTCACCATCACGTACCTCCTAAATCCGCCTCACCTCTCGACAAGCGCGTCGCGCACGATGGCATTCGGGTCGTCCCCACGGTTCCTTGTCTTCACCAGGAAACCTCCAGGGTGGCAAAACACCGCGTACGGCCTTCCGACACACCGCGAGAAGTCCAGCCTCGGGTCGTCGTTGCACCGCAGTATGGTCAGGCCCTCGCCTCGGTTGTCCTTGCTGATGATGAGCGCCGGCCTGTTCAGCCTGATCCAAATGTCCGAGCAGCGCGATATCTCCTCCGTGGCGCACGCAGTGAAGTCGCCCGCCGGCAGTCCGCAAACTTCGAGCGCGACGACCTTTTCGTTTATCGACTTCCACAGCCTTCGCGTGAGGTCGATAGCGTTCGAGAGCGTAAGGACGATCTTCTGGCGGAAGCTGGGATCGTCTGCGAAACGGCGAATCACGAAATCCGCGAGCGGATTTGCAACCAGCCCCTCCAGCCTGTCCCACGTAGTCCCCAATGCGGCTGCGGTGACGTTCGGCCCAGCCACGTCCAGCAGGTTCCAAGTGGCGTACCACGGGAAGAGCATCGAAAACTCCTCGTCCACGCCCAGCCATTCGGAGAACAGCTTGAACGCGCACTTCGGCTCCTCCTCGCGCGAACGCTGGTGATGGTCGAAGTCCAGATGCTCCGGATCGTGCGTTCCGCCCACGTCGAGCACCAGGACGGTCATGGATTCCAGCTCGCCTGGCTTCGGGTTGCGCCGCTCGATCACGGCGTCGTGCGGCACTCCCAAAGCATAGGCGATCGCGCATGCCATGATGTCGTCCATGTGCGGCAACCCGCCGTGAGTGACGATGCGGCGAACTTTGCCGAGCATCTGGAGTTTGCTGTCGTCTATCTTGGTCATCTGGCGAATTTCTCCTTGAAGTAGGCGACCGCGCCGTCATGGTCGAAGAACGCGCCGTCCAGCTGCGCCTCGAAACAGGCGTCGAGCCACTTGCCGAACTGCACAGACGGCTTGTACCCCATCGCGATCAGGTCGCGTCCCATGAGGATGGGCTTCGGCGCCTCTGCTGCGATGCGAAGGCGTTCCGCCGCCTCCCCGAGCCACACGAGGTCTTCCCCGCATGACGTCCCGCCAGCCTTCTCCGGCGGACGCCCCTCGTCGTCGGCACGCGCAACGCGCAGCAGCCGGTCGATGCGCACCACCTTCATCGCAAGGCGTCGGATTGCGGCATCTCCAGCGCGCGAGCGCCAGAGCGCGAACGGCTGCATGTGGCACTGGACGAGCGGCGGCACCTCCCTCAGGATACGCTCCTCGTTCGTTAGCCGCCTCAGGAACGACAGCGTTGGCTTGACGCCCGCCTCATCGTGGCCAAGGCTGCGGATGTGGCCCGACTTCGGATCTAGCGCTGTCGTCATCGGCTTGCCGAAGTCATGGCACAGGACCGCGAGTCCGACGATCAGGTCCTCGTCATGGTCGCCTATGCGCCGACGCGCGAAGGCGTCCAGGCACATGCAGGTATGGTTCCACACGTCCCCCTCGGGATGCCACTTCGGGTCCTGTCGGCAGCCGATCAGGCGCTGGAGCTCCGGGAAGTAGCGCACCCATCCGGTCTCGCGCAGGAACGCCAATCCCCTCGCGATCTGGTTGCCTTTCGTCAGCAGCTTGGCCCACTCCTCGAACAGCCGTTCCGGCGGCAGGTCCTCCATCGTGACCGTCCGGCACAGGTCGATCGTCTCCTGCGCTGGGTGGAGGTCGAAGCGCGCTATGAACTGCATGCCTCGCAGGACGCGCAGCGGATCCTCCACGAACTTCGGCGAGACGTGGCGCAGCGTGCGGGACTCCAGGTCGCCCATGCCACCGTACGGATCCTCGAACACGCCCGCAAGAGGGTCGTAGTACATCGCGTTCACCGTGAAGTCGCGCCGGCTTGCCGCCTCGGGGATGGAGAGGTTGGGATCGGAATCGATCAGGAAGCCCTTGTGTCCTATGCCCCGCTTTGACTCTCGCCTTGGGAGCGATACGTCGATGTCGAACTTGTGGAGCTTCAGCACGCCGAACGAGACGCCGCACGGATCGAAAGCAAACCTCTCTCCAAGGATACGCTGGAGACGTTCCGGCTCGATACCGAACACCTCGATGTCAACGTCCTTGACGCTCGGAGAGCCCATGAGCAGGTCGCGCACCGCGCCACCCACCATCAGCGCGCGGCCGCCAGCGTCCTTCACGAGGCCCGCGACCGCCACAACGGCGTCGAGCAGGTCCGGCTTGATCGCCGAGAAGTCGATGTCCTTTCCCATCGCGCCTCCAATCACGTCGGCTCGAAGGCGAAGATGTGCGCCGTGGCGCTGCCGTACGTGTTTTCCTTCAGCTCGCTGCCCCAAGTGGAGAGCGGCATAAGGCGAATGCCCAGGCACTCGCGGCCGATCTTCCCGCGCACGAGCCGCTGGTGGTTGTCCTTGGTCTCGAACGCCGTGGTCCACGTACCGTCCTTACCCTTCACGTCCACGCGGAAGTGCTTCAGCACGGTGCGCGGGAAGGTGAACGACGTGTTGTTGTAGCCCAGTCCCTTGAATAGCGGCATAGGGATCGTCAGCAGATCGGGATGCCCGTCGAAGTTCTCGCGGTCGAGGTCGGAGTCCGTCACGAGACGGAACCCGTTGACGAACGTGGGCTTGTCGAACGTGTACGTGATCGCCTGGTTCGTCTTGCCGAAGTAGCCGTTGTCCTTGCCCCAGATGCGGCGGTCGATGCCGTTGAGGAGGTCGCTCGCGTCGCCGTAGTCCGCCGTGAGCGTGGCGGCCTTAGCGAGCGGCGACACCTCGCGCCGGAAGTGCGGAAGGAAGCAGTCGTCGTCCATGAGCCGCCTCTGCAGCTCCTTCAGGATCGACTTGTCGGAGTACACGCCGCGCGGCAGCACGCCCTTCTCGACGGCGAGCGCGGCGGCAGTGCCGACGGCCTGTCCCATGATGCCGATCGTCCCC